>VTLG01000504.1_pt1 | contig 79616 bp, 99 predicted proteins | sample 4694571 | NCBI WGS metagenome assembly VTLG01 (sample SAMN12604809, study PRJNA352737) | marine metagenome | biome: ENVO:00000447; feature: ENVO:00000209|ENVO:00000569|ENVO:01000036; material: ENVO:00002151; isolation source: viral sequences binned using virsorter ...
GTTCTAGCAAAGGTTGGATTCAATGATTCTACCTTTGAAGAATTTGGAACATTTGGGTTGGACATTTTGTATTCAGGCATACCGATAATGCCGGTGATGGCAATATGTTTTGTGTTGCCCATGTTGTTGAAAACAAAAGTAGGCACATTTAATTTTCCTGGAGTTTCGATTGCAGGTTACATCAAGAGTATAAAACAAATGAAAAAATATTTTGCAACGCTGATGCGTAGCGGTTTACTTGGTTCTATTGGAGGATTTGTTCCGGGCCTAACATTCGGCTTCAGTAGTATTCTTGCATACACATCTGAACGTTGGCTAAGACGAAAAAGAAACACATACAAACCGGGCGATATGAATTGTTTGATAGCGGCAGAAAGCGCCAACAATGCCGGAGCCTTCACACAATTAATACCTTTGCTGTTTCTCGGAATACCAATTACTGCCAGTGAAGCAATGATATATTACGTGCTTGAAGCACGTAACTTGCCGGTGTCGATTGAATGGTTCAGTCAAACGTTTCAAACTGTGGTGGTGTTTTTTGTAGCCAGTTCAACAATAGGCCTACTGCTTTCTGCAAAATATGTCAACATCATTAAATTAATAAACGGAATAAAAATATCTTATGTGTATGCTGGTATCATGATTTTTCTAATGTTTACTATCTACTACACAGGATCATTGCAATACGCAGGACTGGATCATGTGCTAGTAGCACTGATGCTGTTGCCTATAGGACTTTTAATTCGTAAAACAGACCCCACACCTTTGGTAATAGGATATCTACTGCATGAACCATTGTTTGATGGATGGCTCAGAATGGTTGACCTTTACCTATAAATTTTATAAAATAAAGTAGTTAACTAAAAAAGGAAATCATATGATAAAGAAAATAATACTCACTTTGCTAATCACAGTGTTTTCTTTCAGTGCATATGCTGAAAAGATCAATGTGTTGAAATATAGCAGACCGGGTGGTTTGTCCGATAGGATGTCACAATTGATTGTTGATGCTTTAGGTGACGACTTTGGAGAAATGATAACAGTTAAAAATTGTGTAGAAGCACAAAAAGTTCTTGAAAATTCTACTGCCCCGATTGTTACAGCATGGTCAACTGAATATCAATATGGTGGCAAAAAATGTACACTAGACGACAAGTATGTGCTAGGAACGTTTGTAAAGAGTCCGTACCATTTGGTATACTTTGATGGCAATACCGAGGCATCCGATATTAATCATTTGCTCAAAGGTAAAAACATCAAGATTGCTGTTTGGGATAGTGCATTCTGGAGTGCGGCACAGGCCAAATTCTTTAAAGACCTAAATCCAAATATCAAAGTAATCAAATATAAAAGTAAACCTTTTAGAACTGCCTTACCAAGTGGAGAAGTAGACTACAAACTAGTTTCTTTCCCAGGTGATAATCCAGTTATCGTTGTGTTAGGTGAAAACCAATACGGCGCGAAGACAGGTGAAGACTTGTTACCAGGGCACGTGTTTGCTGACATGGGATACAGTTATCTTGTTGCAGGCAACACAGACTTCGATTACACAATAGTATTTGAAAGCGATGCATGGAAAAACAGAACACGAGATATCACTTATACTCCGTGGATGCTTGGTTCTAGCAAAAAGGAACAACTTAATACAGCCTACAAAATGCTTAACAACGTAGGTAAAGCATCTGAATAGAATGAGATGTGCGGATATTATTATTCAAACAAACATCTCAGTAACATAGAATATCTTAAAAGACGAGGCCCGGAAGGGTGGCAGACTTTAGATCATGAGCATGGCAAGTTTGGCCATGCCATGTTAAACACAATTGGTACGTTGACCAAACAACCATATCAAACCAAATACGGCATTCTCCTGTACAACGGAAGCACATACAATTCAAAAGGAGACAATGATGCCAAATGGTTGGCAGACAATCTAACCGATAATGTATCGCAGTGTGTAGAAGTTGTTAAAAATTTAAATGGTGAGTACAGTATAACATGGGTCACTAAAGACTTTGTTATGTTCTGTGTTGACCCATTTGCAATAAGGCCACTGTATTATTTTATAGATGACGAGTTGCATATTGCCAGTTTGCCAAACACGTTAAAAAACTTTCCCACACAATACAAGGTTGAGGGTAATTGGATTTACATATACGACAAAAATAAAAAAACAGTAGACAGGATAGCCAATGTTGAGTGGAATCTAGATCAAACAGTCAACAACTACGATACAGTGTTTGAAGTATTCGAACAGGCAGTTGCCGACAGGCACACACCAGACAATATGTATGCCCTAGGAGGCATAGACAGCGGAACGATATGTTGTTCTGTACACAAACAGTTTGGGAAACTGAACTCCTCTGTGTGCATACCCGCTGGTGAAAACAAAGAAGCATTGGCCCAAAGGATGCAATTACACAAGACAAAACCTGTGCCATATGATTACAGTAAATCGCAATTCGACATAAAAGAAATAGATGAATGCCTTAATGGACAAAACAATGATACTCGAAACGAGTTTGGCATATATGGCATATCATCAATAATTCTTAAGTACATGAAACCCGCGGGAAGGAAGGTACTAGTCACGGGTTCTGGTGGTGACGAGATATATGCGGATTATGGAATCAAAGGTAAAAAAATTTATAAACATCATAGTGTATTTGGCGGCCATTTTCCAAAACATTTAAACATACTCTGGCCATGGCACAATCACTTTGATAAACTTTCTACATACGTTGAACGACACGAGATAGTTGGAGGCAACCAAGGAATAGAAATACGTATGCCAATGTTGGATAAACGATTGGTACAAGCATGGTTGAACACAACACACTCTCTGAAAAACAAAAGATATAAAGGTTGGATGCTTGATTACATGGACACTTGTGATTATCCCTATACCGAAGAAAAAGTTGGATTTAATTTAAAACCAACAGCATACAAGTTATCATCTATTAACAATTCAAAAGACAGGATAGTATAAGATGTGCGGATATTATTACTCAAACAACACACGTTTAGAAAAGACCGACAATCTTAAAAAACGAGGTCCGGACGAATGGCAAGAAACTGTCATACCAGACCTTGGTTACTTTGGTTCAGCAAGACTTACCACACTAAAACAAGCCACATCACAACCTGTAATTAAAGATAACGGTGTGTTTCTTTACAACGGAATTGTCTACAATAATCTAAAAACAAATGATACAAAATGGATTAGTGATCAACTAACCAATAATCTAAATGATAATATTGAACTAATCAAAAGTTTAAATGGCGAGTACAGTTTAACATGGGCAACACAAAAGTATGTTATATTTTGTACAGATGTTTTCTCAATGAGACCACTGTACTATTATTATGATGACGATAATATTGTTATTGCAACTTTGTCAGATTGCTTATATCACAAATATAAAAGATTTTACAAGTGTCGTGCAAACACCATTTACATTTACGACAGAACTACAAAAAAAATTAGCACAATCACAAACAAAATGTTTAATCTAGATCAAACAATCAGCAACTATGATAAAGTTTGGGAAGAATGGGAAATTGCTGTAAAAAATAGATATTCGGAACAAGCAAGTATACTAATGAGCAGTGGGTATGACAGTGGCCTTGTTGCCTGTACTGCCAACAAGTTTTACGATAATATTGATTGTTACTACACATATAACGAACAAGAACACAACGAAATAATAAACAAACGAAAAAACATTCACAACATCACAATTATAAATTTAAATCATGATCACGGTAACGACGAGTTGCACAAGCAGTTATACAATACGACCCGAGACAACAGTCATTTGCAAGAAAATAAATTTATGAATGCTGGTGACACAGAAATATACACCAAACACATGATCCCAAAAAATAAAAGAATTATTATTGGAGGAGACGGAGGAGACGACATCTATAGTGATTATGGATTTCACGGAGTAAGAATGAGAAAGCACAGCAGATTTGGTGGCCATTTTCCAAAAGACTTATCCACAGTGTGGCCATGGATCGAAAACAACGTGTTTGAAACTTTTCATAACAGAACCGAAATAGTTGGAGGTTACTACGGTATGGAATATAGATGCCCATTTATGAGCAACAATCTTATACAAGCATGGTTAAACACTACACAAGAACTTAAAAACAAAAAGCATAAAGGGTGGATGGCACAGTACATGGATGACCACAATTATCCTTATGCTGACTTAGATAAACTTGGACCAGGATACAAGATGGGTGCTTGGCATTCAAAAGACGGGTAACAACATAGATTACCACAGTAAATATTGTTAACTATGTTTGAAAATTTAAACTACGATCCCAACAATCAACTAATACACTATAAAGTTAACGGCAAAATCTTTTATAGTGACTTTGCCGCTTTAGAATATCTCACAAATACAATCAATAGAAATCAAAAAAATAATCAAATATTAAACAGCAACGACAATATACAAAAGTATTTGTCTAAAAAAGGAGTGTTAGAATTTTGCATCCGGGGACAAGAAATGAATTCGGATTGGACACAAGAACCACCACACAGTATTCAATACTACAGGCAAAAAATGTGCAAAGCAATATCAAGTACTTACGATGATGTAATACTTGCGTACACAGGAGGAACAGATACAGAAACTATTTTAGATACATTTAAATTTCTTGGTACTACAAATTTAAGTATTCTTAATTTTGCTAATGACTTTATACATCAGCAATCTAAAGCAAGGCAATTTTTAAGAGATCACACTGTTCATCATTTTGATAAGAAACATGGAGCAGATGCTAAAAAATTAAATTGGAACGTAAAGATGTTTCAAGCATGGACTCCTACCGACGAAAAACAATTTGAAGATCTCATCACTGATTATAAAATTGGACATTGGTTAGGCGACTATAAAAATGTTAATGGCTGGTGGCAGAATAGTGGAAAGACAACCCTGTCCATGGACAGGAAAGGTAAAAAAACTTGTATGGTATATGGATACGAAAAGCCTAATATAATATTAAAAGATGGTTGGTGGACGTACTCAACAACCAACGACACATACGACCTACCTTGGTCTGCTCTAGATCCAAACACGAGTATAATTTATTTCTGGATAAACGATTTAGTACCAGAACTAATACAAAAACTTGCACACCTCAAAGCAAAAGAATTAGATAAAATTATATGCGAAAACAATATTGAAGTTACAAACAAAGATATATTTGATATAGGAAACACAAACAGTACCAATCCATACTATGTCAGATTAATGAATGCTATGGGGTTCCAAGCACTATCAGGATTCTTGCAAGGCTGTGAAACTAAAAAAGGAGGCAACTGGAACACTGCTGATGCCAAAGAACAAAAAGCCATGGGACACAAGACAACAAAACGCAAACAACACATGGTTGATAACTTTTTTGACGAAGTAGTCTCAAAAAAATTACATCCTGTCTTTGTCGACAAGGAAGAAAAAATTATTAAGCGAATATGGGGAAAAACAATTAAGGTAATGAAAGCGTCAGAGAAAGCGATAGCATTATGGAAAAATACTAATATTAGTATCTAGAGATATTTTCAATTTCAACAGGAATTACCGGTACAGCAACTAATACGTTACGTTCTTCCGGAAATGTTTCAACTTCAGGTAATATAAAAGTTGTAGGTGTGGATGCACATCCTACTAGCATTAATGCCAGCAAAATATATTTCATTTACTCCCAAGATTCTTTTTCTCTGTATGCTTCTTCGTGTCTACCTAGTATGTCTAGTATTTCCCAAGTGCCATCTTCTTTAATTCTAACTTTAGCATCTACTTTATCGCAAGTCATAGTAAACACAGTTGCACCTGGATAGTTTTTACTTCTCTTCTCTGGATCTCTGTAATCTCTTTCTGCTTCTCTTTTATTTTTTAAACAATCTAATAAGTTCTCACTTGCTCTATGATCAACTAATATTCTTGACCCATCTTCAGCAATAGCAAAAATACAAACTGCAAACACAACACCGTTTTCTGGTTCTGATGTACTGTCTTTGTGTTCTTCAATTAATACTTTCTCTGCTGGTTTGTGTTCATGGTCGTGTTCAAGATTACATTGGTTTGAATGATCGTTTTCTCCACAACCGTTACAATTTGCACTTGCAGGTCTAGGTTTATTAATAAACATTAGTGCTATAAAAAAACATAGTAATCCTACACCTATCCATTTAAAATTAATTTTCATATTATGCCCCAGAGTGTACTTTGATTATTCTAAATCCGTATTTTGCTTGACTATCTTCTTCAATGTCTGCTACAAGTATTTTACAAGCAAACTGAACTCTTTCTGCTTTACCATTTGAATCCATTTGTCTTTGTGCTACTCTTTTTGATTTCATACAAGCAGATAAGTTTGGTTTGAAAACGTGTTCAATCATTTTACCATTAAGGTATAATATTAAACCAATTACGCCTTCTCTTTCTATATGTTTTTTACCTGGAGTATATCCTGCAATTGAACTTGTAATTAATACTAATGAAATAATTATTGTTGCTAATATTTTATTGACCATTTGTGTGTTTCATCTCCCTTTGTGAATCTTTTAGTTTTTCAACGTCTGCTCTTAACGTTTTTACATCTTCTTGTAAACGTTTAATGTTAACACCGTTGTTCATCATGTCTTCCATACGCTCACTAATTTTTTCAATTTGTCCTGCTATGTGTTCAATAAGCATGAATTGTTCTGAGTCTGCTGGTGGAGAACCTAATTCACCACGTGGCCATTTAATACGGAATTCATTATTCTTTTCAATGTCGCCCCATAGTCTTTCACTAACTTGAGTTAAATCTTTTTCTGCCAATTGTGCTTTGGTTTCTAAATTGTTTAATCTTTCAATAACACCAAAGTATGCCCATACGCCAACCGCAACTGCGGCCACAATGGAAATAAGATTTCTCATTGGCATTGATATCGACGTTTGATCACTAATCTTCATTATAGTACTATTTAACTATTTCTTCTTACCAAGCCTACTTGATCGCAAACGTTTTTTAATCGTATAACGTTTATTTCCGATCTTGTAAACTCTAACCTTCTTTATTGGCTTTTTTGGCTTTGGTTCTATATCGTAGCCTGCTAAAACCAACCTTTCTATCGGGTTTACCACGTGTCTCTTGATCCACTCCCACATAGTAGAGCCTCCTATATTAGTTTACTTTTTAAAAGGGTTTAAGTTTTTAATTCCTTTTCCGGCGCCTTTAACCTTACTCCCAACTTCTTTAGTAACGTCTTTAGATAATTTTTTAACGTTGCCAACTACATCGGGCATTTTGATTTTAGGCATTTTTATTTTTGGCATTTTAAACATATTACTTCTTCCAAAATTTTAGCTTTTCACTAGCACTAGATAAGTCTTCAAACTTCTCGTTAACATACCATCCTAGTATAAAACCAACTATTAATCCTATTGTTAAAAACATATTGTTTCCTCCATTGTTTTACCCTTATTTACCAGTATTGACATCCTGTATTTTTAGTGTATAATATACGCACATAAAGGATAAATACAAATAATGAAAAGTATAGGAATAATTTTAACAGCATTGTTATTAACATCTGCTTGTACGGTTAAAAACCCCAAAGTGTCTTTTGGTAAAAAATGTACTGTAAATGGCAACGAAGTCATATATTCGTATGTTTGGGTATATAATAAAGAACAAGGATTAGACGCTAATACTAAAAACTGCTCACTTATTGCAGAATAGTTTAGCCTAAATAAAATACTATGAAACGTATCATTAGTGCCTTATTATTAATAACGTTTTTAAATGGTTGTTCACTACCGTTAGTAGGCAGTCTTACATCAAGCACAGTAACAGGTGTGGCAACAGGAAACTACCAAAGATCTTTAGTATCTGGTGGACTTGATTTAGCAGTACATAAAACTACAGGTAAAACGCCAGGACAACATTTGTACGCCGCAGTTGAAAACAAATACACAGAAAAAAAACTTAAAAAACATTTTCCAAACGAAGAAATTAAATATAAAGATTTTAAAATGTCTTTAGCATACGACTATCCAGAAATAGCACCTACTATGGCATCATACAATTATAATAAACTTTACGATCAGTTTATAGAAAATTATAATTAATGATCAACAAACTATACACACTGGCAGGAATATTGGCAGTGAGTTTAATCGTTGGTGGCTTAACGTTTTTCATAATTAGGATATTAATATTATAATGTATAAAATTTTAATTCTTGCTTATCTTATAACACAAGATCCAATAGCAACACAACAAACTTTCCAAATGCAAAGAACATTTGATACAATGGAGGAGTGCAAGAAAGAATTATTATTGCAAACTAGAGATAACGGAACTTATGATGTTCTTTGGGAATTTGTTATTGATGGAGAATTTAAATGGGACTGGCTTGTTGCAGGTTGTAAGAACGACGAAACAGGAGAAGAGTTCCGTATAGAACCAAGTTACCCATTAGGTAAACCAGACGAGTTACAAGGTTTAGATTTTACAGACGATAGATTAGCAGTTTAATCTGTTTTATTCCAGTCTTCTTCAGACTGTTCGTCAACATTTTTCTTATCACAAATAGGATCTTTTGACCCAAACATACAACCAAGTGCCTTACCAATAGCACCCATATTACCGATTGAATCAGTTATTGTAATTGTTTTTTTAGTTGGTTGCTCTGAATTAATTTTAGGTTTAGCACAACCAAACACCCCTAAACAAATTATTAATAAAATTAATATTCCAATAAACTTTTTTGAATTTAAAAATTCACCCATTAGTTTCCTCCCTTAACCTAGTTCTACGCAACAACTATATCGTACTTGGAAAAAATAATGATATATGATTAAACCAATAATAATTCCCTCTAGCCATGCCATGATAGCACTGATTACAGGGTACTTTCTTATAAAAGAGATTTTAAAATCCCAAAGTTTTTTAAACATATTTTTCATTCTCTTAACCATTTTTATTTACTGTTAGTTGTAATGGAGCAATATTACTGGATTATTTTTGAAAACCTTTGGCGATCCGGCCTTTGTTTACGCCATTTTTAATCACATACTCTTGTGTTCCACCACCACCGATTTCGACTTCTTTGCGAAGCAATCTTACCAAAGCCTGTTCTTTCTTTGCTCTATATTTTTCTTTTTGGTATTGTGTATAGCCTTTCAAATCTCTCATAGGTAAAAAATATTTATTACTTTTTTGCAACGCAGATATGCGTCTAGAACATAGTAAAAATGACGGTAATTTTAGTGGGTATATAAAGACACTTGAATCAATCTTACCACCGTTGTACGCCGCTCTATGTACGTTTAACGGTAGACAATTTACGGTATATAGTATACTATATTACAAATGCCGCTTTAGCTCAGTTGGTAGAGCAACTGATTTGTAATCAGTAGGTCCGCGGTTCGAATCCGTGAAGCGGCACCATCAAAAATGCAAAAAGGCTATATTAGGACTTTTTTGGTAATTTTGGTGATTTTGGTACGACTGGTATAATGGGGGATTAGCTCATCTGGGAGAGCGCCTGATTTGCATTCAGGAGGTGGCTGGTTCGAGTCCAGTATCCTCCACCAATCTGTTTTGTTAAGTACTATTATGAATAAGAAACTTATAAAACAAATTGGTAATCCATTAGGATGGTTATTTGTTATCCTTGTAGTTTGTTTGTTGTATATAATATCTAATAACTCAAAAACCATTGCTGACCTAGAAAACGAAATTCAATTAGGTGAACTTAACAGATCTGCAATGGCAGACGAACTTGCAGTTCGCGATGACGCACTAACAGGAATGAAAAGTGAAATAGATATGTTAGATAATATGTTAGGAAGATTAAAAGCAGAATCTGAAGCAAACTATAATGCATATGTAGAAATAAAAGAAATGTCTGAATCGCAAAATAATGATTTAGATAATGCGTTTGAATTAATTTCTAATCTAAAGCAAGAGTTAAGTGATACACAAACCTTACTAAACGTTTGTACAACTGCCCAAACTCAGTAGCACGTGAAATACGGATACTACACAGACAGGGAACTACCCGAAAGTGTTGGCATAAACAAAAAGCCACTCATAGATTACAAAACTAATTCACACGGATATAGATGCCCAGAATGGGAACCCATGCCATCCGGAAAGAAGAATGTTGTTGTACTTGGATGTTCACATACATTTGGACAAGGTAATGCAGACAACGAATACTGGGTGCATTTTCTTTCCCAACACAACACATCGCGCCTTAGATATTGGAATCTTGGACAGCCCGGTGCAAGTGCAGATAAAATTGTTCGTATACTGTACGGTTGTGAGAAACTTCTAGATCCTCGTATCATTATAGTGTGTTGGCCATTCTGGAGTCGCAGGGAGAGATTAGGATCATATCCGCAAGGACTTATGAGTTACGATGAGCGTTTGAAAAGCGAAGATGATAACACAGACAAACACAACTTGCTTAAAAATTTATTTTTTGTAGAAAAATTTGCTGAAAAGAATAATTGTAAAACCTTTCATTGTTTTGCACAGGATTCATATCACGAGCACTTTGAAGGACTAAACGTATTACCAACCTACACAATTAAAAACTGTTGGCCGTATTGGGACTCACGTACACAACGTGAGCAATATAAAGAACCAAACTATGCCAAAGATGGAGAACACTATGGTGTTGAACATCACAAACGTTTCGCTCAGTTATTTTTAGAAAAGTTTTCGGTAAAATTAAAGTAATTGTCTATAGAAATATTTCTTAAGTAATCTTGTTTTTTAATATACAAATCTAGCTTTTCTGAATTGTCTTCGGCAGTTGCAATTCTTTCTGACATATCTCTACATAGTTGATAAGTCGATTTGCTTAATTTTTCTTTTGCTTGAATTGTAAATCTGTTTTTATATTTTACATCTAACACTGTTGGAGAAGTAAGATATGCCCAATCATGATCAATGTTAACTTCCGTAGCATAGTCTAATATATTTGGCATATTTGCAACGTTAAGGCAACTAACAGTAGTCCAGAAGTTTAGTTTTAGCAAAGGAAATTGTTTCTGCAATTTTTTATATGCTTGAACACTTTTAATATATTTTTTCCATTTAATTGGCCAACGTACATAGTCATGAACATCTTCTACACCATCAAAACTTAATGTTACTATAACCATTCTTCTGTTTCTTAATATGTTTTCTAACTCTGTAATCATACGTGAACCGTTAGTGTTCATTCTAACAATTTTAGTATTAGGTGGAAGGTTTGCTAATATTTTTTTATAGTTTTTACTTGCTGTTGGTTCGCCACCATTAACATCTACTTCTAAAATTCTATTTTGAGGTAATTGCCAAAACTTTTCAAGGTTGTTTATACGTGAATAGTTTTTTGATTCGAGACTTCCTATCTTAGTACTCAGTCCAGCATTACAAGTTTGACAAGCACTATTGCAAACATTATCTAATACACCTCCTACTACTAGGTAATCATCTTTTAATGGGTGTAATATTTTATGTCGTTCAATACTTTTAGTTCTAATACTTTCTCCATTTACCTTTTCTGTTTGCATACATCTTACACATTCGTTAGGCCAAATGTCAAATTTCATATCAGTTTTAACTCGTTCTAACCATTCGCTGTTTTCTAATTCTGCAAATGAGTTAAATCCTTTATCAGTGGTCATATGTCCACATTTACCTATGGATCCGTTTTGATTTAATCTAACAAAATGGTTTAATCTAGGGCAATACATTTTCGCGAGTCCTTTATAACATCTTCAAGATTAACTGTGCTATTAAGATAATTGTTCATAATGTATAAGTCAACACCAATATGATCTTCTAATACTCTTACTAGTTTTTTGCCATATGGACTTTTGTCTTTTCTATTATGTGGGATAGCACTCATCGGCAATAACTTTACATCTTTTTTATAATATTTACTAAGATGTAATAACCAGTACCATTGTGGTGCCCAGTGTCTATTTGTTAAGCCTTCTTGTTCAATTTTATCTACAACGTCTTCAGGTTTAAGTTTATGCATTTGAGCATACTTGTTTACCCCACTAACAAATCTTGATACTGGATGTCGCAAATAAATGTTAATCATGTCAACGTCATTTATTTGTTCATTAAATTTACTTTCTTTTTTTGCTCTTCTAAAACCATTCCAACCATTTTTAAATATTGGATATACCCAATCTTTATCTATACGAATGATTTCGCAATCAGTTGTTATTAAATTATTCCAGTCCATGTAAATCTAGTTCTTTAAATAGATCTGTAAAAATTAAACGTCCATTTAAATTTCTTCGTTGATCCATTCTACCAAGGTTGTAGTAAAATCCTTTTAAGTTTTTTTGCCACGGTGTTGTAGTATAATACTGTATTAAATTTTCATAACTATTTTTTAGATAGCCCATAGGGTTTTCGTTTATTCTTGATTTTAAATCTTCAACTATATCGTCAATCATTGGTTGTGGTAGATTTAAAATGTTTAAATGTCTCGGAGTATATAGAGGTCCTATAATAAAACTATTATCATTAAAGTTTAATGTTTTTAAATGATTTACGCAGTCATGGATGCTTTTGTAATTAAGAATTAAATGCAACATATTAAAACTTATTTTGTGATCTAATTTAGAAATTACTTTTAAATTTTTAGAAAAATCTTCCCATACACCTAGATGTCTTATGTATTCATATTCGTTTTCTATACTTTCAACACTAATAGTCCAATGAACATTTTTAAAAGAACATAATAATTCAAATACTCCTGTTTCTGTAGTACTTAAATTAGTGTTTACTCGAACACTGCAATTTGGATTTTTTTCTTTTAGCAAGTTTAAAAACTCTTTATTTTCTTTCATTAGCATTGGTTCACCACCAGCTAGATAAACGTTTTCTAGTTCTGAGATGTTTTCAAATACAAAATCTTTTACTTCTTGTCTTGCTTCTTTATTTGATTTAATTTTTTCATTCATTTCTTGTGCCCACTTGCTACTGTATTCAGGACCACAATAAACACAGGCTTGGTTGCAAGAATTAGTCCAACGTAAATCAACGTGCTTTAGTGTAAAATTTTTAACGTCATCGTATAACTTTAAATCAGTTTTTGAACCAACTTCTTTTAAGTAATATAGTCTACTACTAATACTACTCAAGTCTGATCTATTTTTTTCTTGTAAGTAACAACCTTCACAATTTTGTGGTTTCATATCTTGCAACATCATTTGTTTAAGATTAATATTTTTATCTCCTTGCATTATATTTTTGATGTTTGTATGATTAATGTTACCAAGTTTGTGTTTTGAAATAATACAATTCTTTACTTCCCCACTAGGCTCAAGTTCAAAACCTGTCCACGGTAATGCACAAATACTTTTATTTTTTAAGAAACTTTTAGCATCCACTAGAGCGGTATCCTTTGAATTGTATGACCAATTGATAGCTCACTAACGTGAATGTTTTGATGTTGTGTAAATGTGTCTATTACACTTTTGACCCAAACATTAACATCTGCCTTTTCTGGACGTTCCGCACAAGACTTTTTAAAAGATTTTTCTTTTTTAATATCAGATGTATCAACAGCACCGGGTCGAATTATTGAAATCTTTGGCCAACTGCTTTTGTGTTGTAGTTGTCTTGTTGCTTCTTCTAATGCAAGTTTTTGTGTACGATATTCACTCATAGTAATGTCATCGTGATCGTCTGGTATACTGTTAATTGGTTCTTGTGCCATCTTTGAACTAATATTCCATATGTAATGGCGACCAGCCAAAGTATACCAACGTTTCCAAACTGCATATAATAATTCTGTTTGTGCGTAATAAGATTGTGCGTTGTTAATAAACAAAGTACACGGATCAATTATGTTTGCTGTATGTTCAATTCTTCTAATATTTTCACCATCACTTCTTGATATGCCAATAATTTCATGTCCTCTATCTGCTAATTGTTGAGCAAATGCTTTACCAATTCCGTGTTTGTGACCTGTAATCGCGATTTTCATTTGTTGTTCCGTTTGTATTTAAATACTGCGTATGAAGTCATATTTTATTCTGGATTGCAAAAAGCAACAAAAAATTGCTGATAGTTTGTATGGTTATTACGTAGGATTAACTGCAAACAATACGCCTAAACAATTTTGGACACACTTAACACGTGAACAAATAAAAGATTATTTTTCTATACCTAATTTAGAACTAGTTAAATGGTTTGATAGTTTAAACTTAAAAGTTAGAGATATGAGTTTTACTATCACTAATGAACAAATCCAAACTAGTAAACATCGAGATGAACCTCCAGTAATTGCTAAAATTAACTTTCCTGTGTTAAACACAAAGGATACCTATAACGTTTGGTTTGACGAAGATGGTAACGAAATAGACAGAGTAGAATGTACAAAACCAATTGTGTTACGTTCTGATATTTTACATACAGTAGAGATAGGAAAGGAAGCCAAATTTCCTAGACTTCAGTTTAGTTTTTGTTTTTACAAAGAACCTCTTCACTTATTAACGTAGTCAATTATATCCTGAACATTTAGGTTAGCAACATTTTCATACGCAACAACAAAACTGTTTTGTTTGTTTTCTTTTGATAAAGGATCCGGCGTATTGTCCTTTAATAACATTTTTTTGTTTTCGTCAGTAGGTAATACACCTTTAGCCATGCAACGTATATCACCAAACGTTACATTTTTTATTCTAAAAACTTGAGATGTAAATTCCATAATATCCTCAACTCTTGCGTTTGAATGATACTCACGATATCTATTTTCACACTCGCCGGCAAGTTCTAGCATATTAGTTGTTTTATATGAGTAAAAACGATCAAACAGATCTTGTCTATAACTGTCTATATCTTTAGGTGCTTCAATACTAACAAAGTATGCGTTTGGAAAATAATTTTTTAAAGTGTCATAAAAATAATGACTAGGTACTACAATATTATGATCTGTTGGAAGATTTAAAGAAGTTATTTCCGGAAACCAACTGTTTAATAATTGTTTTCCAAAAAAATCATTAGTAATTATTGTTCTACTATTAACTGATTGTTTAGATAATGTTCTAAAAAATTTGTGTGTAGAAATTTTATGACTTAAGAACTCCCCTTTGCAACCATGTTGATAACAAACAAATAATGCTTTAGCCACGAAACTTCTCCAGATTATCTTCAATTGGTAACTTAAGAAATTCTTTATTAAATTTACGTGCTAGGTAAATCATAAAATGTTTATTTGGTACAGTGTTTTTTTCTCCTAATGAATGGTCGTGTAGTTTCCAATATTCGCCTTGTGTATAATCTTCCCATATTTGCCAATTGTGATTAGTGTCAATTTTGTCAGCCCAATTTTTATGAGTCCAGTTAATTTTATATCCAAGTACTGTGTGTAATTTTATATTTTTTTCGTCACAAAGTTTTTTTAAAAGCATCCATTTGTAAACGATATCACTTTGTTCTATTGCTGGACTGTATAGGTATTTGTAATATAATTTTTTGCTTTCGTGTTCCTCACTTACACTACTAGGCCAATACCCATCACAAGTAAAATTTCTAATTGTGTCATTTTCAACAAGAGCTTTTCTTTCGTCATTTATTAATTCTACATCAAGTTTTTTTATGCTTGTTAGTTGACATATTGCTTGTGAATAATTGTTATCCATAACAGATTCAAGCATTTTGTTTAAAATTAATTGATTGCTAATTGCCGGACCCGCACGGTCTTCTATGTCAACACCGCACAATTTAAGTACGTTAACCCACGTTGGTCTTTCTTGACTTGACCAAGACATTCCACAACCACTAATCAATATTTTTGACATGAACATTTTCCTTTTTATAATGATCTACTGAATGACTTAATTGTTCAGGACACATTGAGCATATGCTTTCTGGTTTATTAATTTGTTTAACTACTCCTTGTACATCTCCATCTGCGGCAACTCCTTTGTAATCATATAGATTGTGTTTCCCCATATCAAGTATGTTGGCAATTGGTGCACACTTAAACAATTTATTTTTGTAAAGAATTGGTGTGTCTGGACTCCCACAAATGCTGTGTGCTTTTTTTGGATTGCTTTTAAATGGAGTAATTTCTCCATTAATTAATTTATAAGGTATAACAAATCTTTTAAATTTGCTTTTGTATATTGTAACGTCATCATGATGTAATTCTAATTGTCTATGTCCATCAACTGTGCTTCGTGTTGCTGTCCAACCGTTACGTAGTTTTACAATACGTTTAATTTCTTTTGTAATCATAGACTCGTGGTCTTGCCTGTGTATACTAACTTGCATTTCCAACGAACCAAACCCAAACCACATCTCAGGATTATATCTACGTAACAAATATCCATTAGTAATAAATCTTATAACTGCTTCTGGCCATGCTTTTCTAATTGCTTCTAATACTTTTTGTATTCGTGGATGCATTAATGGTTCACCACCAAATATAGATATTACTGACGGATCAAGTATTTTACTCCAAGTATCGCATTGTTCCTGTATATCTTTTAAAGATTCAACTCCTCTACGATCAAAATCGCTTAAACTTATACAGCCTTTACAAGCCAAATTACAAGCATAAGCAACATTAAAGTCTAATCTTTTTATTCTATATTTCATTCTAGTGTAGCATACTCCACAAAGTTGTCAGTTGTTTTTATTCGTGCAAACTCTTCTTGAAACTGTTTATGTTCAGGATGTGCAGGTGCAACAACGTCATGCCAATTAAAATCTGAAAATGTTTGCCAGTCTGTAATTCTATTAAGCCAAACTCTATCAGCACCATATTGTTTTCCTAACTCAATTATATCTTCCATCTCATGGTAATTTTCTTTTTGTACTACAAAGTGTAGTATAAATCTAAAATTGTGTTTCTTTTTTAATTGGGATATACATTCTAAGTTTTCGTTTACTTTGTCCCACTTACCACCTAGTCTTAGTTTTTCGTATGTTTCTTTTGATGCTCCATCAATACTAACTCCTAGCTCTTCCATGTTATTAATAACGTAAGGTACTCGTGTGTGAAACTCTTTAAACATAAGTGCGTTTGTTAATATGCTGTATTTGATATTATTACGTTCAGGTGTTTGTTCCATGAAGTGTCTATACACGTGCGAAGCAAATGGATCACCATCTGAACCTATATGAACTTGTAAAGGAAATTTGTAATCATATAACCATTCATTAATGCTATCAGCAAGTTTGATTCCTAAATTATATGCAGAACCTTCTTTATGAAATATTAATCCTGTACGACAACTTGGACATCTTAAGTTACAAGAATCGTCTATTGCTAATCGCAAATGTTTAATTTTTCTTTCAGGTGTTTGTGTTTTCCATGGCGGAGGATTCTTTTTATCTAGTAACCATGCACATTGTTTATTATTACAATAACGATATGTGTTATCAGTTATAGAAGATTGTAAATGCTCTGCCATTTTTGATTGTAGTATTTCTGATAGTGTTTGTATTTGTAAGTTACCTATACTTTGTGGCAACCACGATTGACATTCACAAGCATAACAACTGCCTTGTTTGTCTATTAGTACAGTATCAAATGGTCGTGGACATCGCGTTTTGATTTGCAAGTTCTTATTAGTATCGATATCGTAGTGTTCAAATAATCGCTTGTTAATCATTCTTATTTGGGTTCGTTAAGTCGTCAAGAGTAATCGGCCTGTCCAACGGAACCGTATAGCCTGTTGTTTTAGTAACAACACGTTTTTTACGATTGCGTCTTTCTTCTCTTTTTTGTTGTTTACGCAGATTCTTTTCCGCCCTAGTATTTTTATAATCGTAGTGTATTCCCATAGTGTAGTATTTACGGTGCTAGTATAGAGTGCAAAAGTTTTACCAAACTGCATACCTCTTATGTTCAAATCACACTACGTTACCATTTACAAATCTAATTAAATATAGTACAATATTAATATGGAATCAAAGAAAGTATTGTTAGAGTATGTTTGGTTAGACGGATATAAACCCGAACCAACATTAAGATCAAAAATTAAAATCATCGACAGATATTGTAGTCACGTTGCTGAAGTTCCTACTTGGGGATTTGATGGTTCAAGTACGCAACAAGCACAAGGGTCAAATTCAGACTGCATATTAAAACCTGTACGTTTATACGACAGTCCATTTGAAACAGATCAAATAGTTTTGTGTGAAGTGTTTAATGCAGACGGAACGCCACACATTTCAAATACAAGAAACAAAATTGAAAGTATTAATCAAAAAGAATATTGGTTTGGCTTTGAGCAAGAATATACATTAATGAAAAACGATCGTCCGCTTGAATGGCCGGAAGATGTTACTATGTATCCAAAAGAGCAAGGCGATTATTATTGCGGTGTTGGTGCTTCTAACATTGGTTCATTAGGTAGAAAGATAATGCACGAACACACTAAAAATTGTTTAACTGCAGGAGTATCAATACACGGAACCAACGCAGAAGTTATGTTAGGACAATGGGAGTATCAGGTGTTTGGTAGAGGAGCAAAGAAAGCCGCGGATAATGCCTGGATGGCACGTTACATACTTTACAGAACAGCAGAAAAGCATAACGTTGATGTTAACATAGAACCTAAACCAATTAAAGGTGATTGGAACGGAAACGGTATGCATACAAATTTCTCAAACGAAATGATGAGATCAGTAGGTGGCGAAGTATACATTAAAAGTTTATGTGATAAGTTCAAACCTACACACGAACAACATATTGCCGACTACGGTAGTAAAAATGATGAACGTTTAACAGGGCTACACGAAACACAACACATTGGTAAGTTTAGTTACGGTATCAGTGATAGAGGAGCAAGTATTAGAATTCCTATGGCGTTAGTTCAAAATAATTGGAAAGGTTATTTAGAAGATAGACGTCCGTCCGGTAATGCTGATCCTTATAAAGTTACAAACAGAATATTAATAACGTTAGAGAGTTAAGCTCAGGTCGTCTTTACGCGAAAAAACGCTTACGCATTTCTATAATTTACGCACTCTAAATTTTACGCGGATAGCTTCGCAACCATTATGTAGTCATGTCCAAAAGGATCTATACCTTTTAATTCATAACCCCAAGACTTTAATAAATCAACTGAATCGAGGTTGCCTTTGTTTTGTTCTACAACAATTACAGGATTATATTTTTTAATTGTTTGTTCAGAACCTTGAATTGCTCTAAGTTCATAACCTTCAATATCGTACTTTATAAATGTAACGTTTTTTAAATTAAACGAATCTAGTGTTCTAATTTTTACAGCCACGTGGCCTCTATTTTTAATTTTGCCAACCTTAGTACTAGAAGTAAAAGTTTTCTCGTTTTTTTCTCCTATACCTACTACTGTGTATGTAAATTTGTTAATGTCGTTTACATTTTCCTTTACAAATTTTTTGTGATCAGAACGAAAGTCATAGCAATATATGTGATTGAAATAGTTTTCCATTTCTCTAGCAAACCCACCTTCTCTTGCACCAACATCTACACCGTTTCCGTTAGGTTTAATGTACGGAACTGCTAGTTGAAATGTAGTATTCCAGCGGTTGATTTTTCTCGCCCAACTATCTTCTGGACCCTTTATTTTCATTACTGTTCTTCGTCTGAGTGTAGTTCGTTTAGTAATTGTCTTAGTTTGCCACCTTCAACTGTTGCTTTAATCTTGCCAACCTCATCTCCTTTAGTTGGATCTGGTACTCTTGGTTGTGCATCAGTTTTGTCCTTGCTCACTTTAGATTTTTGTTTTAATGAATCATATATTGGACTTTTAGTTTTACCTTGATAATTTTCTTCCTCTTCTAAATCTCTAATTCTTAAACTGTCAACATCAAATTCTAAATCAACTTTTTGCCCAACACCGCTTGAACTTCTCGTTTTCATAAACTGAATTTGATACCTACCACGTTCTTTCATTGCTCTACTTGTAAAGATACCTATTACGTTGTCTGCTGTTTGTACTTTGGATAATCCGCCCGCTATGTGAGAATGGTCAAATTCAATCTCTTCAACACTTGCTCTGTTCAACTGTGATGCTGTTGCTAATAAACATTGTTTCTCAACTGCTAAATTTCTTAGTTCTTCCGAAACATATTTGTCTTTAATAAACAAATCGCTTGGGGATATTCTTTTTGATTTTGGCATCATTAGATCCAGATAATCAATTAATACTCCGTCAAGTTTCTTTTTAGTTTTAAGTTCTAATTCTTTAATATATGTTCTAATATCTAAAACAGTACTACCACTTGGCAAATATTTGATATACAGCAATCCAGATTTTTTAGCTAACATTTTAACTTTCATTTCAACATTATCTATTTCTGGAAATACTTTACGTGTTGGAATGTTAGTCATCATTGCATCTAATCTCATAGCAGTAAGTTGTTCACTTAATTCAAATGAGATATATGCAACGTTCAAGCCAGCTGTTGCCCAATTCACTGCAAGATTCTGTAAGAATAAACTTTTACCTGCGCCTGATCCACCTGCAAAAATGTTTAATTCACCTCGGTTAAAACCACCGAACAGTCTCTTATCAATGTTTGGCCAACCTGTGCTGACCTGTCCGTTAGAGTTTTTCAAAAACTCTAATCTACCTTTTGGATCTTCAAAGTAGTCTGTACCTAGATCTTTTGTCAATCCTACACTTACCGCGGCCTTCACCATATCTTCTACTGGAGCATAGTCGCCCTTTTCAAGTAAGTCTGCAGATTGTAAAATTGCACTTTCTAGTGCCTTGTGTCTGGAAAACGTTTCAAATTCATCCAATAACCAATTAAAGTGACTTGGATCTAAATCTTTTGCTGATTTTAATTTAATATCGTGTTTAGCATTAACCTGTTCAACATCAGGCATAACTTTGTATTCTTCTACATAGTCTTTAATAAATTTTGCAATAGGTTGTAATTTTCTATCAAAACTTTTTGGTGTAAAAATATTTTGTGCTCTAGCAAATGATTCAGCATCAGCTAATAGCATTTCTAAATATAACTTTTGTACATCTATATTATAATCAGCCATTTAAATCTCCACAAAATATTTTACAATAATTATTAGCAGTTTCCAACCGTTTTGTCGATTCATAAAAATTTACCACGTCTTTATCCGTTAAAATATCTTTAATTTTTTTATTTTTAATATTGTATTTTTTATTTCTAGGGTTCCACATTGTTTTATATGCAATCAAGTAAGTTCCTATATAACAACAAGGATAAAAGTCACCAAACGCCGAAATGAATATAAAGTCTTTTACTTTACCGTGCTTTAGACATTGAGGGCTCATTTTTTCAGGTGCTTTACCTTCCATAATCAGAGATCGTGTATTTTCCTCTGTTGATCTATATTTTTCACTTGGTATCAAATTTTTATCATAATTTGGATCAAAGCCTTTAATACTAGTAATTATTCTGAAGTTATTAATGCCTAAAGATTTTGCCATTGTTTTTGCTTCTTCAATTTGATGCTCATTGTGTTTAAAGACTATAAATTTCCATACTGATTGTACACCCGAAGCACCAACTATTTTTAAAGCTCTAAGCACTGTTGGCCATTTAGAATTTACTCTGTACAAATGATTAGTATCCTCAAGTCCATCTATACTAAATTCTATCTCATCAGTTGGTGATAAAATTTCTACAAGATTTTGCCAAAAAGATTCTCTTTTGCCACTTGCGTTAGTTGTTATTTGCACACGTATTTGCATATTTTTAATTCTTTTGACTAACTCAAGAAACTTTGAGTGGTATATAGCATCACCAGTGTTACCTTCAAAATGAACTACTTCTGTGATACCTTCTAAAAAATTACAGAGAACATCAATGTCCATTTCTTGTATTTGTTTCACTTTTGGAAATTGTTTTTTAAACCAAGTACGTGGACAACCCGAACAGCCAATTATACATTTATTAGTAATTTCAATATTAAATTTATATTTGTTATCCATATATTTTTCTTTTCAAATCGATTTTTAACTTATTAGTTTCAGTACTTTTAAGTATCGATTGAATTGTAAATAGTCTGCCATATTTGTTCGTGGCTTCAGCAACGTCATGTATTTTTTTATTCCATTCCGGAAATGCAACACCCCAACCAAACTCAATTGCTTGATTAATTAACTTTTGTCCAGGTTTATCTTTGTCTGGAACAATTATAATTTGCCTGTTTAAATTCTCAATCAACTCTTTTTGTGTATCATTTATCTCTGATCCTAATATGCTGACACCAGAAACGGCAATAGCATCAAATGGGCCTTCTGTTACAATTACAAATTTTCTTGTCCAGTCTTGTGCGTCCATATTAAAAACATATCCTGGTTGAACATCTGTATAATATTTTATTCCATCTTTTGGATCAAAGGAATGTTCTTGTAATCTTCTTCCTGTATATCCAACTACTTCCCCTTTCCAGTAAAACGGAATTATTACTCTGTTCGCCATATCAAAAAAAGGATCAGACGAATACATAAAGTCATACCATTCAGCACCAATTCCTCTTCCTTCTAGATATGATAGTAATTTGTCAACTAATTGTTTTTGTTTGCTACTCAACGTTGCTTTTACAACATATTTTTCACCGTCCCAAACTTTTTTATCAATATATCTATCTAACCACCATTCTAATCTGTGACAATTAGCTGGCAATTTTGTTTTGTTAAATCCTATAAATCTTTTCCTTTTAAAAGATTCAACACCCGACTCCTCTTGACGTATTGCTTCAATTGTCAACTTTTGTATAGTTTGGTCTGGAATACCAAGATATCCCATAAGCAATCTCATTCTTTGTGAAAGTCGTCTACCAATTACATAACTTGTTTTAAATCCACAATTGAAACAGTGATAAGATGTAGTGCCATCAGCACTAGTCATTATTCCTCCACGTTTCTTTTTGTCTTGTGTTTCTCCATTATGAATACAACATGGAGCATTAAATGATATCCACCCAGACGGAGTTTTCTTTCTAGCCGCAGGTAAAGACGTCAGTATCGTTGACTGGATCAGGTTCATACAGTACTATTTTACTGTCTATATAGGATTTTGTCAATGGTTCCTGTATTATCAGTTGCATTATCCCAACTGAATCTTACCGAATGGTAAACACCGGTAAAGTTATAATAGTATACCATACTTGTAGGCAAAATATACGATACAGTACTTGATGCCTCACCATCTAAGGTAATATCAAAGAAGTCAGCATCAGCAGGACTTGATGCCATGGTACCTTGTACTTTAATATCTCCTGCAAAATCTTGAGTGTATATTGCAATAGTATGTAATGCTTTATTATTATTAATACCAGGTTTAGCATCTATGGCACTAGATGTTTTTGCTAAAGGTCCGCCTGTTCCTGTAAATTGTGTAACAGAAGTACTTGCAACAAATTCTGGATAAGCACCATCTAATACCTCAATACTACCAGCGGCCGCGTATCCTGTATCAGCATAAGTTACTTCTCTGCTTAAATCTGATTTAACTTCACGTACAGCAAAATTATAAAATTTAGCATCTAATGGTAATAAATCACCTTCGGTAATTGTGCAAGATGCATCTCCTTTAGTGCTTACTGTAGACCCATCATCTAAAATAGTGAGTGTTTTGGTTAATACGGACTTTTTGGTCTCTGTATCAATCATATTAAATTCGTAGGTTTTTGAAGTAATATCCTGTGCCTTTTGATCCTCATTTTTAAAGGTAAAAGTGACAGGGTTTGATACCCCTCTATGTAGTGTTAAACGTCTATCGTACACTTTTGAGTTCCTTCCGTGATAACCATTTATATAGCATATTACCAAGTTTGATAGTAAATACCTTTGAACTGTTTGCATAGTACATATTTAACAGTATTTATGGATATACGATGAGTGAAATTTTTAAGACATTAAGGGACAAATTTCCTTTTTTAAGCCTAATTAGAAAGGGTGATTTGGAATTTGTTGGTATAGTTCAAAATCAAGACAATAATGTAATCAGCTTTTATGATTATGGTAGATTAATGAATCCACAAGATAAAATGAGATATTTGAAATGTGGTGAAATTTGGTGGTACGAGTCTAATAGAAAATTACCAATTAACATATTCCTTAAAGGAGATTTTAGATATTTCCGTTCAACATTGGTAACTTTAAATTCAAAAGATATTCAAATAGTCGAAGGCCCAACTGTTAAGTTATCTGAAATTTCAAAGAAACGGGTAAAAAGAAGAACTATCCAATTAGTCAGAAAACCTGTTTAAACTTTTCCGTCTGAATTAATATATTTTGCGTAATATATCGTTAAAGGATTATCTGGTTGATAATGTAATCCTTCATCCATTGATTTTTTTGAGCGATGATTGGAGTTTTTCTTTTTGGATTTTTTAGTGGCTTTACGTTTTTTCCTGTGTTGCACTAAAATTATATTTATCACGTGATAATAAATTTAGTTGAACTACGATTGCATGAGCATAAGCAACTGCGTGTGATTTTTTAAAGAAGTAACTACCATCACTTGGTTTATCCCATACTTCCTTTAATATAATATCCCAACCCATATTCAGCAAATATCTTTTTGCTGGACGTATTATAGCTAATACAGCCGCAAGTTGTTCTATTGTTTTTGGTTTTAGTGTTGAAACTATTTTATAATGTCCATTTAAATGAAAAAGTTGGTCAACAATTTTCTCATCAGTAAGTAAGTCCCAATTTGGTTCTTGTATCATAAGTTCTACAAGTTCCTGTTCTGATTTTATGTTTTTATAGATACCAACATTTAAACAATCAATTTTAAAGTAACCTCTGTCTTCAGCATTTTTATAATCTAAAGTTGAATTTCCTGTTATTGGATGTTCTGGTACCGCATGAAAGTAAACACCAGTTTTGTGTTTTTCGTGTGTTTTGTCATTAATAATAGACGCTGGTGTATGTTTAAATAATTTTAACACACCGTCTCTATCATGAAAATCTATATCTACATCAGGCATTATTCTGTTCCTTGTGGCCTTTCTTTCCATGATCTAGGCTTATAAGTTCCGTTATGAAGTGCCTCCATGTTTATTGCTAACTGTTTTTTATGTTCGGCTGTTAATCTTGCTTTTTTCTTTTCCATATTTTTTAAAACTTGTTCCACATTACTTTGTCCTGTAATAATTTGTGCTGTATTCAACATTGCCATCATGGGCAATCCAAATACAAAAATAAAAAATAATATCATTATTATTACAAAAGTTTTCATTAGTGTAAACGTTTTTTTACTTTTTCGTCATGGTATCTTATAAATTCATTTTTAGTACCCGGCTTTAATATTTCTAAAACTTGTAACATCTTATGATAGCCAACACTTTCTTTTACTTTTGCGTTCATATCTGGCATACAAACTTTACCAATATCACCGTTGTGTTTAATGTGTATTATCATATCTCCGTCTTCAAGATCAAAATCTAATTCGTCATCAATGTCGATTTTAACCCTACTCAACTTTTGCCTCCTTAGCAGTTTCCTCAACGAATAATAAATCTGCTGGATAACTTTTAAATTTTGCATTCCAATATTCTGGATTAATAAATCTTGCAGTCATTTGTAATTGTTCGTCTGTAAATGATTTTAGCATTTTTTTACCTGCGTTGCAACCTAACAATAACCATGGAGATATTTTTCCTTGTTGTATATGTTGCACTGCTCTATTAGTGTTAACTAGTCTAAAATAATCTGACCATTGTGCGTGTTGCTCTTCTGCCCAATCCATCATAGTGGCAATACTTCTACGTAGTGCCGCCTCTACAGGTTCTACTTTGAGTGTATCAATTAAATATGATTCGTATAAATCGTCTCTAGACCAATGGTCTAATTTTATTTTTGACAATATTACGTAATCAATATATTTTTCTGGATATAAAGGATTTATATGCATCATGAATCTTCCAAACTTTACAAATGCATTATAGTATGAACTTTTACAAAAATCGTCATACGTTTTTTCTTTCATGTTATTTTGGTGTATTTGATAAAATCTTTGAAATACCATGAAGCCATTTTGTACCCATTTCTCCCCTTTTTGTAGATATCTCCTTTTTGGTTCACACATATGAACTTGTAGTGTTCGTTCACGTGTAAATTCTTTACTACAATAGGTGCATTTATTCAGATTCGATGCCATGCGATTTTAGTAATTCCTCCAATTCTCTATCCGTGATTACCTTATCTAATGTTTCGAGATCTGTTTCTTTCATAGTTGGATATAGTTGTTGTAATTTTTTTAAACTTTTATTTGGTACACGTTTCATTGGTTTAATCCATGGATGAAATTGTTGTTTAAGTGCACCACACATAGAAGTTAAAATCCATAATAATTTTTTATGTTTTCCTAAACTAAAACAGTGTTTGTTAACACATTCATTAACCATTTCAACATAGTGTTCAACATAAAAAGGATCTTTAGATGAAACATTTGAAGCATATCTCATTAACATATAAGGTGAATACAACGATCTTTCGTGATCGTCTATTCGGTCATAATAGTCTTTATTTCTAAAGTCTACTGCTTTAAGACCATTTCGAAGTTCGAAAAATTTCCTTTTGCTTTTCTCTGTCATATTTTAATCCAAACATTGTACACTCTTTTGGTGTTCTAAAACAGAGTGTAAGTTTATTAGTTTTCATTTTTATTTCCGTAAATACCATTTTTTCTTTTCTCATCCAACCAAATAAATCTTCCGGCCAATATCTATCCATCCAGATGTATGCACCTTGCACTTTCATAATAGGCGCTTCAATACTAACGTGCTTTCTACCAGACCGAGCCATATTCAACCATTTCACATTGTCTTGAAATATCTTTTACAAAATAAGCACATACAGGATTTGGACCTTTTGTTAAAGGAACAGCAAGTAATTGCCCTGATTTTATTTTTGGGAAATACCATTTAACTTCTGTATAGATATCAACAACATCTATTGGAAGAAAATCTGGCTTTGCACTAGATAAAGGATTAAAAGTAAATGCATCAAATCCTCTATCATTTAAACTTGTGATAGGTAGTACGTGCATTTCCGGTTGTCCTAATTCTCCTATTAACATTTTCCAATCTAAAGGCATTTTAATTTTATATTTGCCAATTTCTAATATAGCCGCAGGTGCATTAAAACTTTCTAAAAATATTAAAGGTATGTAAAAGAAATCTGGATTTTCTGGATCTGAGTTATCCATTACTGCAAACCTTAATTGTTCATCAACATATTCAGGTATTCTTTCTAGTGTGTATGTTCTATTTTCCAGTGTAAGGATTTTCATAATCTATCTTTTCTATATTATACGGATAATTTGCCTCTTTGTAAAACTTTTTTCTTTGTGTTAAATGCCTTTTTGCAAACTTGCAACTGCTGGTAATATCCCAAATTTGTACATTATCTTTATCTTCTGCTTTACGTATGCCTCGTCCTATGCTTTGTATTACACGAACAAAGGATTTACCTGGTTCAATAAGAACAAGGTTGAATATCCTAGGAATATTAATCCCCACAGAAGCCACTCCATATGTGGCAATAATGATTTTATTTTGCGTTGTAGACACTTCATCGTAGTGCTCTTTCCTTTCTAATGTTTTAGTTGATCCTGATATAAACACAGAACCTTTTAATTTTTTTTGTAGTATTTCCCCCGCGGATATTCTGTCTACTAAAATTAGTGTGTTACCCGATAACGAAATATCTTTTATTGTTTGTGCAATCCAGGTTGTCCTGTTGCTATCCGTAGTTAGCCATTTTAATTCTTCTTGGTAGTTTTTGAACATTGGGTGGTCTTGTGTTTGTAAAACATTTACGTGGCAGTTTGCAAGTACTCCTTTGTCTTGTAATTCCTTAGCAGGTAACTTTTTTATTACGTCACCAATTGAAACTTTAATCCCCATAAATTCAAATTCTGCTTTAGGTACTGTGCCTGTTAGTCCCCAACGTATACCGCAGTGTGCAAATGGTCCGGTTAATAATCTTTTAAGCACATCTGCTTTTGCCATATGTACTTCGTCTATTATTACTGTATTAATACCATCACAAAATTCTTTGAACTCGGTACTATGTTCATTTTTTGCTTTTTTCTCAAGTACGTTTAAACTTTGCCAGGTTGCAATAGTATTATATCTTCCTACTTCTTTCCGGTCACCATAATAAACGCCTGTGTCTAAATTACAAGCAACAAAGTCTTCTTCTGTTTGTGTAACTAAACTTTTGTTTGGAACTATTGTTATTGTTCTTCCATATGGTTCAACTAATTGGCATAATGCCGCAGTAATAATAGTTTTACCTGCTCCAGTGGCAATCTCTTGTATAGATTGTGGATTTTCAATAAACTTGTTTATGGTGTCCACTTGATAGTCTCGTAATTCTATATTTTTTCCTGCTTCAGGATGATTCTCTGGCCATTGTATATGTGACAAATAATTTTTGTCTATTGCTTTAAATTCAAAATTATGTTGGATTCTTTTGTCCTCAAAGTCAACATAAACTCCTGCTTCTTCTAGTATTGGAAGTACTTGGTCAACTAGATTTAGATAAGTTGTACCACCTAATCCAAAAAAAGCAATTTTGCCGTCCCATCTTCCTAATTTAACAGAAGGTAAATGATAGGCATATGGAACTTGATATTTGAATTTATTGTGTAGGCGTTGTCGCCATTTTAAATCTAAATTTTCAAATTTAACGTTTACTTCGTCTTTTATTACCAGTTTACATGAACTCATAGTTTTACTATAATGCTATTATCATTCCAAGAATACTTACTTGGCTCATGATCATTATAATACAACGTTTTAGGTAAATTTTCAAGATATAATTTTAGTCTGTCAGTACCAGACGCATAATAACCACCGCCTAATGCAATTAATGACAGTTTTGGTTTTATTTTTGATTTTACTAATGTTTTTGGTATTCTATTTCTTACAAAAAGCACTTTTGTTTGGTCGTCAATGTATTTGAATTGTTTGCTTAATTGATGAACTTCAAATAAAGTTTCAAACTTATCATCGCTCATTTTACCTACGATATTATCACTATATTCAAAATCCTCATTATGTCTTTTTGGTTGTTTAATATCAAACCCAAATGCAAGATTTTTATTTTCTATACCGTGTCTCTCAAATGTTTTAAGCCAGTTATTCCATTCGTCTGCGTCTTCTTGTGTATTAACATCGCCAGATACCGGCATAATAATTGGAAAACAATTTAGTTCCATAAACCCAGCCATAACTTGATCTCTGCTGTATTGATTTTTATCTATCCACATTTTATTATAATTTGCATGAGCAATTTTTCCACCTAGTTCAGACCAAGATTTAACTTTAATTCCTTTAGACGGTAAACCAAAATTTTTTAAACTATCTAGTTGTATTAACGTTTTTTTATCTTTAAAATTATTATTCCAATATTCAGATAACGATTGTGCCGCATGGTCAATAACAATTTCGTTTCCTACTAATCTTGCTGTTGGGTGTTTATATCCTTTAATTTCTTCTCTTACTTGATAGAAATCATCTAAAAGAGTTTTATCAATAAATTTAAAATCGTATCTAATTGCTATTAAAGTTAGATAATAAGTCGTAACATCAGTTTGTTTAAATAACCATTTTTTACTATCTCCGTCGTAGTGTGAATAACCTGCAGGCAAACCTTTTCTATCTTTTAATATTCTTATCAAAGAAATAATTTTTTTATTATAAGGAAAACGTACTTCTATTTGTTCTATTTCGTCTTCGTCTATAAATTTTTCTATGCTTTTTTCAAAGCTGATTATTCTAAACGGATCATCATACTGGGGATTATCCAATAATTTTTTGATATCCATTCCATGTGATTGGAATTTTGTTAGATATCTTTTGAGAATTACTAGTGCTAATTTGCCCTGTTTTTCAGTCCAGGCATATTGAGAATCGCATAATGAGTTTACAGTTTCTCTGTCTTTTGGATGTGGGTTGATATGCGATTTTGGTGATTTTGGGCCAGGTGCCCAAAAATAATCGTTATATGCTAATATTTTAAGTGCTTCGTTAATAGTTTTTGGTAAATCTGTGTGCATTTCGCTCATAAGTTTTTAGATAATTAATAGTATAACATAATGGTAATTTTTGTCAACCTATGAAAAAACAAGTATTAAGTAGAAGAAAACACCTAAAAAGACAGTTCAAAAAGTCATTAGAACTGAAACAAGATATTGCGGGTTATAAACCTACCCTTGCTGTTGCGGCATTTTGGTACAGAAAGTTAAATGGACTATTGTTTAATAATAAATTACCTGGGTGTTATATTGAAATTAAAAAATTACATTATGACTGGGGTAGATGTGTTGTTGATTGGGACAATAGAAAAACACCAAAAGGAAGATTTAATCAAAGGATAATTCCTTATCATATTCCTACAACTTACCGTATTGAGTTACACAGCAAGTATCCAAGATGGAAAGATTTTATTGAAACTTTAGCACACGAAATGGTGCATTTATATCAAATGCAAATTATGAAAGATCCTTATTCAAATCATAATCAAAATTTCTATTCTTTTAGAAATAAGTTTAAAGCGGTTGGTTTAAGACTTTATCGTTAAATTCTTTGTAAGTCATTAAAAAACTATTCCCAACATCGTAGCCTGTTTGTAAGTTGTGCATATATTCTGGCGGGTTATCGTGTACAATAGTAAATTTACAATAAGGTCTTTTCTTTAAATGATCCCTATACCATTTTAACCAATTATCAAATATTGTATCGTCGTTTCTAGGTCCATAGTTTTCAGTATCCTGGTATATATTGTTTAATTGGTTTCTTCCATATTCTCTAAAATCAAATCCTATTAGATATATGTTTTGGTGTCCATGTACACAGGCAGTCCATATTGCTTGATTACCGCTTATGGAATATGGATTATTTGGGATTAAATGCAGTACAGGTGGCCCACCTTTAGGGTGTCGATTAACTTCAAGCGACGGAGCATAGTGAATACATTTTTCATAAACTTTTTCTTTAACCATTTCATTAGTAACTTTTAAATCAATACTAAAAATAAAGTCTGGAACAAAATCTCGATATAAAGCATTACAACCATATGTTTGTCCTGTTGTTTTTAAAGTTTCTAAATCAAAGTCTTTACGTGAAGGTCCGTTTCCTATAATATATGCATTACCTCTTGGAACTGCTTTAACTCTATCTTCGTAATATGCTTTTTCTAAAATTTTTTTACCTTTTCGAATAATAGTATTAACGACAATAGTTTCACCCTTATAAGGTTTCCATTCTATAGGTTCTATTGGTCCACTGCCTCCGATTACTGTTGGCATTACAAATATTTCTCCTTCAATCTATTTTTAATTCTTTCCCATGGTAAACCCTTTTCAATCTCATTTGTCCACCATTCAGTATATGCTAACTGATTTGCCCATGTTTGTCTATCTGGCATTTCTGGATTATTAATTTTTGCAAGATCTTTATTACCAACATCATAACTTAAACTAGCCTCTGAAACAAATACAGGCACACCATTAAACACAGATTGCATCGCTGGATTGCTAGAATAATTTACAACTGCCCATGCAGAATTAAGTCTTTGAGAAAAATCTGTATCATCATATGTTTTATTATCTCTAATTGGATATATTATTTTAACATTTTCAAAATTGTTAGTATTAATAGCAATACGGTTTCGTGGATGTGGTCTAACTATTATTGGTCTGTTTGTGTATTTTCTAATTTGAATAATTTGTTGTTCAATCCATTTTTGCATTGGTGGATTATTACGCCATTGGTGACTGTTATGATGTTGACCACAAATTATTATTTCATTTCCGTTTTGTCTCCATGGCTTTAATTCTATATTAAATTTTCTCCATCGATTATTATCAAAGTTTTGATTTGCAAAGTCGGCTTCTCGATTTATACCATTTATTCCAATCTTCCAAGTTTCGTTTCTTTTAATTCCTCCAACTTCAATTACAATAACAGGCTTGTTTTGTGCTTTATATTTTTCGTATATTGAACGATACTGTGACATTCTTCCTTGCCAAAGCACACTCCAAATTACTGCAACATCACTGTTTGTATTTTTGTTTACATGAACTTCCTCACCAGAGTTTTGTAAACTTTTTATAAATGCTTCAAAGACTGGTTTTGAATTTAAAGGTCCATGCTTTGGCCATATTTCTATTTTCATAAACTTGGTGGAACCTTTTTCCAGTAGTCAACATTTAAAATGTCTGCAGGTGCATTTGGGTTTGCTTTTAAATCGTTTTTAGCAGACGTACCGTGTTTTTTTCTTTTTCCTTTCATGTGATCCATGTAAAGTCCTAACTCACTATTAACAAATACATGATGTCCTCTAACACCTTTCCAATACCCAATGTCGTTTACTTTGATTGCTTTTTCTTTTTGATATTTTTTAGTTAAATGCCAAAACACAAAAGAGTCGTGCCATTCTAATAATTTGAATACATCGTCGGTTACATATAATTGTTCCCATTCGTTTACAAAATTTTGTACTTCAGGGTGTTTAAGATTATAGCCAACAAATCCGCATTCTGGATATTTGCCTCCATCACGTAGTTTTGGATTTTCTCTACCTAAGTAAGTAACCATAGTATCTGTTGGTAACAATGATTCAAAAAAGTTTAATGGAACAGGTCTAAAAGTAAATGTGTCAGCATCAATCCAAACAACATAATCATAATCTTTTGAATTACGTACACCGTTAACCACACAAAAAACTTTGTTTGCAAAACGCACAGCCGCCCAAAGATATGATCCTTTATTTTTGTCCATGCCACCTTTCTTTTGTAACTCTGCTGAACGTCTAACGCCGCCTGGTATTTCTTGCAATTCTCCATTTGCAACAGGATCGTTTTTGTGTTTATTTTTAAATTTAAAAAGTTCCGGCTCTGCAGAATTTAAATCGATCCATTGCAATCGATCATAATTGCATTTTGGTTTTGGTTCTTCCGCGTATACTACTATGTCAATTTCTTTTGGAAATTGTTCAGCCATAGACTCAATTCCTTTACGAGAATATTGTTCCCAAGTACCTGGTTTGTATGATGTTATTACTTTAATTTTCATTTTTTAATATTTAATTTTAAAAATACATATTATATTTTTTCATCCAGTCACTAAAAATCCAAGCAGGTACTAGAGCTTTTCCTGCCTTTTGACTAGCTCTTATAATATCTAATCCGTGTTGTTCTTTCATCCTATCTTTATAAAATTTTTGTAAAGTTGTATCCATATTTTTTGTTAACCAATGGCCAACTGGTACAGTCCATCCAGTTTTCATTTTGTTAATAATACTGTTTGGTAGTATGTTTTTATAAGCTCTTTTGGTTAAAATTTTTGTATCAGCCTTATCCATTCCCATTTTTATATTAGAGTGCATACTCATACAATAATTCATAAATGTTTTTGTTGCTAAAGGAAAACGTCCTTCCATACTATATGCCATTCCGTATTTGTCGTTTCTGTTAAACATTTCTTCCGGAACCTGTGCAACACAATCAAGTGCCATATACGATCCAATTGGGTCTTCTGGATTCCATAAATCACCAGTATAACATTTTTTAAATTCTTCTAATAAAATATTATCGTCTATAGGAGTTTCAGTTAACATTAATGGTCTTTTTATTCTATGTAACCAAAGTTTTAATACATCGTCCCAAGTTTTAAGTCCGTTATCTAAGTTTTGTTTTTTCAGCCATTGTAGGCTTCTCATCTTCCAATATTTTGGATACCCAGCAAGTATCTCATCTCCCATATCACCAGCCATGGTTACAACTATACCGTGTTGAGATAAAACTTTATTTGTGTAATTGTACATAGCCATACTAGGATTATATACTGGTTGTTCCATATAGTAGATACTGTCATCCCAATTCTCAATAAAATTTGTTGGTGTAATTTTTACTTCTGTGTGATTAAAATTATTTTTTTCTGCTAATATTTTTGCACAGTTGGCGTCACTATTATAGTCTTCATCGACTACTACATTTGGTTCCATTTTGTTAGTAAAAGAATTTACTTCACCTTTAATTTGTTTTAATTCGTATGCAACTAAACTAGAATCTAACCCTCCACTTAAGAATACACCAATTTTTCTTCGTCCAATACTACACATATCAACAGTTTTACGAGCCATAGATTTAAATTCAACCATATCAAACGTTTGATTATTGCTAGTTGGTTTAATGTGTATTCTATGATATTGTTTTATTCTTTTATTAGCCACGTCATATATTAGTGTTTCGCCTGCTAATAATTTTTTAATACCTGTAAAGAATGTATTTCTTAATGCATTAATTCCTGTTTTCCCCATGAAACTTACTGCCAGGTTGTCAAGTTTCCGGCATCCTGGAACTTTGTTTAGCATACCTTTTAGTTCAGATCCAAAAACTAATCCTTGTTTTGTTTCAGCATAAAATAAAGGTTTAATTCCAGCATGGTCTCTAGACAACCAAAGTTGTTGTTCTTTAACTTTATAGTATGCAAAGCCATGCATAGAATCTATCTCATCGAGAAATTTTAATCCAAAGGTATCTAAACCCCAAGCAAGAAGTTCAGTATCACATTTTGTAGTATCTTTAAACTCTTTATACTTTTGTTTTAGTTCGTAATAATTAAAAATTTCTCCATTGTATACAAGTATGTTTTTATTAGGAGTAATCCAAGGCTGTGTTGACATATTTGATTCAGCCATAATGCTTAAAAGGTTATGTCCTAAGGTAACATTATCGCCCTTCCAAATACCTTGTCCGTCGGGTCCTCTATGCTTACAAGTTTTAATATATTGATCTATAAACCCGTAATCTTTATCAGTTATACCGTATATTCCACACATTATAATCCTAACTTTTGTTTAAAACGTTTGAACACTGTACCGTCTTTAATTTCTTTTTCAGTCCATTGTTTATAACCCAAGTCATAAACCCATTGTGTTCTGTCTGGATATTTTGGATTTTCTATATCTTCTAGCCTAGTATTTGCCACAGGCCAACAAATCGCAAGATCGCTGGTAACAAAGGTAGGGATTCCACGAACGCAAGAGTCGATACTGGCAGTAGAATTGTGAGTAATAATAGCATGACAATTATTTAATGCCTCTTGGAAGTTGAATCTATAATGCTTTTTCTCATCTCCACTAAAAAATTTTTGTCCTATAATAAGTTTACAATCTTTAGGGAATTCATCTTTTCTATTTTCCATTGCCGCCATATGGTTTGGGTGTGGACGAATTAAAAATTTTCTTTTAGTTAATGGTCTTAATTTTTTATATACGTTGTTAAACCAATCGATTGGATCTAATTCGTTCATGCTCCAGTTGTCTTTTGGTTGCAATACAAATAATATTGGATCGTCTGGATTAGATTTTCTCCATGGCTCATATTTTATATTCCATATTTTTTTCATGTGTTCCCATCTATCAGGTGGGCTATTATCACTTAAAAAATTTCCGTTATTCATTGGAGAATATAATGCTACACGCCAGTGGTGATTAGGATCTGTTATTGTATTTCCAAAACTAGATAATATACCACCGTCAAATGTAATAATGTAAATGCCTTTTTTCTTTGCACGTTCAACTAAATCTCGTCTACGTCCTTTGGTGTGATGCATTTGGTTTGATCCACCATAACCAAACATACAACCAATTGGTGCAGTGGGTTCCATTTCGTCTTGAGTCCACTCACCGGTTTTGTGTTCGTTAACTGTTACAGGATTATCACCACAAGCCTTAATGCCTGCCGCCATGTGTTGCAGAAGTTCCCAACTAGCACCTCTGCGTCTATCTTTAACTGTTCTTCTAAATATTTCAACGTCCATCTAATATACTTAATGCCCACCCGTTTCTAAACTCCTCCTGAGTGAATTGTCCATATGCTAAACTGTAAAACACAGGTTCTCTATCTTTATACACTGGAGTTTCTATTTTACTAAAGTCTGATTCACAAATAGATACACAGGGATTTTCAAAGTTACTAAAACAAGGAACTCCGTTGTGTAATGCTTTAATTGTAATTGAACTATTAAAAGTTACAACTGCATGGACTTGATCCCATTCAAATGGTCTTTCAGGTTGTTTATTTTCACTAGGTCCTGGTAGCATTCTGCCTTGTTCGTCTATAAAACTTTTTGGGTTATATGGTTTTTCTCTTACAATTAGTTCTCTATCTGTACTTGCTTTTAAAATTTTTAAAGTATCCTCCAACCAATTAGGAGCACCAAAATGTAATGCCATACTATGACTTGGTGGTACAACTAATACATACTTTCCGTTTTTATGATAAGGTTTAATTGGGTCACCTTTGTAATACTTTTTATATCGGTCATCGGGTCTGTCCTCAACAAATGTTTTAACGTGTTCATTTTTTACACATCTCATCCAATAAGGCGTACCCCTACTTTCTCCCCAATAAGGTCTATCAATATAATAAAAATCTTTTTTATTTTGTTTTGCCCAGTTGTATACAAGGTTAGTACCACGTAAAACGCCCATAAAAGTAACCTTTTCACAGTCAGTTGAATTTAATAGCTCTTGGTAAGAAACAATTTTACCACGCATACCTCTATTCATAGAATCAATATATTTTTGGGTATTCACTCTTTCTGTTTTTACTGCGTAATACATATTGTAATTTTAACTTGTTCTAATCTAAATGTCTAATTAAATCTTTAACATTTACTTTAAAATTAATTAAATCGCTAAATCTTTTTATTCCTGCTGGTTTTTTATTATTTCTTAAAGCAATAGGTACTGTGTCTGCTAGGTAAATTTGATGTTTTAATCCAAGATGATGTGATAATATTGGATAAACCTTTTTGCTTATCATTTTTTTATCTTGTATTTCTATAACTTTGGTTTCGGGTTTACACCATAATAAATTTGTAAGTCCTGCTCCGTGTGCCGCTACAATATGAGTTGCTTCTGCAAATGTTTTCATTTGTTCTTTTATTGTCATGTTTTCTAAAGCAACAGTTTCCCAACCTTTTAATGCTAAAATTAATTCATCAGAATTCATTATTCTTCTTGTTTTTGCTCCTGGACGTAATACAATAATTTTTCTATGAGGCGTAATACCTTTTAGTCCTGTTGATCCTTTAAAATGTCGTAACCACGGTGCTAGGTGCGGAGTGATAACACCGTCCTTTGAATTACTTAAACTAGGTACAAGCAAATGTTTGAATTGCCATACTTCGTTTTTTGGCATCACAACAACTTTTACTTCTGGAATTATTTCCTTAATTACTTTGTTAAGATATTTGCTTTCGTTTGCAATGATAAAACAATATTTTGTAAAATCTGTAGACCATCTTTTTTCCATTAATCTAAATTTAGATATAACATCAATCCATATGTGCCATGGATTATTAGCACTTTCTTTATCAATGGGCAACCATACGTAAGTGTATCGTTCACCAAACTCTTGGGTTACGTGTGGCAAATCTAATTGTACTTCATCTCCCCATTCTTTCCAAAGTTTGTGTGATTTGTTGGGTTTAAATTTACTTGCGTGAGTTAATCCCCATATGTAATTGGTAATAAGTTTTTGACCCATTGTTGCTAGTAAAGGACAACTATGTATTTTACAATTATGAAATTCTGCAACAAACGTTGGTAAACTTGTAAAATGTGGATCAATATCCTCGTGATAAGGTACAGTGTAGTCGTAGCTATTGTCTACAATTTCCCATCTATCTAAAAAATACTTTATTGAATCAATGTTTTTCATGGTTTGCAATAGTCAAATAACTAGTATATAATTATTAAATTATGCTTACCAATCTATTCATTAATGGTTGTTCTTTCTTAACTTATAGACCTAGAGACGGTGTTAATACCCATTGTGGCATTGAATTAGCTAAACTTATGGAGTTAGAAATTGCTGTAAATCTTGCAGGAGGAGGAAGAGGATCAAAAAGGTTAATGTGGACAACAAGAGTTTGGTGTGAAAAATTTCCTGCAGAAGCAAGTAAATGTTTTTTCTTAATAGGCTCTAGTGGCGGTAATAGATTTGACTATCCAACAAATGACGGATATAAAAAACATAAGTTTCCTACAATGGAAACAACTTGGAAAACTTGGGATCCAAATAGAGATAATCATACTAAAGCATTTGTCAAATATTTGTTTAAAGCAGGTGCAGATTTAGAACAAATGACTCAAGTAGAATCAATATTGGGTTTATTAGATTTACAAGATTTTTTTGAAAATAAAAAATATCCATATGTTTTTTATAATACATTATCAGATGCAAAAATTACTAATCCCGATGTTAAGTTGTTGTTTAATAAAATTAACAAAAATAGATTTTTTAAACCAGAAACTAGTCATTTAGATTATACTGTTGAAAATAATCAACAATGTAAATCTGGTGATCCTCACCCCAACACCGAAGGACATAAAGAGTGGGCAAAGCAATTAAAGGAATTTATAGATGCTAACAATCTACGCACCATTTAATAATCCAAAGAGTAAAGCCTGGGAAGTTTTTAATGGTATAAAAGAATCTTGGCCTGAGCAAGTTGCTATGGCTGATAATAGTGTGGCTACTGAACCATTACCAAATTCTATGTTTTGGGGTTTTGTAAACAATAATATGCAATTAGTTAAAAAATTAGAAGAACGTAAACATCCATTTTGGTTTACTGATACTCCATATTTTGGAAGATTTGAGAATAATAATTTAAAACCAGACAATCATTATTGGCGAATTTGTAAAAATAGAATACACGTTCAATATTTAAAAGGTTGCAAGTCAGATAGATTTGATAAATTTGGAATAAAGATAAAAGCACCGGATTTTAAAGGAAGTAAAATTTTAGTATGCCCAAGTTCCTATGGTATTCACACTTATTTAGATAGACCCAATTGGACACAAGAAACTGTAGAACAAATTAAAAGATACACAGACAGGCCAATTAAAATTAGAGAAAAGCCAAGAGGCAAAGGTACATCTGGACCTTCGGTTGCTAAAGTACCTCTAGCAGAAGATTTAAAAGATGCTTGGATATGTGTTACATCTTGTAGTATTAGTGCTATAGAAGCCTTATGTATGGGTATACCTGTAATTTGTGATGACAAAAGTTTTGCAAAAGAAGTTGGTGGACAAGGGTTTGAAGATATCGAAAACCCATTTTTTGTTAGTTGTGAAGATTGGTTATATAGTTTAGCATACCAACAATTTACGCCTGAAGAGATTAAAAACGGAACGGCAGTTGAAATTTTATTAGACAAAGGATTACTGTGATAGAAAAAATTAACGGATATTGGGTGCCAAGTAAAGATAAACATCTAGAACAATGGAAGTCTGGAGGGACTTTTACGCAGAATAGATGCCTTAATAAATTTATAGATCACTGTAACCAACGTAATCTAAAATTTGATACTATTTTAGATGTGGGAGCATGGGTCGGCACTTGGAGTATGGCAATGCAACCATATGCTAAAAAAGTTATTACATTCGAGCCTGATCCTTTACATTATAGTTGCCTAATTAAAAATGTTCCCGAATCTATAGAAACACATCAGTTAGCACTTGGATCAGAGCAAAAAATGATTGCCCTCGACGATAATGCTCATACACAGGCTAAAAGAGTAATTGGTGAAGGAACTATACCTTGCACTACAATTGACAGTTTAGATTTAGAAAACATTGATTTAATTAAAATAGATGTCGAAGGATATGAAATGGAAGTTTTAAAAGGTGCTGATAAAACATTAGAAACAACAAAATATATTATGATAGAGCTGAATAGTAATACTGAAAGATATGGATTTACAAGTCTTGAAGTAGCAAAATATATAGTCAGTAAAGGCTTTAAAGTTTTATTAGAACATTGGCCAGATAAGGTGTTCGTTAAAAAATAAATTTTTAAATAGATATATGAAAATTTTTATAACAGGTGTTGCAGGATTTTTAGGTTCTCATTTAGCAGACTTAATGATTGCAAACGGACACACAGTTGCTGGTAATGACAACATGATTGGTGGCTATGTAGATAATGTCCCACAAGATGTTGAGTTCCACCAAGTAGATTGTTGTGATTTAGAGAATTTAACTAAAGCAATGGAAGGTTGTGATATTGTATATCACACTGCGGCAACTGCCTATGAAGGACTATCAGTATTTTCTCCAGTGTTAGTTACAAGAAATATTTTTGAAGCATCAGTTACAACTATAACTGCGGCAATAAGAAACAAAGTAAAACGTATTGTGTATTGCTCTAGCATGGCAAGATATGGACATCATGACGAAGTACCATATAAAGAAACTTACGAGTGTCGTCCACAAGATCCTTATGGTATTGCAAAAAAAGCCGGAGAAGAAGTATTAAAAAATTTATGTGACACACACGGAGTAGAGTATGTTATTGCTGTACCACACAACATAGTTGGCCCAAGACAAAAGTATGATGATCCATTTAGAAACGTAATGTCAATTATGTTAAACAGAATGTTACAAGGTAAGCAACCAATTATATACGGCGATGGTGAACAAAAAAGATGTTTTAGTTATATTGATGATTGTTTATATTGTTTGAACGCACTTGCCTTTCAGGATAATGTAGTTGGCGAAGTAGTAAACATTGGCCCAGATGAAGAACCTGTTACTATTAACAAACTTGCCGAAGCCTGTGCAAACGAAACAGGAGTTAATTTAGATCCAATACATCACAAAGACAGACCTAAAGAAGTTAAACTAGCAACGTGTTCGTCAGACAAAGCACGTAAGTTATTAGGTTATAACACATCTACTAATATGAGACAAGCAGTAAAAAAGACTGCTGATTATATAAGAATAAGAGGTACAAAAAAGTTTCAGTACCACTTACCTTTAGAAATAATAAATGAACATACTCCAGAAACTTGGAAAAATAAATTAATATGATTTCGTTTTGTATTCCATCAAGAGGCAGACCTGAACTAGCAAAAAGATTAGTTGATACTGCAACAGCAACACAAAAACACAACACAGAATTTTTATTTTACCTTAATGACGACGATGAAAAATTAGAAGAATATAAAGACTTATTAGATGAAAAACATTATACGGTTGGGCCAAATCAATCAACTTGTTACAGTTGGAACCAGTTAGCAGACAGAGCCAGACATGATATTGTAATGTTAATGGGAGATGACGTTCGTGTACAAACACAAGACTGGGATGAAAAAATAAAAAAAGAATTTAGCAAGTATGAAGATAGAATTTTAATGGTTGTTCCTAGTGATGGAAGAGAAAAAGGAACATTAAAATTTGAGATAGAAGAGCCTACTTTATGGCCTGATGAATCGTTACCCGCGGCACATTTTGCAGTACATAAAAATTGGATTAATACTTTAGGATATCTTGCACCTCCGTTTTTTTGGCATTTTTACGTTGACACTTATACACAAAAAGTTGCTAGAAAAATTAATAGGTGTTTATACTTGCCTACAGTTGTTTTTAAAGCAAAAAAGTTATTTGACGATACTGCAAACAGGGTTAGATCTAATATGAATATTATAAAACGTGATGATGCAGTATGGACTAAAGTCAGAAACAGACATTTAAAAGCAGATATTAATGAATTAGAAAAAGTTATAAAAAATGGATCAGGGCGATAATTTTAATAAAAAAAGATTCAAATATAAAAATGGATTAAGGCTTGTTTATAAAAATGTGTTTGATCCGTTGTATAAATTTATAATAGAAGAATTAAAAGAAGCAAGAAATTTTAAACCAACTACTGTTTTAGATATAGGTGCCTGGAATGGGTTTTTTACTAGACGATTAAAACATATTTGGCCAGACGCACATTATACTTGCATTGAGGCTGGACCAAAACACGAATATGAATTAAAAAAATGTGCTGACAAAGTTTATATTTCTGTATTAGGAGACAGTAATAGAGATTGTATAATATATCATAATAAAGTAGGGTATACCAAAGGAGCAAGTTTATTCAATAAAACTGAGTATGAAGATAAAAGACAAATGGAAACTTTAGAGTCAGTAGTGGGTAAAGATGCAACTTATGATCTAATTAAACAAGATGTGCAAGGTGCTGAATTGATTATAATGCAAGGATCACCAGAAATATTTAAAAGAGCAAAATATATAATGTTAGAAGTTAAATTAGACGAAGAAAAGAAAATAGATGATTATATGAAACAATTAGGATTTATAAACAATCAAGTTATACCAAAAGATAATATTAAAACAGAAGTAGATAAACTTTATTGGGCAGGATAAAAACATTTTTTACGCCACTTCATTATAAAAAGATTAAATGTAATTCGATTAGTATTTTGATTACTTTCGTATGAATGCCAAGTTTTATTTTCTTGGCCACAAAAAATAAATGTACTATTAGGATTCCATTTTGCTTCTTTAACTAGTGCATTTTCGTTTTGTGTTGAATACATTTTAGTCCCAACATTATTTTCTGGAGTGATGTAAGTAACACTGCTCCATATTTTTTCTATGCCTTCTTGGTGTATATAAAATTTATATGGCAACGGTGGAGTAATAGATATATGTGCATTAACACCTAAATTAGGATACCATCGATACTTTGGATATCTCCCACAAAGAATTTCGGCATTTTGTAATAATTTTTTACAAATATCTAATGTTTCGTCATAAAAATCTATACCCCATTTTTTAAAATCATTAGGAAATATATGTAATAGTTCTTTAGTTTCAAAATTTAATTTTTCTTCACATTGTTTTCGTAATTTTGTAAATGTTTCAATACTAAAAGTATCTTGAATTATTTGATGTGGCCAGGGGTTAAGATCAACTTTGGTTGTTAAACACTCGCTAATAAATCTTTCCATTGCTCTATATTTAAATCTAGTTGTAATGCCGGACGATTAAAAGTCCATTTTTTTCGTTTATTAATTTTAAACTTATTTTGACCGGGTGTAATAAAAAATGTATTTGCCGTATATGCAATTATTTTGCCATTAAGCTCAATATCAGTTCCTTTAAATTTGTCACCACGATCTTTAAAAAACCATAATGCAATAATATCTTTATTTGTATCAATATCTTTAAGATCCTTTTTCATTTCAAAATCAATTTTCCATTTAGTTTTGAAATCTTGCCAAACTTTATGAGTAAGGTTATTTTGGTTTTCATAAAGTTTATCGTAATCTTTGAGTGGATAAATTGCTGTTGCGTGTATATACTCAACAGGTTGTTTAAAATAGTGGTATCTTTTTTTTAAGTTTTTCCAATACATTATGATGAAAATAAATTAATAAGTTCTTTTTTCCACACGTCACCATATTCACAATCACGGTATCCATCAAACCACGGACCACCTGATGTGTAATGCAATATTTTAGGTTTGCCATCGTGTGGTTCTTTATACCAACCAACTAACCAATTGTATTCGTGTGGCAAAGATCCTATTTCATTATCTTCCAACCATGTAAATCTATGTAAGAATTTTGCCGTTTCTGAGTTTAGTAAATCAGGAGTTAAAATTTTATTTTTTGGATGTTCGCAGTTCCATAAAACCATACTACTCCAGTTTTTTCTTGGATAAACTGTTTGTACTTGCCCATCCATTTTAGTTCCTTCTTTTGGTTTGTAATCGTGTTGTACACACATAACAGCCTTAGATGAATCACAATACTTTATTAATTCGTGTGACGGAATACGCCAAACAAAATCGCAATCACAAAACACTGCCCAACCTTTAAAATCATTTAGATAAGGGACAAAAAATCTAGTAAAAGTAAATTCAGTTGAAGCAAGTTTATCAACAGGTCTAGTATATAAACCTTGATCTCGCATTTGTTTTTGTTTTAACGGAATAACTTCTGCAGACGGATCTCTACGTTTAATACTGTGTTCACATACTTGATATGCTATGTCTTCTCTACTATCGTGGCCTACGTATATTTTCATCTTGCTATAATTTTGTGTATCTCTTCCCAATTATTTACTCTGGTAATTTCAGGGTGGTTAAAATCTTGATTATATGGATGATTATATAATAATACTTTTAAGCCAAAGTTTAATCCTATTTGTGCATTTTTTGGTTTGTCTTCAATCCAATATAACTTTGTGCCATGAAATTCTGCTAATACATCATCTTTATCTGCACCTGTGTCAAGAATATGATAGTTGTAAAAAATATCACCAAACAATTCTTCTAGTCTTCTTTTACGTATTTCTTGTGCTGGAATATCAGATGTTTGTGCAGTAATAGGAATAAATGTCCAACCTTCTGCGTGTAATAATTTTACCCAAGTTTGTGAGCCAGGCATAGGCGGTTGTGTCGCCATCCAAGCACTTTTATTAAATTCACGTATTTCTTTTCTTATTTCGGGAATTGTTATTCCAAATCTTTCTGCCATTTCGTATGTGTTTTGTTTGTCAGGAAGTAAAGTGTAAGGATAAACTCTTTGTCCCCTGTCATTATAATATGATCGCTGGAGCATCCATTGGGTAAAATGGTATTCCCATTCTAACAATACACCGTCTACGTCTGTGAGAATAATTCTATTTGATCGTGGCATCTTCCATACCCGCTACTCGCAGTTTAACAATGTTTGTTATCTGCCATTGCTTTTGGTCTAGTCCTTTGGTAATGCCTAACCATTGATTTCTTAATAATGCAAACTCATTTATAATTTTGTCCATGTCTACAACATCTTGTTCACCATCAACATACTTCTCTGCATCTCTGCTGGACAATGCTCTGTTGTAATTTTCTAAATATTTTCTAAATTGTTTTGATCTTTCCCTACGCAATTCAATGTTTAGGTATTCTAATATTGCTTCAATCTGTTGTAATTGACTAAATCTATGTTCAACAATACCGGGTAATGATGCTGATGCTTTTTCGAGATTACCGAATATTTTTACTTCCTTTTTTGCATTTTGCAATTCAGTTTCAAAATATTTTATACAATCTGGTATCTTATCTAAACTTCTAGATACTTCGCTATACCAATTATTCGTCTTCAAATCTATCGTCATAATTTTCTTCGTCGTCTTTATCCACAAAAACTGTATTAACCGCTTCTTCTAGCTTTGGTTCATATTCACCAATTGCTTTAATTTCGTCTTCCTCAACTCCCATACTTTCAAGAGTTTTTACAAAATCTACTGCGGCATCTAATTTTTGTTTATCTGGAATAAAGTGTACAACCGAGTCCCATATACGTTCGATATCTTCGTGTGTCATTTCTACCATTAATTTGCCTTAGTTGGCTCATCTTGTGATGATGCTGTAGATAATTTATCAAAATCTTCCATAAGCATATCCAATTTGGTTCCAACCCAGGCTTTTCTGAACTCTATATGTTCTTTTCCTTTGCTATCGACGTACTTTAATCTATTTCCAGTTTGTACTAATATACCTTTTTTCTCAAATAAATCTACCAGTCCGCTATGTGGGTCCATTCCTGTTTCGTATGGAATTTTAACTTGCACAGACTCAAAAGGTTTAGCAAACCTAGTTTTCATGACTTTACAAGCCGCTCTAATACCTCTTATATCTGTAACTTTATTACCTTTTTCGTCTTCTTTAAGTTTTAATTTCTTCATTGCAATTACAATTGAACTTGCATAAATGAAACCTTGACCACCCGATATTTTATCATCGGGATCAAACATATCTTGTGATGCGTATGTGTGATTGGTTGCTATAAGTCCTACATTCCAACTACCAAACATATTAACACAGTTTCTAACCAGTGCTGTTAAGGCTTTAGGTTTTCTACCTAAGTCACCCTTCATTTCGCCGTCTTCAAATTGTTTAACATCAGTTGGTGTTAGTAACATACCTAAACTATCAATTACAATTAGTACTTTAGGTGCGTTTTCTTTATCGTCTGCGTGTTCGTCTTTGTAACCTTTCATAAAATCTGAAACTGTTTTTGCTACATCATCTACCATTGATAGACTTAATCTTAATAGTTTCTTTTCGTCAGTATCTACGCCAAGTGCTTCTAGCCATGATTGATCTAATGCATTTTCAGTATCAATTAATATTACATAGATACCTTGTTTTTGTGCTTCTTTAACAATGTTACCCGATGCTATAAAACTTTTACCCGAACCAGACTCTCCTGCAAGTACTGTAACCTTGCCTAACGGAATACCTCTATTAAAGTCTCCACTTATTAAATAATTTAAAGCATAGTTTCCTGTGCTTATCCAGTCGGTAGGATCGTTAAACCCAATACCTAATCCCGAAATTGACTTCGTAATACTCTTACGAAATTTCGTTACATCAAATGGTTTTGTCATAATTTTTTTATATTAAAATCCAAAGGATTATTACAGCAATTAATACCCAAGCAGGTATTTGCTTATATAATATCCAATCAATTATTTTTTTTATTTCGTTTTTCATATTCTCCTTATTATAATACACAAGGCCTCAACTGTCAACAATTAAGGCCTTGGTAAAATGTCAGAACTATTTTTGTTGTCTTGATCTAATTAACTTTAAAATATCTTCTGCTCTTTTAGCACTCTCACCGCTTGGTTGTGCTGTTGGTTGTGGTGCTGGAGCGGCCTCTTTTACTTCAGCATTTACCGGATTCGCAGTTTTTTCCACTGGAGCAGGTCTACTTGCTTTTGGTATAGATACCTGAGCACCTAAGCCTGCAGGTCTAAAGTATTGCCCATATTTTTCAAGATCATATGCTTCACCATCAACAGATTTTTCAAATAATTCTTTAATTATTTTTACTTCTGCTTCTGATGGTTCTTTTGGTCTATAGTCACCTAAGTTATGTAAACCGTGTTTTTCCATTGCGGATCTTTCCGCTTCGTCTAAAGCACGTTCTCTTCTTGACCATTTTGATGTTGAATAATCAGCATAGCCACCTTTAGTGGTTTTTGTTATTCTAAAGTCAACACCCCTAACAAAATCAGTTGGTAACTCTTCCATTTCTGGATCAAGCAACGCAGATCTAATAATATTAAAAATTTGTGGTCCAATTATAAATCTTCTAATTGGATTTTCTGGTGTTGTGTCTTCGTTTAATGGATTTTGAACTACAAAACCTTGGAAAATATAACTTTTCTTTTTCCAATATTTTCTACCCATATCCTCCATTGATTTGTCTTTAAACCAAGGTCTTACCTCAGTTAAGACCGGACAAGTCTTTCCATACATCTCCATACAAGGTACTTGTACAGTTACTGGTCTAGAATCAGTTTGACCTTTAACACCTGCGAAAGGTAATTTGATCATGTTTCTTTCAGTCCAGAAAAATGTATTATTAGTATCTTTATCAGGTAAAAATCTTAATACTGCTTCTGAGCCTTCTGATATATTCCAGTGTGGATATATGGCGTTGTCTCCGCCTGTTGATGAAGTGGAGCGATTCACTTCTTGAGATTTTAGTTTCGCCCTTATTTCAGCCAATGTAGCCATAATGTAAGCCTCCTTATTTGCCTATGTTTCTGCCTAAATGTATATTAAACATTACGTATAATATACTACTATATTTATTAAAAGTCTACTATTATTTTTGGTTTTTAGAACCACCAAAGGTTCATCATGGTGCCTATAAAGATTAAAAACACTACAAAACACACCATTGGAAATATTTTTTTGTCAAAAAGTACGTTCATGTACCTATTTACCAAAATATGCTAATATTAAGATTAGTAAGTTGCTAATTGAGTTATTCTAGATATTTCTTCTTCAACGCCTGCAATATTTTGTGCATTATCGTTGTCTGCTTTGGCTTTGATAGCCGCTACTATTTTTGATCTTTCTTCGTTTAAAGATTCTTTAGTAATTTCTTTTGATAATATGTTAAAATTTTGTTTTAAATATTCCATTGCCGCTTTTGCATTATCAGTTTTAAATGCTGATTGGCTATTTTTATCTAAAACATCATAAACTGTTTTTCCGTCATCGCCTTTGTACATTGAAACATAAGGCTTAATATCTTCAAATGTTAAATCTTCAAATCTAGCAGGCTCAGTAGCAGTAGACGGTGTATACTTTATTGGTTCACCTGGTTTCTTTTTTGCGTGTAAGTCAGCAATTTGTTTTTTTCGATCCATTTTAAATTGTTGAGATAATTTATAATGTTCATCTGCAGAAAGATTGTTAACATCAACTCCTCTTTTTGCTAACCATGATTGATAGTCATCTTTAGCATATTCGTTTGTAACTTCGTCTGCCCATTCCACAAATTCAGCCGCTTCACCTCTAGCTCTTTTATCTAATTTAGGATGTTTTTTAGGATTATATTCTTCTGGATCCATTCTAACTTCTTTTGCGTATTCAGGATCATTTTTAATTTTTTTGTAATCGTCAATATATCTTCTTGCTAATTGTATTGCAATTTTTTTATTTTTGGCATAATCCTCATCAGGTTTAAACATAGTAGTTCCTTCTTGTTCTAAATTATCTGCTATTCTAGAAGCAAAGTTTGCCACTCTGTCTTCCTCACCTGTTTTTGTAAGCATTCTTGATGCTATATCTGAAAGTATTGAACCTAACATAGTATTTTTATCTTTAAATTTAGTTACTGATAACATTTTATCTGCTGTGTCATCTTTTCTTAATACTAATTTGCTTTCTGGATCTGTTAAAAATGATGTTACGATTGCACCGTGATCTACTGGTGGCTCAATTGGTGTGTCAATTGGTTCTTCACCTGGATCTAATTCGTTAACTTGTTCTTCTTTTTCTTTAGATGCTTCAATTTCTTGCATTACTTTATGTATAAGTGGTAATGCATCTTCAACTCTGTTGTCTAAATTTCTTAATGTAAATTTATCTTTTAGTGCATTAATTGTTTCGTCATCAACAACAATATCATCACCTGTTTTAAAATCTTTTGATGCCGCTTCATAATGAGATTGCTTTGCTAAATTTTTTACATATTCTCGTAAATTTTCTAATTTTAATTTTGTTTTTTCAATAATATCACCAGCAGTATCATTTAATTGATCTTTGTGTGAAACATATCTAGAAAATGAATTTAATTTTGCAATATCTTCTGAAGTAGAAACAATATGTTGTCCAAATTCATCATGTGGTCTACCACCGTTAGCAACGTGTCTCATCATTGCTCTTGCACCTGCTAGGTGTGTTAATGGATACTTAAATCTTTCGCCATCTTCATTTTCAATGTATAATGATTCTATTCTTCTAGATCTTGAACCAGGTACTTCTTCATCAACCTTGCCTGTGTGTCTAACTATTAATCTTGTCTTTTCTAAGTTTTCGTATGATCTTCTTGCTGTGCCTGTAAGTCCTTCTTTAACTTCAACACCTGCTAATTTTGTAATTCTGTTTAGTTCTTCTGACATCTCATCAGTATTTACCGTTTTGTTCGTATCTGCAAGATTTTGATAGTCCTGCTTCGATAGAGCCGTTTTAGTAATATCACGTACATCAAACCTTAATTGATGCTCTATTGCAAAGTCTTTTAATTCTTTTAAAAATGCATACCATTCGTCCTTGCTATCTTCGTCTATTTTATCTACTAAATTACGGTTGTAAAATACCTTCATAATTCCGTCTTCCGCAATTGATATACTAACTGATCCAAATGTATCAGAATCCTCTTTAAATTCAAATTCAAAAAATGTAGCCATACCCGGGTCAGCAGTTGCGGCTCCGTTTTCGTCACCTATTCGTATATTGCTAAATTGCGATCTTATCTTATTAAACAAGTCTGTAGACGTTTTTGGGTTCATATAGTGTATTTATTCTCCTATACCGTCCACTGCTCTGGCATGAAATACAGTTTTCTTTTCTTCTTCAGTGAGTTCTTCATACTTTTTCTTATTTTCTAAGTATTGCTCTTCGGTTAACCTATGCCAACCAATACATACTCCTGTTGGTGATCTTCCACAACCGCAAGCCATTATCCGTAAAAGGATCCAAATATAGGCATAGGAGTCGTTAACTCTGAGCTTCTATCTGTCCATCTTTCAAATATTTTAGGATCAAAATCCGCTAAAACTTTCATCATACGTGTCATTAACAAACAAGACATAACAAGGTCATCGTGCTGTCCTGGTTTTGCTTTATAACTTAAACCAGTTGCAACAAAATCTTTTAATTCACTTATTAAAAGTTTAGAATTTATTTTCATTTTTCCGCTTTCAACTAATTCTTTAAATTTAGTACAAGCGTCAATTTTAAATTTAGCAGTAGTATTAAATCCTCTTCTAAATTTACGTCTGTGTCCTTTTCTTATTGGTTCTGATAAAAACATACCCATAATATTTTCTTCACCAATGTCCATAACTCTCATTAATGCCGCTTCACCAATTGTATTATTTTCCATAGAATAAAATATTTGAGGAGTTGCCTGTGGATCTCTTTCTATAATTGTGTCGTGAATATGTTTGTTGATTCCTTGTAATATTTTAACTTGTTGATTCATTGGAGTCATATTGTGTTGCCATTCACCTATTTGTTCAAAAGTTGGTAGTTCAAAAACTTGTATAGCCGCAAAGTCTCCTCCTGTACCCATGCTTGGATCTAAAGAAACCATATATGTATTTCCTGGAGTTGGACGTTTAAACCAACGTACTTGTCCAGTATTTTCTACAGGTGCAACACCTTCCATATCTGCTAGTGTTAAACTTGATATTAATGTTTCGTCAAAAATTAAGAATTCACATTCGTGTTCTCGTCTAAATCTTTCTTCGCCAATTCTTGCTCTTTCAGTTTCTGCCCATTCTTCGTTTCTATCTGGGTGTTCGCTCCAGTGAGCTTTCATGGCATAAAAGCCATTTGTACCTACAATTTTGTCATTGCCATATTCATCAAATCTTTTATTAGCTTCTTTCCAAATTAACGCAAATTGGTCTTCGTCACTGTTTGGAGTGGACGTAATTAAACATTTACCTCCAGTTGATAAAGTAGGAGATAGTGATGTCCAAAACTCTTTTGCTTTATCTGGTGGTTGAACGAACGCGAACTCATCACAATATATCATTGTTAAGGACATACCCCGTCCAGTATTTTCAGTTGTTGTAGTTGCCATTATTTTGGAACCGTTGTCAAATTCTATTGAGTTTCTATTATATTGTGTTACACCTGCTTTAATCCAACTAGGTAACATTTCATAAGCATAACGCACCCTTGACATAATGTCTGATGCACCTGCGTATTTGTGTGCCGCAATTAGTATTGATGAATCTGGATGAAACATAGCATACCATATTAGGTATCCTGATGCACAGGTTGTTTTACCTGTTTGTCTAGGTAACATTGATATACTAAATCTATGATTATTGTATGCTTCAATTAATCTTTTTTGGTATGAAAAAGGATGAAAAGGCATTTCACCTTTAGTTGGATGTTGTATTTTCATAAACGATTCCATAAAAAACAACGGTCCAGTTTTAGGATCCATACATTTTTCAAGTTGTAAAACTTGTTCTTTAGAATATTTGTGCTTTTTATTAGCACGTTTAACTTGTTCGCTGTCTAATGATACATACGCCATAGTGTAGTATTTAATGTAAAAAGTATAGTAGGAAAACTAACTTATTTTGCTTCTTTGTCTTTAGCGGCTTTTTTCATCGGCTCTTTTTTATTGCCGTCTTTGTCCATATCTAAAAAGTCTGGCTTCGCCGCTTCTTGATATGATTTTTTAAAGTCTTCGTATTGTGTTCTAAAACTATTTGCTAATTCTTCTTCAGTAATTGTATCTTCTTTTACTGCAAGTGGATTATCTCCTGGATATTCTTTTCTTACTTGTTGTTTTTGTTTGTTTAAACCACCTGAATGAACATTTACTAAAGTGTCTGTATCCATTGTTTTTGGTAAATCTCTTTCTGCTTCTTTTTCAGAATTTGCAAAATTTTCTTCTGCTTTTTCTTCATCTGGAGCAGTAATCATGTCTCTCATTTTAGCCATATCGTTTGATCCAACAGCGTCATCTTCTGCACCACATACATGACCTGGTTCACCGTGTTCTGGATTTTCTTCCGCTTCTGGCTCGCCCTGACTAATCATGTCTTGATCTACTTGTTGTACACCGGCTAATTTTAAAATTTGCATCATCATACCTGCTTCTTCTGGAGAATCAGTTGATATTTGTATTGCTTCGTTTACTGGTTTTTTGTCTTCTTTTTTCATTGCTTCTGTATTTAGTTCTTTACTTTCCACCTCGCCTTGGTCTCTTGCTAATTTGTATGCGTTTTGAGCTCTACCGCCATCATCTTCTGCTTGATCTGGGTCTAATTCTTGTGATTTATATTCGTCTACTGCTTTTGATAAAACATCTTGGTCTAATCTATTTAAAACACCAGCCATCATGCCTTTTTGTTCCATACTAAATTCAATATCTAATTTGCTACCCATATTAAAAAATGCTTTAGTTCCTGTATTGCCCCACATATCTTCTTTTGCTGGTTCTTCTGTTACTTCAGGTTCTTCTGCTTCAGGTCTAGCAGGTAATTCACTGCCTGCCGACATTTCATCTGGTTCATCTACTGATTGACCGTTGTCGTCAAATTTATCAGCAACCATTTTTATTGCTGTTTCAATTTCATATGATTGTGGGAAAGGTGCTTTTGCCATTTCTATATTCATTGCTTTTAAAACTTGATCTTTTGGTGCTTTTAAATTTCCATCATCGTCTACATAGTTGCCAACAAATTCTTGTGCACCAATATGTATATCTGACATACCACCTTCAGCTACTAATTTTGCTCTTTTTATAACGTCAATCATATCCATGATTACTTTTTCCTTTTTGGGTCTGGATGTGGATTAGTTGATTTTGTTAAAGGCGAATCTGCTTTTTCGTCTTCTTTAGTTGTTATACCTTTAATGTCGTCAGCCGCTTTGCCACCGTCTATTTTATGTGGCTCTGCTTTTCGATTTTTTAATAATTCTTTTAACAAACTCATATTAGCTTTTGTAGAATGAAAATCTTCTGCATTTACTTTAGGTGCATCTGACATTTCAATATCTTGTAGTTTGTTTTTGTATTCTGATTTGCCTGCGTTTGCTATTGTTTCTTGATATTCTTCTGTTGGTTCACCCGGTAGTCTTACAACAACACAAGCCGGAGAAATATTCATGTAATCAGCAATATATTCTTTCATTACTCTAACTGATGCTGGATAATTTGTTGTTACGTCAAAGATAGTTACAGATTCGTTTTTTAATTGTGGAAAATCTAAAGGTAAACTTTGTATTGGCGTTTTCTTTCCTGCTGACATTTTAGCAACTTCAAACTTACCTAATGCAGTTTCCATTTTTGTTGCAAAATCTTTATCAATATCACCCGCTATTTTAATTTTATAATCGTATGATTTAGCTGATTCTATTAGATATTCTTTAAACGTGCTCATATTAGTACTATTTAGTCATTATCTTCTGCTTTAGCGTCATTTGTTTTAAGCAGTTTTTTCATTAATTCGTTACGATCAGCAATAATATGCCCGTCTGCTTCTACAGGATCTACGTCATTACCGCCTTTTTTATCTATGTTTAGTTTCTTAAGTTGTAACTCTACCATTTTTAATTTTTTGTCTATTTTAGAACCTTTAGCATCTATGGCATTACGTAACATAGTACTTGCAACTTCAAATATACGTCCTGAATAACGTGAATCTACGTTCATTCCTAAGTCCATTAAATTTTTATAAGAATCTTCGGCTTCTACAGCTAACTTATCTAGCTCTAAATCTGATAATTCTCCTAGTCCTTTTACTTGTGGTAAAGCGGCCGCAATTTTATCAAATTCAGCATAAGTTTTTTCTAAGTTTTTTGCTGTAATTGGATCTAAATTTTTGCTCGAAACACCATTAGTATTTTTACTTTCTTTGTTTTTTTCTTTAGCATCAACTTGTTTAAATGCTTCTTTAACATTTGGTAAATTTAAAATGTCTTCTAATTTCTTAGTCATTGTTTTTATTTACGTCCACCGTTGTGAAATAATTGTTCTTCTGATAATACTCTAAATCTAATTCTGTTTTGTTTAGCATATGCATTAGCGGCCTCCCACTTTGCCATATTAATTACTGCTTGTTTTTTCTTGCCTTGACTTTTCCCAGCATCAAAAATATTAGTTTGAGATTTAGGTTTTACTTCGATTAGTTCTGCGTGTTTTCCGCCATTTTTATCAATATAAACAACAAAAAAATCTGGAACGTATACTGTATATTTTCCTGTAAAAGGATGTCTGTAAGGAATTTTTATACTTTCACTTGCCCATTTTGCCACGTTAGGATGTTCATCACACAATCTCATAAATGCGTGTTCCCAACTTGATCTGTATGTTGGAGTTTTTAAACCAATATATTTTTCTTGGTTTTTTAAAGCGTATTTTCCTTTAGCGAATCTAGGTAACATTAGTCTATGATATTTCTAGACACAGTTTCCTTAGTAGTGAGATTTTGTCGTACACCTAGTCTACTGGACTTATATCTATTTGCATTTAAAATTATTGTTATTAATTCAGATAGTTGGGCCGGAGAGGCATAGGTTAATTTGTCAATAACTGCTTGTGGAGAAACGTTATCAACTTTAGCTTGTGATAAAAGAACATAAGCAGTTGATTCAGCCGATTCTCTTTTAAATCCTCTTTTAACAAAAAATGCCACAGTCGCATCATATTCTCCAACGTTGAATTGATGTTCTTCTTGATAATTTTCTGTAGTTACTTTATCAATTGATTTTTGTAAATTGTCTTTTGTTTTTGGTGGTAAGTTTGTATAAAAATCTGCCATTATAATGCCGCCTTCTCTGTTACTATACTTACGTCTTGCGTAGTTCTATTAATTCTTATATATCCGTCAGTTATTAATTTTCTAACATCTGTAATTGATTTACTTCTATAAACGTTTTTAATAGAATCAGATGAACCACTAAATTCAACATCAGATTGAGAAACTGTTAAATTTTTTCTTGAACCAATATCTTTGTAATATAATCCAGCCGCAATTTCATCTTTAACAGATGCATCTGAGGTTACTAATTTATATCCTTCGTCTGCTGTTAAAAAGTTTTTTGTATCTATTTTAGGAGTTGTTATTTGTGCCACATTTGTTTTTGATTTATTATCAGATAAGCCACGTGGAGTTGCTAAAGCCAAAGCCGCTACTGCTCCTGCACCAACGGCAAAGTTTCCAACAGGATTTGTAATAGATCCTGCTTGTTTGCCAATTTCCTGTATTCCTTTTTTTGCTAATCCTTTTAATTCTTCTTTAGCCGCAGATTTTTTAATTTTTTTTGCATTGTTATAAGTGTTTGATGCACCCAATATTGCACCTAACCAGTTTCCTTCTGATACGTTTTTAATAACAGAACCTACACCATCAACTACTCCACCAGGGCCAAAAATACTTTGTGAACCTCTTCCAAATACTGTTAAAGGAGACGGTTCTTTGTCATAATTTATTGTTGCAAATCCAGGAATATTACCAATGTTTACTGTACCTGAATCATATAATACTGTTTCATAATAAACTTGCATAGTGTTTGCAAGTACTCCAGTACCGTCTGCATTGTCTAAAGTATCATGTGCAAATGATCCAATAATTGGATTTATTAAAGTCATTGATGTAAATCTTTGTTTATGTAATAAAAAAATTGTAATTCTTTTTAAGTATGGTTTTTGTCTTTGTGCCGGTGTGTCTAATCCAAACTTGTTTGTAAAAAAATTTTTAGAATTATATTGGGTATCTTTAGTTTGATTAATAATATAATTAGAACTCATTGAAACTGAATCAGCTATCATATATTGATAATATTTTTGCCAAAAAGCAGTTACAGTATCAGCATGGTCGTCGTGGAAAGTTATGTTTACTGGTTCATATTGTATACGAGTTGCTGTATACATTTTTTTATTGTATTGAATTTTTTCTTCTAAGTTCATACCAAATCTTGGCATTTCGCATGACTTAACTAACATATTAAGTTGGTATTGTTCCTCTTGTGATAAAGGTAAACCAGAAACAGTTTGATCAGTCTCAAAATAAACATGAAACATAAACTTCTGTTTTGGTACTAATTTGTAGTTGTCGTCTATGTATAGTCTTGACGCATGACGGAAATCCTTCATGCCTGGAAGGTTATTTTGAAATCCTTGTAACCAATTGTTTATTTTAACCATAACTTACAGTTATTTATAGCCACAAAAAAAGCGCCTATAAAGACGCTTTTCCTGTATTATAAATGCAACTTAATATTATTGACCACCACCAGTACTTAATGTACCAATAGTTCTAGCCACTGCTGTTCCAATTCCTGTACCTTGCGGTGTTTGGATTGCGTTGTCGTATCTTATCGACATTGTGATTGTAGCTGGTTCTGAAGTGTTGTATGCTAACGTATTGTAGTTTACGTTTTCAATATATGCACCATATAGTTCAAATGTTTCTAATGTATTTGGTGCAGATTGACCGTTACCACCGTCAAGCATTTCAATTCTTGCTGTAAATTTGTAATCAATACCTGATGCCGCTGATGCTTGTTCAAAGAAATCAAATTGTTTCTGAATTTGTTCACCAACTAGTTTAGTTACAGAGTTGTTTACGTCATCTCTTAATGTAATCGTAATTGGTTCCCAAGTGTGTTTACCAGCAACATATACTCTTGAGTTGTAAACATCTAATGTTACTTGATCAAAAGATAAATTTGGTCTTGCTACTTCCATGATCTGTTTTGTTAATTCAGATCTTGGTGTTGATACTCCAAAATTTTCTAGAATTGCTCTAAAACGATATTGTAGTTTAGGCATTAACAAGCCTTGTGATGCACTACTTTGATCGTTTGCTAAAGGTACTGTAAATTTTGATAATGTTGATATTGCCATGTGTTTCTCCTATTTATCGAAAATTAGTTCCCTAATTTTGCAATTTCTCCTGTGTTTTTAATTCTTAAAGGTATGTAAATGAATTCAACCGATTTAACTGGTTCAATTGCTATATCTACATACAATTCGTTTCTGTCTATTCTAGTAGGTGTGTTGTTTGTATCGTCACAAACTACTAAGAAGTCGTACAATGCTCTTTGTCCAACTAATTCTAACAAGAACGATTCAATTGCTCCTTTGATTTCGTTTCTAGTTAATTCATCATTTGGTTCAAAAATAAACGGTTTAGCAATAGCATCTAATTGTGATCTTAGATATACTGCTAATCTTGAAACGTTTATTCTGTCTAAAGCCGAACTTGCTGATGTTTTAGTTAAGTTACCAAAGTTAACAATTCCTGCTCCTGAGAAGAAAGTTATTGGATTAACTTTTACTTCATGCATTGAATCTCTCACTGACTCCGTTACAGATATTGTTTGGAATTCTCCTGTTGCAGAATCAATGTATCCAACTGAAGTTGCGTTATCAACTACACCTCGTCTTGTACCTGCTGGTGCAAACCAAGGGAAAGCAACGTTATCGTTGTTTGCCAATGTCCTCATCATCATATGACTTGGTGGAACAACAATTGATTTTCCGCTGTTGTCAGTTGTTAATCCTGAAGGATAAAACACACCCAAGTAATCACTTGCACTTACTAATCCGTCTTCACCGTTATCAGTAGCCGCATTTGAGTTATTTGCCCAATTTTGAATTGCAGTTGATGTACCCGCTAATCTAAGTGGAGTGTCACCAACAACAAATGCTGTGTTGTTTTTGTCTGTGTTTAAGTTAATCATGTTAGCAATAGCTTCTGGATAACCTGGACAAGCAATTACGTTAAATCCTCTTTGATCTTCTCTTATTGCTTGGTTAGTATCTATTTCAGATTTTAATTGCTGTATAACAACTTGTCTTTGTGCTTTTCTTCCAAAACATCCAGAACCATCAGTTTTATTAGATGATTTAGTTACCCATCTATCTGGATAGTAACCACCAACTGTTTCGTTGCTGTATCTAATGTTACCTAATCCGCTTGATCCTGAACCAGGATATTTTGTTGTTGTAATATAACTGTTTTTGTACTCTTTAACATTGTATCCAGAACGTCTAGTGTTCCATAACATAATACCTTGTGGGTAATTTGCTGGATCTGGAGCATCTGGATCTAAGAAACCATCTGATAACAAGTCTTTAATTGAACTTGCGTCGCCAGCCTGTGTGCTACCGTCAGCTGATTTCTCTGTTGAAGTATTCCATCTAGCATCTGCAAATACAACACCATCTTCTGTTGTTTGATCTGCTTTATCAACTAATACCCAAGCCGCACCAGTTGTTGTAACTGCTACTTGGTTTGCTGTATTAGTAGAACTTAATGTTGCTGATGTATTATACTTGTAAAGTTTTGGATAATTTTCTAAATCACTTGTATCAATCCATAAGTCATTGTTAACAAGTGGAGTACCATCTGATTGCGTAGTTGGTGCTGTTGCAGAAAATTGTGGACCATTTGGATCTGAATTTGAGTATGCTGTTTTATAACCTACCCAAGTAGTTCCATTGTGTGATAAAATGTCTGCTTCATCAATTGAAGTATCATACCATAATGTACCAGCTGTTGGTTCACTAGTTGGTGAACTTGTACTAGCTGTGTAACTTAATCTTTTCCAGTTACTTGCCATTACTTCGTTACCTACAGTTGAGTCTTCTGAATCACCTGTTGGAGTAACATATAAGTTGTCAATTAATGTAGTTGAATTTGCTGTGAATCCACCGTATGTATGTGCTACACTTGTACCAAATCCTGCATCATCAAGTGGTGTTCCGCTAGTGTTGTTCATTCTAAATTCACCACCTAATTTGTGTGTAATTTTAATTGCACCTTTGTATTCACCTGAACTAATAACTTCTGCTGTTAAGTTTGTAAATCCTGCTGTTGTAAATGCAGTAACAAAGTCGTCAGCATCACCTAAAGTTGAACCATCACCAGATATCATAGTAACTGTTTTAGCAGTATCTAATGCTTCTTGGTTCTTTAATGATTCTCTAACTGTAAATGATTCATTTGCTGTAAAACTTGGAGAAGTAGTTTTAGATGAGATAATTGTTGTTCCGCCCTCATATCTAAATAATTGTACATCTCCAACGTTAGTTGTAGTGTCCCATTGTCCATCTACACCTTGTTCTGTTATATTGTATTGTGTGTATAATGTTCCAGCATCAATACCTGTTCCACCGTTTGCTGGATCTAGTTTATATATTGCTGAATGATTCGTTGCATATAACGGTGCCGCTACACTTGAGAAAGATGCACTAGAAGAGCTGTATAGTTTAGCAACTATATTTGCTCCACTGTTTGCTGAAGTTGTTTTAAACCAAACTGAACCGTTAGGTCTATCTTCATCTGCAGTTTTCCAAGTTGGTCTTGAAGTGTGTGCCGCTTGTAAGAATTTAACACCTTTTTTAGTTGATGCTGTAATTCCTAATTCACCCATTAAACCTGAACCTTCTTCAAATCTAATTGTACCGTATCCAGCTGAACTATCACCAAAACCTAAACCGTTATGGAATATTTCTAAGTTACTTGTTGTTGAGTTTATACTTGAAGTAACGCCAGGAATATTAGCATTATTAATTGCTGTGTTAACATTTGATAATGCAGTACCACCTGTTTGAACTTGGTAACCGTTTATCTGCATAGTTGCAGAGTTTGTTACTGTTGTACCTGAAGCAACTGATACTACTGGTAAAGTTAAATGCCATGCACTTGAACCTAAATGTACCCAAGTATTTCCTGAAGATTTTTTGTAAATCTTGTTGCTTACGTGTGTTGTGTTAATTGCATAATCACCTTGTGATCCTATTGATTGTTTAGGAGCACCTGTTGAACTGTTACCTACCAGGTTAGTAACTGATGTAATCAACGTTGGTGTTTTTTCTGTAAATTTTTGATCTGTTTGTGACCATTCAAAGATTCCATATTTAGATGATGCAAGGTCAAACCAATATGTTCCATCTTCTGGTGCCGCAGTTGGAGGTGTTGCACTACCAATTAAATCGCTAGTGTTACAGTTTACTCTTAAAACGTATGCTCTGTTGGCAATACCTAAAAATGAGTAAGCCGCTTGTAAACCCCATTCATTTAATTCATATCCATGTAATGAATTTCCTGAAGCGTCTGTGTAGAATTTTGGATCTCCAAAAGTCTCTGTTAATTCTCTTTGTGAGGATAGCAAGTAAACAGTATCAGCATTTGCAGTTGTTGTTCCTGATGCTGTTCCGCTACCTGATCCGGGTAATTTGTCTTGTCCTGATGCTACTATGAAAAGAGGTGTTGTACCCGCATCTGATGGTACATAAAACGATTCATTTATTACGCTTACCTCTACTCCTGGTGATGTTAAAGCCATTTACGTGTTCTCCTTGCAAGTTTGTACGTATACTGAAGTATTTATGGCTTCTTTATAAATTTACGACATAATTTACCATATTTTGGTACCTATATAGGTAACGTAAATACGATATATGAATATAAACACTAGACCGTTGTGTACGAGCTGTAAGGCTAAACCACGAGCATACGCATATCGTAAAGGTAGTAAGATATATTGGCGTAGGTTGTGTGATACGTGTAATCGTAAAAAGCATAAACTAAAAATAGGTGGAGTTACACCTTTACAACGTTCTGGATATAAGAAAAAACATAAATGTGAACTATGTGGATTTAAAGCACAAAATACTATTCAATTAGATGTACTATTTGTTGATGGCAATTTACGTAATGTAAAAGACTCTAATTTAAAAACTGTGTGTGCTAATTGTCAACGATTAAGCAGTGTGCGTAGACTTGGTTGGCGTGTTGGTGATCTTATTGCTGATAATTAAGTCGTCTACTTTTTCATATAATTCTTCTAAAGTACCTGTATTTTCAATAACAAAATCGTAATCAGTGCCTATCCAATCCCATTCAGATTTATGAAAATTGTGTGCCCACATCCAATCTCTTGTAGGTAAATGGCCTTTATTAACACATATAATTTTTCCACCATGTGCTTTTATTGTTTTAATTTCGTTTTGAAATCTAGTATCTGATATTACAGTTGGTTCACCTTTATATCTATTAATAACAGAGTCAACCCATATTGCATCATACATATTTTGACGCATAACTTCAGTACCAAAATATTGTAATACCCAACGTGGAGTTACTTCTTTACCCATTTGTTTGCTCCAAAATGCATCTGGTTTTTCTCGCCACTCTCTGCTTTCTTTAGTATTACCTTCAAGCATTTTTCTGTCCCAATTAAACATAGAGCTTACAGCATCTTTTAAACTTTTAGCAAACGAATCTTTTATAAAACCGTGTTTTTCAACTAGTCTTTCTGCAACTGTATCTTTTCCAGAACCTATTAGTCCTACTATTCCTATAAGCATTTATTGATTATACTATTTTTTAAGACGTTTTTCAATCACTAATTTGGCTTCTTTTACCGCACCTAGGATCTTTTTTCGTATGTCTAATTTTTTGTTTTTTAATGCATTAATAGACATATTTTCCAAGTCGGTAACTATTTGTTCTAACTCATCTAGATTACAATCTTCGTATTTTTTATATCTTGACTCTTCCATATGTTTGTATTTAAAGTGTTTTTATTATGAATTATATTTGCCGTGAACGGCCAAAGTTATTCTTGTAGCATTATTTAAGGGTGCTAAACCTTGATGAAACATTTGTGAATTATATGATATTAATTTTCCTGCTTCCGGAATACATCTTTCAATTTCCTCTTTATTATCATTGTAAAATACTGTTTCACCACCCCATTCTTTTTCCCAACTTTTGTTTACATATAAAATAAAAGTTTTAGATTGTTGTTTTTCCTTTGGAAAATCAGAGTGAATTCCGCTGTCTAATCCATGTGTTTGTTTGTTAATAATAAAACGCCACGGTACAAAGTTTTCACCTGCTTGTTGTTTAATTTTTTCTAGTATTTCTAAAAAAACAGGATCTGGATTATTCTTCCATTTACAAATAAACTTGTTATCTACAAAATCTAGTTTATGAAATATATCGTAAATCCAAAAAGGTTTTTGATCTGCATTATAAGTTCGCCAAACCCAAACAGGATTGCTATCAAAAGCATTCCATATTTTATCTAATGTTTGTTGTGAAACAAAATTGTTTATTTGTTCAATCACTATCCAATTACAAAACTGTGTGGTGTACCACCTTCTGCAAAGTTGCCAATTTCGTTATCTAATCTTTCCATTTCAGCAAGTCCTTGCTGTTTAAGTTCAGCACCGTTTAGAGTTGTGCCTCCTTGTGGACCAGCAATAGTATTAAATTTGCCTCTTGCTTCTCCTAGCATAGTTTTTGATACTGCAAGTGCATAATCTCTAATCCACGGTTTTGCATAGATGTCTTTGAATAATGTTATATCAGGTCTAAAATTGTCAGTGTGCATTAGCACAGTTTCGTTGTCTGCTCTCGGTCTTTGTGTAATTGTTAATTTTTTTGTTGCAACGTCAAAATGAAATTGAATAAATGAACCAAACAACTTACCAACAAGTTCTTGATAACTTGCAAAAGCAAAATAAGTGGCAAGTCCGCCAGTTGCACCTGCTCTTAACAAGTATGTGTTAGTGTATGCTAAATTGAATGGTTCAAATAATGTACCACCTTCGCCACCTTCAGTTCTGGAACCTACTGTTCTTCTGAATAATTTTCTTACATTTATAATTTCATCAGGTAGGATATACGTATTTTGATTTTCTTTTAGTTCAAGAAAAGCATACGATTCCTCTACTGCATTTGAACTACGTTGTCTATACCTGTTAATTGCTCTTTCTAGTGCCGTTTGATAGTGTTTTGGGTCTAATTCCACATCTATCATACCCTCGCCTAGATTGTTTTTTACGTAATCAAATATTTCTTGTTGACCTGTTTGAAGTTCTGACATACTGATATTTATTGCCTTTGCCTATACAATAAATATGTATGATATGCCAAGATTATCCATTTTTAAGCCAGAAAAAGGCAATGATTACAAGTTCTTTGATCGCAACATCAAAGAGATGTTTACTGTAGGTGGAACTGATTTACACTTCCACAAATATTTAGGTCCTTATGATCAAGGAGATACAAACAAAGATGGTGCGGCTTCTCCTTCGCAACCGCAATATTCAGGGGATAGTCTTAACGAAAGAACTATACAAGATTTACTATTCTTAGAAAATAGAGATAGAAAATACGCACAAGATATCTATACAATACGTGGAATATACAATGTTCAAGATATAGATTTTAATTTGTCACAATTTGGTATGTTTTTACAAAATGATACAATATTTTTAACTGTACATTTAAACGATTCAGTTGAAAGGTTGGGTAGAAAGCCTATGTCGGGTGATGTTATAGAATTCCCACACATGAAAGAAGACTATTCTTTAGATGAAAGTATACCAATTGCACTTAAAAGATATTATGTTATAGAAGATGTAAACAGAGCGGCAGAAGGATTTAGTCAAACATGGTGGCCACATTTATTAAGATTAAAATTAAAAACACTAGTTGACGCACAAGAATTTAGAGATGTTATAGGTGACGCTACTACGGCCGGTTCTGTAGCAAATTATATGTCAACTTATAATAGAGAAAAAGATATTAACGATCAAATAGTTAAACAAGCAGAAGAAGATGCACCTAAATCAGGATTTAATTACAAGCAATACTATGTTGCACCTATTGACGAAAGAGGTAATATTAGAACTGATAATGTTAACACAACAGATAGAATAAGTTCAGATAAACCAATTAACGCAACAATAGATACACCTGCGGCATCACATTATGGTTTCTATATAAATGGTGACGGGGTTGCACCAAATGGTCATCCTGCAGGATTTGGTATTTCATTTCCAACTGCAAACGTTGATAAAGGTGATTACTTTTTAAGAACAGATTACTTACCAAACAGATTATTCCGTTATGACGGACTCAGATGGATTAAAATTGAAGATTCAGTTAGAATAACTATGAGTAATACAGATTCAAAAGTAAATTATAAAACAGGATTTGTTAATAATACAACAACAGATACTATTAATGGTTTAACTGTGACGCAAAGACAAGCACTTACTGATGCATTAAAACCAAAGGCTGACAATTAATGTTACACTTTTATGAAGGACAGGTTAGAAAGTTTTTAACTCAATTTATTAGAATTTTGAGTAACTTTTCTGTAGAAACAGGAAAAGGTAAAGATGATACTGTAACTTTAAGAGCAGTTCCGGTAGTGTATGGAGATCCAACTAGACAAGTAGCAAACATTATTAGAAATAATAGTGAAAACGCATTACAATATGCACCAAGAATTGCCGCTTATATTAGAGAATTAAACTATGATAGAGAAAGAATGCAAAACCCTTATCATATTGAGAAGCAACATTTAAAAGAAAGAGATGTTGATAGCGACGGAAATTATACTAATGAATTAGGTGCTGGATATACTGTTGAAAAAGTTATGCCATCACCTTTTAGATTGGAAGTTTCAGCTGATATTTGGACTACAAATACTGATCAAAAATTACAAATATTGGAACAAATCTTATATCTATTCAATCCAGACTTTGAAATACAAAAGTCAGACAACTATATTGACTGGACTAGTTTAAGTTATGTTGAATTAACTAGTGTTAGTTTTAGTTCTAGAACAATACCGGTAGGTGCTGATACAGAAATTGATGTTGCATCGTTAAATTTCTCTATGCCAATATGGTTATCACCACCAGTAAAAGTTAAAAAGTTAGGTGTTGTACAAAAAATTATAATGAGTGTATATGACGACGATGGTGGTATTGTAAAAGGTTTAATAGATGGTACAATGTTAACAAGAAGTTATGTTACCCCTAACAATTATGGATTATTAGTTACAGCAAACCAATTAAGACTATTAGGAAGTACTGGTACAACAACGTCAAGTACGGATCCTGGAATTGGAACTGGAGGTTCTGGATTTTACACAGGTGCTAGAGATCCTGGTCTTGCTGATCCATTTGAGGCTTATGGGCCACCTGTAAATTGGAAATTACTTTTAAATCAGTACGGTAAAGTTACAAACGGTACTTCACAAATAAGATTAAAACAAGCAACAGGAAACGAAATAGTAGGAACTATTGCAACTAGCACATTAGATGATACAATTTTATTATTCAATATTGACCAGGATACTATTCCTGCAAATACATTAACAGCGGTTAAAAAAATTATAAATCCATTAACATTTGCACCAGGCTCACCTGGAGATGGTGACAGATATTTAATTATTGATCAACTTGGTGATTCAACTGCAACAGTACAAAGTTCTACGTGGGGGACATTAGTTGCATCTGTAGGCGATATTATTGAATATGATTTAGCAAATACTAAATGGATAAAAGTATTTGATGCATCACATCCAGATTCAACACAACATTATGTTACCAATTCTCATACTGGAATACAATATAGATTTAATGGTACAGAATGGGTAAAATCGTATGAAGGTGTTTATACTGCTGGTAATTGGAGTATAGTATTAGATGGTGGTTTTGTTGCAAATGATGATGCTTCTGGCCAAGACGCAACTACTCCTTGATAAAATTTCTATAAATTGTTATAATAAACTATGAAAGAAAATATAATCTGTTCAGGTGCTCTATTCTATTGCACATCTACTAAACGTTTCTTATTTTTGCAAAGAACTGATGCAAAAACACGAGGTACATGGGGGTTAACCGGAGGACAAGCATTAAGTTCAGAGTCGGCATTTGAAAGTTTAAAAAGGGAAATTGAAGAAGAAATTGGTAACACACCAACTTTTAAAAAAGTAATTCCTTTAGAATTGTTTACTTCAAATGATCAAAAGTTTTACTTTCATACGTATCTTATTGCAGTTGAAAATGAATTTATTCCTAAGTTAAATGCGGAACATTCTGGATATTGTTGGACTGCGTTTGAGTGTTGGCCAAAAAATTTGCATGGTGGATTAAAAAACACTTTAAACAATAAAGCAATTAAAGGTAAACTCCAAACCATTTTAGATTTAATTGTATAAATGAAAAGGGCGAACCTAAGTCCGCCCTTATATACTAAAAAGTATTAATATTTATTAGTTGTTTGTTCTTACTACACAATTTACCAAGTCAATTCCGTCATCAGTTTTTGCCTCTAAGGCTCTACCAATTACATGGAATGGGTTAATTGTTTCATTACTAGCAACTGCTCTTGCAGTTCCTTTAATTGAACTTGAAACTAGTCTTTGACCTTTTGCTACTTGTCCAGAAACTCTCACTGGAGTTCTTCCTGTCATAGCAACAAATGGATGTGAATCTCCATTACCTGCACCTGCGTTCATGGCATATGCTGGTTGTTTAGAAATAACACCAAATACTTGTTGTGATAGTTCTGAGGTAACTTCTGTGATTTCTGCATCACCACCTAACTCAACTACTGCACCTTCGCCCATAGGTTGATCCGCTTCGAATCTTTCTCCTAAGTCAGCGTAAAGGGCCGATGTTGATGTTGCGTGTACTACGTTACATCTTATATCAACTAGGTTTGTTTCAGTTGATGTTGGTGTAACAACTTTGTTATCAGGTCCGCCTGAAGCTCTTAATGCCGTAAAGGCACCTCCTGCGTTACCGTAAGTAGTTGTACCATCATCTGCAAAACCTTCATCCCAAACCCACCAAAGATCTTCTTCAGTAGCTGTGGATGTACCACCTCTGTTTACTTTAATACCTGAATAAGCAGGCATACCAGAGTTAGCAGATATATTTCTGTTAACCTCGATAATGTTGTCCTCAACTGATAATGTTGAAGTGTTAATGATTGTATTACTTCCGTCAACTGTTAAGTCACCGTTGATTCTAACACCAGTATCAGTAATAGTCATTTCAGTGTTACCATCACAAGTTACTGTGACTGTACCATTTGATCCTGAGTCTGTTACTGTTACGTTAGTGTTATTGGAAGTAATTGCACTAGTACTAATTGCACTAATTTGGTCATCAACATACTTTTTGTTAGCGAACTGACCGTCAGCATTTGGTGCCGCTGTCGCTCCGCCTGTAATGGTGTTAGCATTCGCTGATATTGTAATATCACCTACTTCTAATCCATTATTAACTCTAAAGTTACGTGTTGTCATGGTTCCATATCTCCCGCATGATTGTTATTATTAATGTATTTGTATTTATTTCGCTAAACAGTTTATTCTGTATGCACTTACGGTTGTTGAACCACCCGATGTTGATGATGCTAACAATGATCCTGTATTTTTTGCTGTACTTTTGTATTCAGCAGTAAAATCTAATTGGTTTGTACCTTTTGTACTTACCCATGGTCCCATAGCAACAGTAGCCTCTCCTGGACCAAGTGCTAAGAAAACTTCATTAACTGCATATGAACCTTCTGATGCATTTTTACTTACACAATAGTATACAGCACCGTTCCATGAATCAGCCGCCATTGTGCTAATTTCTGTTGCAGTTGAAGATATTGTTACTGGAGCAATACCTAAAACGTTGTCATATTGAGTTCCAGTTGCTGTCATTGTGTCTTTCAACATGATTGCTGAAACAGTTACTCTTAAGTTTGTTTCCATACCTGCCGCTGAAACAACAACGTCACTTCCTGATATTGCCGCTGTTAATGTTAGTAAAGGATCATTTCCTGATTGTATACCATAGATATTCAAAATATATGCATCACTACCATCATGAACAACAAGTGCTTCCATGTTTCCAACTTCAGTTTTACTGTTGTTGTTAATTGATATAAACAATTTTGCACCTCTGTAAGTTCCATGAGCAAAACTTACAAGTGATTCTGATGCTGAATCAACATCTGTGTTTTGAGATATAATTACGTTTCCTGATGTTCCTGTTGATGTGTTATCTCCTAATCCAAATTGTAAAAATGATATCGCACCGCCAGCCGCATTTGGAGCCGCCGCTTTTAATTGCACAATGTCATTTGTTAATGCCGCTGTAAAGGCAACCATATCTGTTCCTGCTGAATTTGCCGCTGATTTAACACCTACTGCCGAAACAAATGCATCAGAATCGTTGTGGCAAATTGAAACTTTTTGTACGTTTACACAGTCCTCATTGTAATCTTTTGAAACACAATAGTAAAGGGCACTGTCTTGATAAGACTTATAAAATGAGTCAATTGTTTTTGCACTGCTACTGAGTTGTATTTGTGTTACTGCTGTTGCAGTTGTATCGTCTGAAGCGTTAGCATCAGTGCTTACTGTTGCAAAACTTAAAGTTTTTGAACCATCAGTAACAATCGCTTGTCCATCTGAACCGTCTGTAGTCGGCATTGTAAAGCCTGAATAAACTAATGCACCGGTTACATCTAATGCTTCTGCTATTGTAATTTTTGTTGAATCTGAACTGTCTAATGTTGTTCCATTTACTCTCAATGAACTGATTAATACATCTCCAGTACCACTTGGTTGTAAAGAAAGATCTGCATTTGATCCATTTGACGTAATAGAGTTTGTTATTATGCTTTCTGCAGTCAATCCATCCAACATTGTTGTTGTACCTGAAATCGATAATGCACCACTGATACTCATTGTTCCAGTATTACTAATTGTAAGTGTACCAGAAGAAGAAATTGTTAAATTTGTTCCATCGCCTTCAATCTTTTCACCGTCATCACCAAATGTCATTCCCACGTTTGCCGGAACGTTTATGTCAGTTGTTGCTGTTAAATGTAAATCGTTAGATGAAGCTATTGTTAAATCTGTACCATTACCTTCAATTTTTTCACCATCATCACCAAATGTCATTCCAATGTTTGCTGGTAAGTTTACATCTGCGCCTGCTGTTAAATTAATATCACCTGTACCTGTTGGATCTATTGTGATGTCAGCATTTGAACCATTAGATATGATGTCATTTGTTGTAACAGAAGTTGCTGTTAGTGTTCCTGTTACCGTTGGTGTTGAAATTGTTGGACTTGTTATTGTTTTATTTGTTAAAGTTTGTGAACCTGTCAATGTTGCAACGGTTGAATCAATTGCGAATGTGACTGCGTTACCTGATCCTGATGTGTCAATACCCGTTCCACCAGTAAACGTCATTGTTTCACTATCTAGGTCAATTGATAATGCTCCGCCTGAATCTGCTTGGAAGTCTAAATCTTCTGCTGTAAGTTGTGTGTCAACATATGCTTTGATAGACTGTTGTGTTGCTAAAAGGGTTGCACTGTTGCTCGCCATATTGTCTTCGTCTGCAATACCTGTTACTGTTGCTCCTGTAGCCAATGCTAAACTTGTAGATGATGCTAATGCACCTGAAACTGTTAATGTTCCTGTGACGTCAACGTTTTCTGCTATTGTAATTTTTGTTGAATCAGATGAGTCAAGTGTTGTACCATTTACTCTTAATGCACTTAAAATTACATCTCCAGTACCACTTGGTTGTATTGAAATATCTGCGTTTGAACCATTAGATACAATTGAGTTAGTTGTTACTTGTCCTGGACTAATTGTACCAGTAAATGTTCCACTAAAAGTACCACCATTAATTGTTGGACTAGTTAGAGTTTTATTTGTTAAAGTTTGTGTTGCCGCGGCTTGAACAAGTGCAAAACCACCTGCTGTTGATCCGTCATGCACTCTTATTGTATCTAGATCTGTATCAACCGTAAGTTCACCAACAACTCCTGTAAATGAGTTATTTTGTGATGTTGTTCCCCGTCTAAATTGTAGTGCAGTTGGCATTATAAATTCCTATTCTTTATATTTATTGTTAAAAGCATATATTAACTTAAGGCTCCTAAATCAACGGTTGTTGTTGAACCTCTTGGCTCTTCATGATCGTATAAATCACCAGTTGGTACGTCAAAAGCGTCTATTACAGCAGTTGTCACATCGGATCCTAGATCAGCATTACCTGAAGAAGCCGGATGTGCCGCAAGTGTTGATACTGGAAAATTTAAATCTGTATCTGTTGCTAATGTTCCTGATTTATTTGGTAAACTAATTGTTCTATCTGCTGTTGGATCTACAACTGTAAGGGTTGTTTCGTTAGCATTATCAGTTGCACCTTCAAAAATTATTGTAGCATCTTCTCCTAGTATTACGTTGCCAGTAGTTGTAACTACTCCTGCTTGTATATTTGCATATGAATCAACAGTTACGTTACCTTGTGTTGTTCCATCTTCTCCAGATGTTACCGCAAAAATGAATTGATCTGCTGATTCATCCCATAAAAACGAAACGTTTGAATGTGAACCTCTATTAAAAAATAATCCTTGGTCCATTGTATTAGCAATACCGCTTGAATTATTTTTTGCTAATTCTAATAATGGATCTTCAACAACTAAAGTTGTTGTTTCTAAAGTTGTTTGTGTTCCTGATACAATTAAATTACCTGTAATAGTTGTATTGGCGTTAAGAGAAATCCCACCAGATCCTGCAGGATCTAAAGTTATATCTGCATTTGATGGTGAAATTATTGTTGAACCAGTAAAAGTAAAATCGCCTAAAGATACATCTCCAAAAGATACTGTTCCTGATCCATCTGTTTGTAAAACTTGTCCAGAACTTCCATCTGATGATGGTAGTGTGTATGCGCCATTTATGTTAACTTTTCCTGATCCACTTGGGTTAAGTGTGAAGTCTGCATTACTTGGTGTTGTTATTGTTGAACCTACTATTGTTAAGTCACCTAATGATAAATCAGCAAAAGATAACACACCTGATCCGTTAGTTTTTAAGAACTGATCGGCAGAACCATCTGATGATGGTAGTGTATATGCGCCATTTATGTTAACTTTTCCTGATCCACTTGGGTCTAATACAAAATCAGCATTACTTGGTGTTGTAATAGTTGATCCTACTATTGTTAAATCTCCAAGAGATAAATCTGCAAATGATAACGTTCCAGAACCGTTTGTTTTTAAAAATTGTCCTGTTGTTCCATCTGATGTTGGGTATGCTAATCCTCCTAGTGTTGCTTGTCCTGATACAACTAATGCACCAGTTATATCAACTGCTTCTGCAAATGTAATTTTTGATGAATCAGCCGCACTAAAAGTAGTACCATTTAATGTAACTGCGTCTAGTATTATGTTACCTGTACCTGATGTTGTAAATGTTAAATCTGCGTTTGTAGGTGCTACTAAATTTGTAATAGAAATATCGCCTTCAGCACCAAATTCTAATGCGGATCCTGCCGCATTTACTTTTAATACCTGTCCTGCTGAACCAATTGATGAAAGACCTGTACCGCCGTGTGCTACTGCAACTGTTTCTCCTGATTGATATTCAGCCATCCCTGTGGCCACATTAGAATTGTTATAGACTACCCGTACCGGTGTTTTATCCGCCATAAATTAGTTCTGTGCCCAACCTTATTGCACTCGTTGGATGCATTCCCCTTTGCTTTATAATAATATTTATCGTATGATTAAAATTGAAACAGTGTGATACTTGACGTATATTGCGTTGATAATGCACTTCCGTTTTCTAATGTAAAGGATTGTCCTGCTTCAGTAAATACTGGAACTTCTTCAACCGTACCATTAAATTCTAACTCTAAATCGCCGGTTTTAGCCAAAAGTTGTGCATCAGTAAATGTAGTACTGCCGTCACTAGTATATAAATTTACTAATTGTATAGGTCTGTTTGCTGTTGCAGAAGTTTTTCCTTGTAACTGTATTCCTTGGGTTGTATCTCCTGACTTTACTTTAGATCCAGTTGGTAGTGTAGCACCTGTTGCCGCAATTTCAATAGTACCTGTTCCGTCTGATGAAATAGTTGCTCCACCTAAATCAATTGTTTCTGCGGACAAATATACTGTTTGCCACCTACGTGAACTAGATCCTAATTGATAAACACCGTCCTGGCTAGGAATAAGATTACCTGCTATTTCTATTCCTGAGCTTGAATCTTCTGTTGATATTACTGTACCTGCTACTCTAATTCCTTCAATTACAACGTTTCCACCACTACTGTTCAATGTTAAATCAGCATTAGATGGTGAAGATAATGTTGATCCTGTAGCAGTAAGGTCTCCGAGACTGCTAGATGATCCTGACACTCCTGATCCGTCTATTGTAAGGGTATCTCCGCTTACAGTTGCAGTAACTCCTCCTGTACCGATAAGGTTTAATACTCCGCCATCAGATATTGATATCGTTGATGATGTGGTATCTCCAAATTTAAGTCCAGAGCCTCCGCCTCCTCCAGCAACAGCAGTTCCTCCGGCTGTTACACCGTCTCCAATTCTTAAACTACCAGTATCAACATCTACTGCTAGATAACCTTTTTCAATAATGTGTGATGATAGTGTATAATCTTTGTATGAACCAACTAGTTTTCTGAATGCCATGTACGCTCCTTAAATTTGGCCAGATAGTTTTTTTAATGTTTGTACAAATTCACTTTCGTTTTGTGGTTGTTTGCTTTTCATATTTGCAGGAACACCTGGATTATCACCTTTTGTAGTTTCAGGTTGTTGTACTAATGGTCCGTCTTTCCTTGCAATTTCGTCTTCTGCTTGTTCGTCAGCATCTTGAACTATGTTATCAAAGTGTGCAAGGTCTTTTCCTGCGTCTTTTTTCTGTAATTCTAATTCTTGTTGTAATGGATACATTGGTGGTTTTGTGTTTGGATCATCTGAATCTACTTTGCCTGGATTATTTGAATTATCTCCTGCAGGTTCTTCTGCTGTATCAGTTGAAACAGTGGCTTTTTTAGCACCAATTAATTGATTTAAAATTGCTTCGTCTTCAGCATCTGGGATTGCTTTTATATTGATATCAATTTCTTTATATCTCATAATTTATTACCCAGCACTAATTTTTACTGTGCCGCTATCGTTCCATAGTTGACCTGCGTTATTAGGATCACTTGTTGGCAAATCTTTTGCCATAACTTTTCCTGATTCATTAACCATTACAGTACCACTTTGATCAGGAAAATCGATATCTCTTCTTCCAGTAGCCTTTCTACCAAACAATCTAATTTTTTTATAACCTGCCGCCTGTAACATTAACGGTTTATCTACGTGAACAAGTACTCCGTCGTTTTGTACAACTAACATTGACTTATGTTGTCCACCAACTCTTATTGTAAATGTTAAGTTAGAATCGTCACTATTTTTTGTTGCGTCTTTAATTATTGAATGAATACTTGCGTATCGAATTTGATCACCGTCGGAATTTCTGGCTTTCCATTGTATTTTTCCTATTTGATCACCTTTTGCCGGACTGGCAGAATCTCTATCAAATGTCATATGAGGACCAGCGGCAGAAGTATCTGCTTTAGTGATCATCAATATATTATTTTCACTAGTGGATGTATTTTTTACAACAAGTTTTTCTAACACTTGTTTTTTATGTACATCAACGTCATTGTCTAGTTGGGGTTTATATGTGCTTTCGCCGTCTTCAACTTTTAATAATGAATATGTCTTAGGCATTTTCTATGAACCTCTCTCCTGTTAATTCTTCAAGTTTACGTACCATTTTTTCCATATCAATTCTTACAACTTTACCTGTTATAACATTTCTAGAAAAGTACTCCCAATTACCTTGTCTGTTGTGCGGTGAAAGTTTTGTAACGTTTCCTGCTTCGTCTCGAACATACACTTCAGCACTTCCAGTATCATCTTTGGCGTAAACGTGAGCATGGTCACCATCTGCCGCGGCATCTCCTGCTTGTACTTTTAAACCTATATGTCCATCAACTCTAAAGTCGCCTGTTCCGTGAGGTGTAACAGTTATGTCCATGTTAGAACTGTCAGAAGTAATATTTCCTAGTTCACCATCAATAGACAAGTTGTTTATTACAACTTTTCCTGTACCTTGTGGTGTAATGTTTATATCTGCGTTCGAGCCATTACTTGCAATTTCGTTTGTTGTTAAAGCACCTGTTGTAACTCCTCCAGATAATGTAACAGCACCAGTAAATGTTCCTGTTGTTGCTGTTAATGCCGCAACTTCTAATGCTCCAGCAGTTACAGTTATGCCACCTGATTTGTCTGCGCCAGTGGCAGTTGTTGTTCCTAATTTGAATGTGTCAGCAGATTCGTCCCATATAATACAAGCATTATTTCCAGTTGATCCTCGTTCAATTATAATTCCTGAATCGTTTGTACTAGCTGAAATTCCTGTTTGTAATTCTATAATATTATCTTCAATTACTGTGTTTGTTGTACTAATTGTTGATGAAGTGCCACCAACCTCTAAATTACCGGTGATGCTGACGTTTAAACTATCAAGATTGATCGTATTTGTACCGGATCCTGAGTTATATCCATCCCCTGCTTTAATTGTGTAGTCACCTGATGTTCTAACTGTTTTTGCCATTTGTTATTATTTATATAGAAAAGGGGGAGTGTTAAAACTCCCCCTAATAAGCACGTGTCTAGATGTATTATCTAACGTCTACGTTACCAACGCCAGATCCTGCTTGTCCTTCGTCAGTACCTTCAGTTCCTAATGTGTATTTTACTGTTCCTGATGTTCCGCCCGCTGTTACATAGTGTATTGTGTTATTGTAGAACTTTTCTACGTATGCAACTGTGGAGTCATTAAGAATCATTTGTACACAAAAAGTACCGTTTGTATCTAATGAACCTGGAGCAACTGCAACTAGTGTGTATACTGATTCAGATGAATCTTCTAAGTGGATTTTAAATCTTTTTGATCCTCTTTGAGATACAATGTATGCAGTAGTTGAGCTAGTTGTTGATCCACCTGTTCTGTATGCCGTTACAGCAATTTTTCCAGAAAGGTCTGCAGAACCAAATATATTGGCACCGCCCGCTAGTTTAGACTTTTTGATAGGTCTTCCCATTTGTTTTCTCCTTCTTTTTTCAGAGCCTGATGTGAGTTCTACTCACTACGCGGTTTATTCCGCATAAGTCTCCACTAGAGTGGAGCTCTGCTTGACTTGTAAGTATTTATTATTTTTTTAAGATTTTTAAAACGTATATAAAAAGAAAAAGAGTGGTGTAAAATTAAAAGTAGTTACACCACTCCCTGAGGTTAACGTATTTCTAGATTTATATTATTTTCGATTATAGATATGATATAAAATCCAAACTGCTACCAAGCCAATCAGACCTTGATCTGAGAAACCTTGCAGTACGCCCTGGACGTTTCCAATTACTGAAACGTTTGGCCAGAACGGAATACCTTGACCATTAAAAAGAATTTCTAAAACGATTCCTAACGCAATTAAAGATACTCCTACGTCAGCAATTCCTTTTGCCCATCCTTTTATTTTATTAAGATAATCCATATTGGACCTCCCTTGATTTAGATTCTTAATGAATCTAAATTTATTTAGAAGTCTGTTATATGAATAAAACTACACTATTTGGTCTGTGATCCAAGTGATGGTGAAAATAATTTTTTATCTACGTACAAAACTCTTCGTAAAGTAGATAATCATAACGGTTATAACCTCGATGCCAAAATTTAAAATCATCTGATAAGTCTTCATATTTTGCAACTTTGTTATAATCTTTGTCTGCTTGATTGGAATTTAATTTTGGAAAAATATCTATTTTCAGTAGATTTGCAATCTCTGTCCATGAATCTTCAAACTTTTCTGAGCTAAAAACTTTTTTAAATTTTTCTTTTAATACTTTTCTTACATGATTGTATCTTTCTTCCATTGAAACAGAATCATGTTTGCCACAATACTTGCCATATAACCATAACACTGTAAAATTTCCACTCATTGCTGATAAGTGTGTAGTAAAATCTTTGCTCAGCTGATTGTTGAATTTAAAATCATAATTGAAATGTGAAATATCTCTGTGTAAAGGATGTCGTAACCAAACATAATGTTCGCCTGGTTGAGTAATATTTGTATAATGTCCACAAACTATTGTGGCATTTCCATCTTTTCTTTCAGGTTTTTCATATGTACGTAGGAAAGCAGTTTTAATTGGTTCATCAGGATTAAAGTTTGGATCATCACTTACTCTATAAAATCTCATTTTATCATATAAAGGATATACAACTAACGTTGAACCTTTTGGTAATTGTCCTAGACTTTCTCTGTGAGCAAGTCTTAATTGTAAAGAACTTCCTGCTGTTTTTGGTATATGATGAAAACAATATTGCACAATGATATTTAAATTAATGAAACCACCGCCACAAAAAAAGGCCCCCGTTTCCGAGGGCCTTAATTCTATGATTCAAAATAATCTATAAAAAAATTATTTAAATTTTAGATTTGTACTGTTAACAGCAACCAAACCTACGTAATCAGCCGCGTTACCAAGAGATGATGCAGTGTTTGTTAACTCTACATAGCCATATCTTGTTAAGAAGCCAACAACTGGTTCGAAAGTTGCCGGATCAAGTACAACACCGCTTGACATCAAAGGTATGTATGGGCAGTAGAACGCCGGAGCGTCTGCCTCACTTGCACCTTTGTAACCAACTAGTATTGATGTATTGTCAGCCGCGTATGCGTCTACATATACTCTCATAGATGCGTTAAGTGTTCCTACAAATTTAGTATTTGTTGGAGCCTCGAATGCACCTTCAGTTGATCTAGCAAATGCTGATGTTGTTGCAGATTGAAGAATAGTTAAAGCAGTTGGAGATACTACCGCGTAGTTTCCAGCGCCTCTTCTTGTTCTTGTTGCGATTTGGTTAGCAACTCTGTTGATTAACACAGCCAAAGCCGCGTGTTCGTCACCAACGAATGTTGCAGTACCTGACACAGCAGATTGGTCAAAAGACTCAGAAGCTGATCCAGCCAATGTTCTTAATGATCCAATGATCTCTTGGTCGATCTCAGCAGTAATCTCTTGAGCTAATGCCGCCATGATTTCTGCTTCTACATCGATACCTTGTTGTGCCTGAGCATCTTGAGCCGCTTCAAAAGTCCATCTAGCTGATAATTTTCTAGATTTCGCTTCAACCGGTTGTTTCAAGATCTGGATTGATAATCTCTTACCACCAGTACCCTCTAAAGAGGCAGTTGATGCACCTTTTGGAGTAGTATTGTTCTGGTTACCAGAATATGCTTTCGCAATTTTGAATGGAGATAATGCTTCTTCGCCAGCAGTTGTATTAGAACTAACTGTGTCTGCATATCTTATTCTTAGTGTGTGTATCTGTCCAACTGGACCAGTCATCGGCTGTACACCAACGATTTCGTTAGCTATAACAGTCGGCATAACCCGTCTAATTACTGGAAGAATCACACGGTTTAATGTAGCAACGTTTCCTGCCGATGTAGCACCTGCAGTAGCTTGTTCAGACAAATATCTTTTTGTGTTTTCTAACACAACGTCCATTGTCTTTTTCTTGTTGCCGTTTAAACCTTCAGTTAGAGCAGTTTTAGTTTCTGCCCATTTAGATTCAAATAGTTCTGACATTTGAATTTTCCCCTTAGTTATTGTTATTATATACCCGCCAACTTACGGATATTTGTTAAATCAGCATCTTCTCTCTCGCTTCTGTCACCTTTTGCTTCAGAAATAACTTTCTTCTGTGATGCAATTGGTTTTTCAGCCATTACGTGAGGTAGATACTTGTCAAATGAAGCCTGCAACTTGTTAGTTTGTACACTTTCAAGTAGTTGCGCCATAACTTCACCTTTGCTCTTACCTAATGGTTTGAGCATCTCAGCCATCTTTTCCTTGCGTTCCATCAAATCCGATTGTCTTTTGGCTTCCGCCTCTTTGGATTCAATCACCGCGTTTTTCTCTTCGACAGCCTTCTCAGCGTCTTTTAACTTCAGAGTAGTCTCATCAACCACTTTCATTAATTTCGCAGTCTCTGATTTCTCATTTAAGTATGAGTTCTGATACTCCGAACTGAACGCTTCGAATATTTTCTTACCAAAGTTGATTTCTCTAGCTGATGTAATGTCTTCCTTAAGAGATTTTAACTCTTCAGCAAGTTTTTTGTTTACAGCAGTTTCTACAACTTTAGCAGATCTTGTAATGAAAGCCTCTTTCATCTTAGCCATTTGTTTTTTGGCTTCGGCTACTAGTTTGACTTTCGTCTCCACAACGCCTTTTTTGTCTTCATGGAATTCTTTAATTTCTTTTGCAAGAGCGTTTACTACGAACTCTTCCATTTTCTTAAAGTTTTCATGAACGCCTTTACGGTCGCTATGTAGTTCTTTTAACTCCTCAGCCAATTTCTTCATTATAAACTCTTGAAGTTTGGCAGAATGAGCGCCTACGTTTTCTTTGTAAGCAATTTTTTCTTGTGCAAGTGCTTTTCTATCTTCAACAAACTTTGTGATTTCCTCAGATAATTTCTCAGTCATCATTTTGTCGATAGCTTCGATCATGTTTGCTTTGTCGTGTTCGTATCTTTTAGCAAACTCTTCTCTTAATTCAGCACCTACTACGTCTTTATTTTCTTTAACTTTTGAATCCCAAGCCTCTTGGATAGCTTTTTGTGTATCTTCTGATATTGCTCCTGATTCAACTAGTTTTGATATTGCGTCTATCATGTTATTTTAGGTCCTTTATTATGTGTGTTAGTGCATCTTTTAAATGCTTTTGTGCTTTTTTGTCGTTTCTAACTTCAGCCGCCAGTCCCTTTGCCATATATCCACCTTTTGTATTCAAAAGATGTTCATATATTGGCGTTGGGTAAGCACCCGGTGCCGAAGGTTGGGCCACAACATCAACCGTTATTATTTCAAAATCTGAAACTTCGCCGCTTCCATATTCAGAAATGTTACCACTTCCTCTACTTGAAACGCCTAATTTCACACCTGATTCTAACATCGTCTTGACAAGTTGACCCATTGGTGTCGGTAAAATTTTCATTTTACCATATCCATTTGGTCCATCCATCCACATTTCAGTAATCATGTGAGACACACGGTCCAAATTAATCTTTAAATCGTCTGGATGATCTACTTCACCTAATACAGAATAGCCTGAACTGATCTGGTCATTAAGTGTTTTAACTGCTTTACCAATTTCGTTTACTGGGTAAACTCTTTGGTTAGCATTTTTAATTCCACCTTGAATACAGATACCTTTCATGTACAAATCTTTATTGTCTTGGCCTTCGTGTATGATCTGTACTCTAGCCTGATCGTATGTTAGGTGTTCTCTAAGATAAAGCGACATCTAAACTCTCCTTGTTTCCAATTATTGACAATTACTTGCCAGAAATTGGTGATTTTGCAGATTTATCCGCTCCGTCTTTTTTATCAGCACTTACTTGTTTCTTCATTGAAGTACCTTTATCTTTACCCGGAGTGTTTTCAAAATCTTTCATCTTTTCTGCAGTTGGTGCCGGTCTTCCTTTGTCTTCAGCGCCTGATCCAGTTTTAACTGGAGTTCCGCCTTGTTTTGCACCACCAGTTTTCACTGGAGATTTTGCAGATTTGTCTGAATTATCGCTGTTATCAGCTGACTTTTGGATTTTGTATTCTTTTACAGTTTCCTTAGTAGCTTCTTTTGACTCAGCGTTAATCATAGGTTGAGTTTCTTCTGCTGGAACAACTGGTTCTAAAGACTCATCTTCTTTGTCTTCGTCACCTTCGCCGCCCATCATTGCTTCGAATTCTGCTTTTAATTCATCTAAAGCATCTTCTAAATCAACAATTCTTTCTTCCTGAGACTGTTCTTCGCCGTTTTCGCCGTTTTCAGCGTCAGCATCCATATCAGCCGCCATGTCGTCAGCCGCTTTCTCGCCTTCGCCTTCTTCATCAGAAGCGATATCTTTAACTAATTCATCAGTAGCGTCGCCACCAATTTCCTCAATTTTTTCTTCTTCTGTTTTTTCAGCTGGAATAGACTCATCAGTTT
>VTLG01002166.1_pt1 | contig 79494 bp, 127 predicted proteins | sample 4694571 | NCBI WGS metagenome assembly VTLG01 (sample SAMN12604809, study PRJNA352737) | marine metagenome | biome: ENVO:00000447; feature: ENVO:00000209|ENVO:00000569|ENVO:01000036; material: ENVO:00002151; isolation source: viral sequences binned using virsorter ...
GTGCTGTTAGACTTACCCTCCGGTCCAAGGATTAGAGTCTTCTTGGTTATTACTTTTCTCTTCTAATACCTCTGTAACTTTATCTAATTGACTTATAAGTTTAGTGAGTAATGTATCAATCTTAAACCCTAATCTATAGATGTATTCTGTTAAATCATCTGAGTCAATTTGTGCTTTTTCATTATCAACTAACTCCTTGTAATTACGGTAGGCAGGTGTATCAAATGGTGCCTCATAATTACTGCTTGATTGTGTTACTTTGGTTGGAATGAATGGAGGTCGCATGGTGTTAACTAGGTGATCAACTTTTGAAGCATAAGTGTCATTATCTGGGGTGTTATAAGTCATCTATTTGTTTACAGATTTCTTTAAAAGATAAGGGTGTTACTGTCGTACAAGGGGGACCGAATTGCTGTCTTAATTGTACTCTATTAAGGGGTTTATCGTGTGGTCTATGTGCATCTATAAAGGGTGCTAATTGTGCTTGTAATTTATCATCCATCTTCACGCATCTTAGGGCATAGATTGTGTCCTTGGTATCCATAATAAGAGGATTGGATGTATGTGTAATAATGGTCCAATTTAGAGGTGACTAATATTAATGCCCTCCAAATGGGTCGTTTTCAGGTGTATATTCCCTGGGTCTAATTGGTGGATCTAATAGTGCACTAACCTTAGGTTTTTCTATTTGTTCAATACCATCTTTGCCATCTAAATTGATACCATTATTATCAGCAACTACTTCAAGTTGCTCTACTAATTCATCATAAATGGAGGAGTAATCCCATGAATCATGTATATCTTTAGCAATGGTTTCTATCTCCTTTAATGATAAACCAGGATAGAAATCTTCAACTGCAGATACTAAATCAACAGAGATTTTATACATTGTTCTTATTCTCCTTAGGGGTAGGATTAGAGGGGTTTTGTTTAAAACTAGGGTAGTTAATTGGACTGAACTTAGGGTATCTATAATTGAAATCTTTAAGGATTTCTTGATACAAATTGGAGTCTGTGTAGGTTCGCATATTAGAAGAAGAATAAAGGATCTTATATGTCATAAAGCATTACCCCCTTAAGTATAAGTAACCACCTGCCCAATCTGCTTTGGATAACATAACATTTCTTTGGTTAATTATCCTCATATCATATCGAACATGCTTGGCAGGTTTGTTATATCCAGCAGGTTTATATACCTCTCCTGTTTTCTTATTCACAAAGCAATGTACACCTCCATTCTTTTCAATAATCTTATGATATTTCCTTCCAGTTGTCAATGAGAAATGATAATTACCGTTACTTGGATATTGACTATCATAGTCAAATTGCAGTGCTTCTATTAACTGATAACACCACTTTTCCACTAGTTCAGTAATACTTAAATGCTGCTCATTTATTACAGCAATAGTAGGAATTGGTCTGGTTGATGTTGTCATTTAGTGTATGTTAAATTGGGTGTACAAAAAAAGATATATCCCTTAGGACATATCTTGGAATCTTTGATAAACAAGAGACTCAATCTCTTGAGGTGTATATATTGGATAGTCCCCACAATCTTTAAGTTCAGTGATAACCTCTTCCCAAAGATTTTCAAGGATTATCTCATTTTGTAGTGTGGACATAATTGACAGTTAGTAGAATGAATTAGAGAGAAAAAATGACCCTTTACTTAGGGTCAAATACCTCTTGAAAGAGTGAATCAAATGCTTCAGAATCCCAGTCTTCAGGTAAACCCATTTCAGAGAAATAACCAAGCATTTGAACAAGAATTGCATCCTGATCAGAGTTCAGGGTGTAGGTTTGAAAAGTTTTGATGTTGTTCATACTACTAGTCCACTTTCGAGGTGACTAACATTAATTCCTTACTATATTGCTCCTCTAAATGATATGCTTCATCCTCACGAGTTTGTGTATCTTTGATGCCTTTAATATCTTGTTCACAATGTACTAACTCATGAAATAAGGTTTTAATATATTCTATCACATCTAAATGTGTATCAATATGTATTAGAAACTCATCACCATTTTGTTCCTGCCATCCTTTCACATTATCAGCAGATAAGTCAGTATGATATATTTCAACATCATAATCTATAAGGGGATGGTATTTACTAATGAAGAAAGAATAGACTGCATTAGTAATACCCCAATACCCCATATTATCTCCTGATGTGTATAACATTATTCTAACCTCCATTCTATCTTTAAGTAATCAGGATCATGATATCTTTCAATAGTATCTTTATCATCAAGGAAGATGAATTCTTCTGCAAAGTATTCACAACTGATGCCACCTAATTGTTCACAGGCACGCAACATATCCCCAACCTGTTCATCAGTCATGCCACAATCATCAATGCAAAATGCAATGTCCTTTTCTAATTTGGTTTGGTTGGTCATTAGTTTAGTGCCTCCAATTGATGTTCAATGTGTGCATTTCTTTGGTCTAATTTGTCCCACATTTTGTTATCTCTAATGACTGCAAATGCATTGAGTCCAATAACAACAACTAGACCAGACAAAATAACAGGAATGTTCATTTAGTCCTCCTAAAGACTGTGGTTTGAGTAATAAGCAAGGGTATTAACTTCTTCATATAATTTCTCAACAATTGTATTCCAATGTTCTGCTACTTGTTTATCCTCACTAGTATCAAAGTTATCCTTAATAAGTTCAATCAACTGTAGGTAATCTTCTGGGGTTAGTTTAGTCATTGGTTTGCAAGAATAAGGAGTTTACCTAATAATTTACTGTAAAATCTTGATGTCTCATCATCACTATATTCTTTCATCTTTTGTAAGGTTTGTTGTATTAATTCCTCATATTCATCAGTAGTTAGTTTAACTTCAACATAAGGAATGCCTGCTGCTTCTTCTTCACCCCAGGCATATTGCGTTGTGCTCATTATACCTTAACCTCTGCTTTTGCATTAATTGTTGATAATAACTCTATACATCTTAGTGCTTGTTCTAATGACTGAAAGGTCATGTACTTGCACTGTTGGTTGTTATCAAACCAGTAGCGAATAGTGGTGTTCATTGTTAATCAGTGAATAAAGAGTTTGTATAAAAAAAGAGGTGTACTCCTTGGAGGGAGTAACACCCACTAACGAATAATTGTGTATCCATCGAAGAAAGAATCACCATCAATGTACCACTCAAATTGTTTCTGAACAATGCGAACATTGTGGAAGAAAACATCAAGAATTGCATTCAATCTTGATTTGGTGGTAACAGTTTGCCATCCACATGAACTCAATTTCATATCACCATTATTGAAAATAGTGGCAATTAAGTTACCATGTAGAGTAACAAATGTGTTTCCTTCATTATCAATGGAGACTGAGGTGTTTGACTGACTCCAGTTACTGCGATTTGCAATTGCTGATGCCATTTGTTTCTCAATCTTTCTCATAATAACAGGAAAATAAAGGAAGTGAGAGAGTCTACCGTTTAGAGTCCTTACATAGTTTGACCCTCTCACTATTGGTCCACTTTAGAGGTGACTAACATTAATTCTTAGTAGATTTGATGTTAGATGGTCCTACCCAGACCTTACCATCTTTCTTCCATTGTGATACAAATTGCCTTCTAAGTGTAAGCAATTCTTTATACTGAGTTTGTTGTTCTGTGGTGAAACTAAAGTTTTGTCTTCTATATGCTTCTTTCAAAGAAAGAAGATCTTTGAGAACTTTTGATGATTTCATGCTGCAATCCTCTCCTTAATTTCAACAGGTTGTTTACTATCAAGGTCATAACATTCCCATTCTTCATTAACAAAAAGATAAGCATATTCCTCGCACATTCCATTCTCATTCTCTAGGTAATCTTCCACACTTAAATCTAATCTAGGTTCAGTCTTTTCTCCTCTATCATTATAATATTGAACATAATTATCAACCTTTTCGTTATTCCAATCAGTATCAGAATCTATGCAAGATATATCCCCACCATCTAATAACTCTGCTATTTGTTCCTTAGTGGTATAATTCTGTTGTAAGAATAAACCTAAGAAGGAAGGATAACCATCCCAATGATGATAAACAGAAAGGACATAATCATTGTCCAAAAGTAATCCAATCCTTGCTCTAGTTGCCATAGTGTTTGTGTGTGTAATAATGGTTCAATTTAAAGGTGACTAACAATATTACCTGACAAATCGTCCTTGATTCATGTTAGCATGAGTGAAAGTTGTTCTATCAACTAACTTAAACATGCCAAATTCATTGGACAAAACAAACCCTTCACCTGCAACTTTATCACCATTTGGAAGATAGCATTTTGGAGTACCATAAATGATAAAACTCTCCATAACTTCCTTCTTAATTTCTATCACTAACTGATAGAGATTAGCAAGATAGGGACAACCTAAAATATCAGTTAAATCCAGGTCAGTTATATCTTCACCCTCACGAATCAGTTTATTGATGCTCTGCTTTGCTACAGATGCCTCTGAGGGTGTTAAAAACTGTACCTTGCTAAGGTTAATACTCATAGGAGCATTTTTAACAAGGATTCTATCAACTGTAGGTTGTACCCATTTGACATCAGGAGTGTCCACAAAATGCACATCTAAAGGATATGCTTCAGCATCGCACATTTCACCTTCAATAATATATTGTGTGTGAGGTGCAATGATAATTTTATTGTGAACTTTCTTCCCAAAGTCATACTTTAGGGTGTTAGGTTTGTAAGTAGAAGAACCACCAAACCCAATAAAATCACCCTGATAAATGCCATCTTCTCTGGGAATATAATCAAGACAAGCACACAAGATTTCAATCACATTTGCATGAGTTGTTTCATCATACAATGCGAATACATCATCTTGAGTATAACAAATCTTGATCTTTTTCTTGTTAAAGACTGATTTAGTGCCAACAAAAAACCTTCCATTGTGAGGATGAAAACCCCACACAATAGAAGGAGCACCATCGATCTTTAAGGAAATGTCTGCCACTGAATATAAAGATTCAATGACATCTAGATTCCCTGTTAGAATCAAATCTTCAGGATGTTCGAGATGGGTGTTCTTCATACTACTAGTCCAATTTAGAGGTGACTAACATTAATTAAAATTTAATACTACTATCAATCTAATAACCATAGCAACAAAAAAGGCATAATATGTCCACATAATGGTCATACCTACTTTGTTATGAAGAGAACCCCTGCGATAACTGGGAGTTCCTTGTCTATCCCAACCATCAACCATGTATTCACTGGGATCGATTTTTCTGTGCTTTTTCATCATTTTGTAATACTAATAGCAGGTTGACCCTTCTCAAAGATAGTATCAACAACTGCCTGTAATTTCTTAGAGGTACTAATACCAACTCTATCATACACAGGTACACAAACTAAACCAAACTTCTTATCATTATTACCTGTCCTAATTACCCTCCCTATTGTTTGACTAAGAGAGATAAGATCCATATTACGCATAAACAATGCTGCCTCTAATCCTGGGACATTAATACCCTCACTCAAAATACTATGGTGCATAACTACAAACTTCTTTCCATCTTCTTTACCCCATTTATTCAATGTCTTAAAGAATTTGCTTCTATCTACTTCTTTCCCATTCACAATGGCACCAGTCTTAGATGTAATGTACATCCAAGAATAACCTCTCTTGTTTAACTCTTTACAGAATATAGTTTCACCCACTAAATTAACAATCTGTGCTGTTCTTCTTGCACAAACTAATATCTTATCTACACCAGATTCATCAATAGTTGATAACAAATTCTCTGCATCTTGCTCCACTGATGGACGTCCTGCCTTGATCATTTCTAGTTGCTTCACTAATACTTTAGGAGGCAAAATATATCCCTTACTTACTAACTCAGGAGCAGAAACTTGCTCCAATACTTTACCATAAACATCATGATCATTCATTCCAGGATGCGAGATAGTAGCACTATGCTTAGGAGTAGCAGTAAAGAAATAGCACCGTATATTATCTCTAGTTGCAAAAAACTCAGTAGGAGGGAAAAAATGTCTTTGAACACTATTATGTGCTTCATCAAAGTACACTGTATTTACAGAAATCTTTGACTCTTGTATTCTATGTAATGAATGATATGTGGTAAAGATTAACTTATTATACTTACTATTTGCAGCACACCATTCACTAATTCTCTGAGGATCTGTAGTGGAATAATGTGATGTTTTACCACTATGTACATGCAATATTCTACGTTGAAGCAAAGGATGTACACCTAACAAATCATCAAAATCATTAGAATGTTGTTGTGCTAATAATATTCTAGGGGATACAACTACAATAGTTTTTCTATCAGGTTGTTTGAGAAGAAATCCCCACTTATTACCACTATTAAACTCTCTTTGTGCATCCTTAATCATACACAAAGTCTTGCCACCTCCAGTGGGTACTATAACTTGACCCTTGCAATTGCTTTGCATGGTGTCAAGGATTCTCAATTGATGAGGACGTAAATTAATCACTAAAGTTGCCAATAAGCAATTTTAACATAAAAAAGAGGGTTAATAACCCTCTGTGTGACAGTTATTCTGCTGTTTTCTCTTCTTCCTGGTTAAATGCTCTATCATAAGAATCTTTGACATAATCAACAGATTTAATAACAATTGGTTTAACAGAATGATAAACCTTTACCAAATCTGACCAAAGTTCTTGTGTCTCCCACTGATGAATTTCCCAACGAATTTTAATATCGTCTTGATAATCTTTCACTGAAAGATTAGGTTTTGGGGGAGCACTTTTGACAGGAGTTGGAGTTTCAGTCACTTTCTTAATTTCAAGAGGTTGTGTGTATTTAGTCACAACTTCTGTGATTTTAGTTGATGACTTAGCAGAACTTGACTTTCTAACTGGTTTGGTTGCAGTGGTTGCTGAGGAACGTCTGCGAGTTGCCATGTAGTTAAAAGTAGTGCTTACACTACTAGTCCACTTTAGAGGTGACTAACATTAATCTAAACTAATTTGAAAAGGTTGAGTTTCATCTTCTAGTTGATCTTTAAACCAAACTTCTATATCTAAATCAGATACTTTTTTATTTGGTATCATATCAGGATGAAGAATACCCTCCAATTCACGTTTATAACTGTTATATGCTAATTGACATTGTTCCTGGAGTTTTTCTACTATTGATCTTCTAGCAGCAGCAACTACTTTTGCTTGAGGTTTATTACAATAAAGAAGTAAGATTAACTTCTTATCTTTTTGTTCTCCTTTAAATGCCTTCATAAGTATGTCACCCGCATACCTATCATTCCATTTTTCTAATATTGCTTTAGTCCAATAAACTGTAGTCTCAGTTTCATCATTTTCTTTAAAATATTTGTGATCTCTCACATACATTTTAACTTCCTCTTCACTGGTACAATGTGTTACTTTATGTGATACACTATCAACATCATTTAAATCATTAATAATTTTTGTAATGATACGAACAATGGTACTTGAATGAGAATATCTATCTTGAATACCCATTAAATTTAATAGAGCATTTATTTCTTCTCTATTAACATCTGTTTTATTTTCTCTATGTAATATATTTAACACAGAATGTTGAAAATGATGATCTTTAACATCAGCAGGAACAGGACTGTTTATATTCGCTAAAACAGCAGCAATTTCTAAAACAGAATCATCACTTAACCAATCCCATTCTTTATGAGGAACTCTTACATATTGAGCACCAGGAAAATTTTTATGTTGAAGTTTTGCTTTTTTCCCACCATTTACTGTATGTCTTCTATCAAAAACTTTCTTTTTCCCATCAGAAATTACATATGGAATAGGATAAGATGATCTTAACCATCCTTTTTTTAAGGAACAACGTAAACCTTCAACCTTTTCTATTCCTGTATCTTGTGTTCCCCTGGCATGATTAACTGTAGGTTCATACTCTCTTAAAGGATGTAATTGAAACTCACCAACTAATTTTAATAAAGGAAAATCTATAAAGGGATCATCTTCTTTATCAACCCACAGTTTCTCTACTGTCAATTGATCGAAGGGAATTTTCTTTGTCATTTTGAAATCACTTCAAATATAATCTCTGCATAAACAGAAATTGTTTACATTTTCAATTATAAACTAAAAGGATAATTTAGTCAACTACTTTTGTCTCACTTGATTAATAAACAAGTGCTTACCTACAGGATATCTATTTCTAATGAAATCCTCAATATATCTTCTATCTGATAGGTCAACTTCTTCTGTTATGTAATGCGATCTGTGTTGAAGATCAGTATATCTCGCTTTAACAATATATTGGGTCATGAACTCATTCTCTTTTTAGCACGTCCAATAGCAATAGTTTTTGCTTTACCTGTTGCTTTCTGTCCAGTCTCTTTTTCATACTTAGATATTTCTTGTTTCTTAAATTCCTTACCTAATTCTTTTTCACCTGCTTTTCTAATCTTATCTCTTTCTTGACGTGTATAACCACTTGCTTTCTGTGGTTTATACTTAGGGTCTACCTTTACTTTTGTCTTCTTAGTCAATAATTGGGATGCTGTTTGAGTTTTTTCCCCTCTTTCTCTTGCCTTACGTTCTCTATATGCCTTCTTTTGTGCTTCTCTAGGTGATAAAGCAGCACTACCTCTTTCTTTCTCTGGTTGTTGCTCAGTTGCAGATTTAGGTCTTTGTGTACCAATATCTTTGCGAGGTTTATAATCTTTAGCAGGTTCAGTTTTACCTCCACCTACTGCTTTAGTCCTTCTCTTTTCTGGTTCAGTTTTCTTTCTTTCAGGGCGAATTCTTCCCTCTGGTTCTGCTTTTCTAATCTGTGAACGTCCCACAACATCTTTATCATAAACCTCAGTCATAAATTCAGTAAAAGTTTTCATGGGGAAAGAGACTTTTTTAATATTTATCATCTGATACAGTTAAAATTAACAGTATATCTCGCATTTACATCAGTACAAGTAGTAGAGTTATGTATATTAGACCCATCAAACCTTACCATTCTATTTCTTTTACTTTTTACTTTCTTTTTTCCTTCAAATACTGTAAATCCATTATTATCATTTATATAATATAAACAAGTAAATTTATTTTCACCTGGAGGATAATCTCTATGAGGTGCATGATGTACTCTAAACTGAGTTCTAGGATATAAATTTGCTTTTATCTTATGAACCTTAGAAAGAGGTAATGATAATTTATTAAGAATAGGCAAAAACAAAGGAAGATGAACACCTTTTTCTTCTCCATCCTCAAATAATAAATTACTAAGATAATAATTACCTAACTTCTTAATCCTTCTACTTTTAGAATCATAATTCAAATTATCCACAAAAAACCAAGGGAAAGTGCCATTGTCTTTCAACATGACACTTTCTAAACTCTTACATTGACTCTCACTTAAAAAATCGTCAATAACTTCTACTAATTGCATGTAATAGGATAATTTAGTTCCAATAATCAGGAGTAGATAGATCCTCTATGTATGCAGAAATCTTCTCATTACCCTGAATATCCAATACTTTATTCCAATCTATATTTTGAGGGACAAAATCTTCTTGCACATTCAATTCTAAAGTGATGCGGTACCTAGACTTAGTTTGTTGAGGGTAAGTAACTGCTGGCATGAGAGATTACTCCTGATGGGATTACTTAGTATTCTTGCATGAATTTCTCCAAAAGTCAATCAGATTGTGGGCAGTAGTTCAACTGTCCTATTTCATACCACTATATATGGTTATTCCCACTTAGATTCACGTGATTTAACCCACTTTAATTGATGCCACTGAGATTTATAACACAATATTAATGTATGAATCATTTTATGAATATCTTTCCCATTAGTATATTTGCATTTATGTTTAGGTTTAACCCCAATTTCAATAGTAATATATTCTTCTTGGATTGCAAATCCTTTTCTTTCTTCTGAAGGTCCAGTATAAAAATAAACCCACCCTTCTTCTTTACCATACTCTCCCTTATCCCATATTACATAATCATTTACCTGGGGAATATATTGTTCAGACATACAATGCCATCTCTAATGGATTTAAATTAGGAATCATTGCTGAATATGCAGTTGTTTTATGTATATCTACTTTATTACCTTGCTTGGTGGAGTTAATAGGCGAATAGTAGCATCCTTCTTTGGTGTTGTAGAATCCCCAGATACATTTAACAGGAGACCTATCAGTATAATAAAAGTGCTGATGGTTGCAAATCCATATAGAGACCAGACTGCGTGTTTTAAACGTACACTCATAAGAATGTCCTTCAGGTGGTTGGTGTATAAAAGAGGGAGGTAATTCTACCATCTATAGAATACTTTCCCAAGGAATCCTCCACTCTTCTTCTAAAGCAAACTGAGATATTTTAAATTCAATTTCTTTTTCTTTGAATCCCACCTCCAAAAGAAATTTAATAAATTGATTAAAATATTCATCTAAGTCAACATCACAACTAAACTTAACTTCTTTATGAGTTTGTTTAGTTGTCTGTGGAAACATAATATCATACTGTCCAAATTCTAGACTCTCGTGATGATAAGAATAGGTGGTTATATTATTCTTTTGATCCATTCTCTTCCAATTCAGAAACTAATTTTTTAAGTTTTGATATTTCTTGGCGTTGTTCTTCAACCTTCTCATTCAACTCATTAATGTGTTGATGAAGAGATAAAAGAAGAGCATCCTTTTGATCTGATGGCGTATACATTTCTTTAAGTGATAAATGAATGAACTATTTGAGATGTTTCATCATCTGCTAAGGGGAACCTAACAGATTTAGAAATATTTTCTCTCAGGGTACTATAGCATCCAAAGTATAACTCATCATCGTCAGAGACTATAATATCAAAACATTCTTCATCATTTTTAGCAATGACATTCCACACACCCCCATACTCTGATTGAGGATAAGGGACAAAATGATCCACCACATAAAAGAATTTGTGTGCCATTAAAAAGTCAAATAGGATAACTTAGTTACCATTTTAGGAGAAAAGGAGATTAAAGTCAAGTGTGGGGATTGTACCATTGCATGAGTATAACTGTGGCACAAATACTCGCAACTGTCAAAAAACCCAAATAGGATAAAATAGTCAACATAATCGGCAAATAGGATAATTTAGGCAACCTCTTGAGGCACTGCAGCACGTGCCTCCATTCTCAGGAACTGTTCGTCTCTATTATAATACAAAGTATAATTATCTGTAATCAAATAATATCCATCAATATCTTTTCCATTATCAGTATAACCATAACTTAATACTTTTTCTTCTATACCATCAATACGCAATTTCTTGGTCCCATTTCTAACATAGGATTCGTATTTCTGGTCTAGATTAATCATGGGTTCGTGGAGTAATGTTTTGTTATTCTAACATTAGTTAGATACATTATCTATAAATTTAAGATTGTCTTTAGACTATGGCAACACTTCTTAACTCTTTATGCATCATGTTGAATATTATAAGAATCTAAAGTGGGAGGGGGAGCATTCAAATGACCCACAGGATTTTCAAAATCATCGTACTCATCCATGGGAGTTCTTTCCTTAGGTACTTGTAATTGGAGAACAGTATTATTCCAAGCACGTTTAGATGCTTTATCATATTGTTCTATAAAAGTTGGCAAATAGTCTGCTATTGCATCTGTAGTTTGTTTAATTACTTCTTTATCATCAGCATCTACCGCACCTTGAAGATATTCAACCATTGCTTCCAATGCTTGTATCTTATTAAAGGCAACCTCCAGATTATTCATGGTTTCCCATGTCTTATCATAATCAATCATTTAATTACCTCCCAATTCTGATCATTAATCTTTTTCATCTCAAAAGAATATCTATTAGTAATAGAAGCAAGGACATAATTATCCTCACTCTCTTTCACTATTCTACAAGAATGAAGTTGATCCATACTGCCTACAAATCTTTCTTTTGCATGCTCTGATTTAGGTTGCACAGTCACAAATTTGGTCTTAGTAATCATAATGAATAAGGAGAGTTTTCTGATCAAACCCGACAAACCATTTAGGCGAGTAACAGGATAATTTAGTCATTTCTGTTAAGAAATCTGAATAAAGCACCATTGAGTAAGACGAACACCCCAGTGCATCATCCAAACAAATGAACCCATGAAGATTAATTTCTCCATACCAGTCATGTCTTTACTCATGAATCAAATTTGACTGTACATAATATAACCCCCCATGGATTAGAATGGGGAAATGGTGGACACTTCTTAAACTGTTCTATAAAAAATTAAAATTAATATTATATCTACCGTGGGAAGTGGTTGTATTGGTTGAGTTATGGGGTTTGGAGGCATCAAACAAAAGCATCCTATTCTCTACACTATCAATTTTCGTCCCATCCGCCAATCTTGTAAACCCATCACAAGTATTCAATGAAAAAATTGCTGCCTTATGTGAATAAGGATAATCCATATGTTGAGCATGTTCTTTCAATGTATCATTATAAGGATAAAGATTAGCCTTAATTCTAACAAGAGATTTAAAAAGTTTCATCTCAGCAAACTTAGGAACGAATAAACTATAAACTGGCGTACAAAGTTTACTAAAAGGCATGTCGTTGTTATAAAATAAATGTGTTGCATACACATTCCAAAAATTATCTTCCTCTTTTGAATTCAAAGAATGGAACCTTCCAGAATCATAATCATCACCACTCTTAAACTCCCCTTCATATCCTACAACTGTAGGATGATAATACCAAGGAAAATCCTCCTTATAGATAAGTGCCTTTAATTTTTTAAAGGTTTCCTCAGGGAGAAAATTATCAATAACTTGGGTATCCATTTATTAAAAAAATAAGATATAGATTTATTATACTCCCATTCTCCATATTTTACAATAGACTAAGCATTCTCGTTTTTATAAGGTTCTCCACTTATAGTTCCATCTCCAGCAAAAAATGCCATCCATGCAATACCTAAGTTAGTTACAGAATACGTCGTATTATTTGCTTGACCCCAACCACCAACATACATCTGTCCATGTTTGTCTGAATTACCATTTGCATTCCCTTTTGGTCCAGTACCACTAACACCAGTCTTAGTATGTACACTTCCTTGCACTGTCCAAGTAGTACCATCAGCATAGTACCAATTAGATCTAACAGTACCACCTTCACGTTGAAGTCTTGATACACACCAAGTATCTTCCACATAATTACTAGTCATTGCTGCCTCACCACCAGTAAGTCTACTGGAGAAATCCTCGTTTGCCGAGTCCCATCTAGGAGACCCCTGATAATTATAGATATACCAAGCAGGGCTAGCAGACCCAGTTCTTGAAACACTCGCTACTATGTTTTGATTACTAGTGACTGCATGTGGATTATAAGAACAAACATCCCATGTAAAATCACCTGAGAAATCCATAATACTATTCGATGAAGTTTTTGGCATAGTATCACCAGTATTATCACTAGGAATTAAACCAGCATCAGTGAATCCAGGTGGTCCACCATATCCAGAAGAATGATCTCCAGCTAGTTTTAAATTACCAGTATTCACATCTATATTCCTTGCTGGATCACCTACCAAATCATTATGACTTTGCGTAAAATCCCAGTAATTAGTACATCCATCAGGTCCAGGTCCAGCAGCAGCAGCACTACCCATAATGAGACCTGTGGCCCCACCACCGTAACTAGGATAAGATATTAAAGGAGGAGTCATAATTTTTATGCAGTAGTTGTAGTTTGATTAGCAATTACCATAAACTGAGCATTACCAGTCTTCCATACAGTAAAGGTATAAACATCAAATCCAGTACTTCCTCCTTCTGTAGGAGCAGCACCACCCACCCATGATATCTGTCTTACTTTATTATGGTCTATGGTGAGTTCATTTACATAATGACTGGTGCTACTAACTGAGGTTATACCAGTCACCACTATCATGTCATTAACTCCCATAGCAGTGTTTATACCAGCACTAGAAGTAAGATTTAAAGTATTAGCATTTCCAGCTATGGCATCAGATGTATAATGAACCATTCCATCATCTAGATTAAGATCACTAGTATTATCAAATCCAGCAGTAACAGAAGAAATACCTTCACTTAATAATCCACCATCACCAGCTGTTAACTTAACACCTGATGAGAAGGTAGCCAATCCAGCAACAGCAGCAATAGTTACTCCTGTACCAATCTTAAAAGTACCACCACTAACATTTAAAGTATCTGCAAAGTCAGAAGTAGAATTAGCATCTATAGCAGCAGAGAATGTTGCAACTCCAGCAACTACTAATTCATCTGCATCTAACTGTCCATCTATATCAACACCACCTGTGCTTATATCCAAACCAAGAGCAGTTACAATACCCGCCTTACCAAGTTGAATAGCAGTACCAACTTGAACTTCCTCATTAGCATCTATAGCAGGGTATGGAGTAAAGGTAGATACACCAGCAGTTACTACTAAACCGCCTAATGTTGCCCTAAATCCTAAACCAGCAGTTACAATACCAGTAGAGTCAACATTCTGAGTATCTTCAGTCGTCATTGTCCCAGAGACATTGACATTGGTAGCGTATAATGTGCTAGTGCTATTATTCCAATATAAACTTCCAGTATTGGACATAGTATTAGCAACACCTGCTGTGGTATTAGTTAAAACTATTCTTTCATTCGCCCCACCAGCGGCATTGATACTAACACCAGTTCCTATTCCACTAAACCCACCTGATGCAGTACAAACTCCAGCAAAAACTGCTTCCCCAGCAGTAGTAACAGAAGCCCCAGATCCAACTACAATTCCAGTTCCACCTACATCCAATTTAGCAGTAGGACTGGTACTACCAATACCCACATCATCATCAGCATCACTAATGATAAGTCCACTTAATTTTGCTAGGTCTCTTGCTCGTGACATTATTAAAAGCTTTCTAGTTATTTATATTCATTAATCAGATGGCACACCACTAGGATAACTCCCACTATAATAAGAGGCACAAGCAGCATATCCTGCCATTCCTCGACCACTATGAAAAGCAGAGAATAAACTAAAGGACTGAGCAGTAGCATTACCAACTACACCAGCAGTAGTAGCACTCATTGAAGTTGTAACTGCTCCTCCACCTTGACCTGAATGAGAATTACTCCAACTTGAACCATCCCAAGTCAATACCTCTTGTTTAAAGTCATTACCATCTCTTCCAGATTTATGGTAGAACCACACATTTGGTTCAGGTCTTATATCAGTAGCACTTGTAGCTTCAGCAATTCTGGACTGATAATCAGCAGCACAGTAATCCCAACGAGAATATTCAGCACCAGACTCCCAAAACATTACAAAAGTAGAATAAGTTCTTGTATCAAGTGAATTGTCTGGGAAACCACCATTAAAATTAGTGACATACTTTTGCTCCCAAGGTTGATAGGTGTAATTAATTGCGGAAGTCAGATATCCAAAATATGCAACCTGGAAATCACCACTACAATTTATTCCTTGACGATTATCATTATCACTAGTAATAAAAGTTGCACTCTTACCAAGCTCAGCAACATTATAAATTCCCGGAGGAGACAATATACCAGTTAGAGGAACAGGATTCACTTCAAAATTCATGGTGGTGCTTCTAGCATAAGTTGCTAAATCACGATTTGCATTACCTTTTTCTTCATCAACTAATCCACCATCTCCGCCAGTTCCACTAGCAATTTCTCCTAAATCCCAAAAATAAGTAGCCCCAGTCTTTCCTGCTCTATCACCATCATCTGGAGGGCGGACAACTCCTCCAGAAGATAAATTAGATCCAACTCCTCCCCCTGCTCCTATTAGTCCTTGTACAGGAGACTCTTTAATCCCAGGATACCATAAATTAGTCATTTACCTCTCCTCTGATTAAGAGCTAGTATAGTTAACTTCACTAGCATAAACTATAAAAACTCCATTATCAGTCTTAGTTATATTGTAAGTATATAAATCTCTTCCAGCACTATTCCCTGATGATGGGGGTCCACCATTCCAAAACTCAGTTACAGCTCCATGGTCAATTGTCATAGAGGCAGCAAATGCTGCTGAATTAGAAGAAGTAGCAATACTGACTGTGATAGCCTCTCCTACCGCCATCAAGGTATTAATTCCAACACTGGAAGTAATATTTGGAACACAGGTAGTAGATTCTGCTACTCTGAAATGATATATCATTCCATTATCAATATTAATATCAAGATTCTCACTCAATTTACCATTAACTACATGAACTTTCTCCTTTAACCAATTCCCAAAGTTAACCCCAGCAGAAAATGTTGCAACTCCTGCTACAGCAGCAACTGTAACTCCAGTACCAATAGTAAAAGTACCACCACTAACACTTACGTCACCAGTACCAACAGATAAACCTGTAGCAGTTACAATACCAGCCTTACCCAGTTGAATAGCAGTACCAACTTGAACTTCCTCATTAGCATCTATGGCAGGGTATGGCGTGAAAGTAGATACACCCGCAGTTACTACTAAACCACCTTTAGTGGATCTTAATCCTAAACCAGCAGTTACAATTCCAGTAGAATCTACGTTAGCTACATCTTCCTGGGTCATTGTCCCTGAGACATTGACATTAGGAACACTTAAAGTACTAGTCTCTTGATTCCAAGTAACATTAGAATCAGTTGTACAAGTGGTCATAGTACCAGACGTGACTGTCGTAAGTACTAATCTCTCTAATCCATTAGATGCACTTACTGTACATCCTGCATTGTCTAAATTACTACCATCGCCATAATATTTGGTAGCACTTACAATTCCACTATCCCCATAAACAGTAACTCCACTTCCCACTTGCATGGTAGCGTTTGTCCCTACAGCATCAGTTCCAATACCAAACTGTTTGTTGCTTGTATCAACATCTAAAATAGTAAGTCCTATGCCAGAGGCAACATCAGCTAATTTGGACGCATTGGTAATTGCCATTATACCAGATCTTTTTAGTTATTTATTCAGTCTACATATTTATCAAGCTAGAGGAGAATAAACTATTTTTTGGTAAGATGGAAGTTCAGGCAATAAATCAAATGCTATAACAACTCTTTGTTTTCTTGATTGATTAAGATGAACAAAATGTTGAGTAAAGGAAGGAACAATAACAACAGTTCCCTCTTTTATATCCTTTGGAAACATTAAAGATGTAGTATCAGTTCTGGGATCTTGCCATGGCATCACAAAACAAGTAGGAGTATGAACCTTCGGGTCATATTCTACATATAAAATTCCAGAAAATCCCCAACTTCTATGATTATGAACCCCCTGGTAATCTCCTTGTTGATACTTTACGCACCATGCGTCACTCATAGAACAAGTAACTTCTGCTTCCTCACAAAATTGAGAAAGTAAAGGTTTTAAAAACTCCTCAAAATACTTAACATATGTTTTGCCAACAGTATCTCTATCAGTAGCAAAGGTTTGGAGTTCACTCCTTATGAAATTACTTTTATTAATGCGATTAAGTAATCCTTTCTTCTTAAACTCCCAATCATTTACTTCATATTGATAACTAGGAAACTCAAATAATGATATCTTCATTTAACAGAGTGATTGAATTTCTTTTTATCTTTCTCCTTTTTCAATTCTCTCAGTTTCTTTCTTTCTTCTGCAATAAGATCCAAAGTTCCTGGACCCAAAGTATTTAATACTATATTTCCTGATATACTAACACGCTCTTTATCACAATTATAAAAAGGATAAACCATATGTTTTAATTTTGAAGGAAAAAACACCATCCTCCCTGAATCTTTAGGGTTTAATTCATACCCATACGTCTGAACTTCTCCCATTATATTAATGTATGCAAATTCAAAATTAGAAACACAGGGAGTATTTGAATTCATTGCTTCAGGCTTTTTATTTTGTTCAAAATGCCTAAAAGGAATATCCATCCAAAGTGCAAAACTATAAACTCCATCATGATGATGTAAAGGATTAAAATCAGTTTGTTTCTGATAATTTACCCACCATGTTTGTAAAAAATATGGATACCCCTGACCAGTAGGAACTAAATCGCCTAAATTTATTTTAAATGCTTCTTGATAAGTAGTACATAAAACTTTAAGAGTATTATTCCAAAACCAATCACCTTCATCTTCTAAAACATATGATCCATGTATATTACCTGCTAATTTGGGTTTAAAATCAACATGAGCCTTACTAATACACTCCCTCACATGTTTCATTTCCTCCTCATTAAGTCTATATTCTAACCATCCCAAATTAGGAGGATGAATAGCTTTTATTTCTTTATTAGAGGAAGATGTCATGGTGATTTATCCCAGGCACAATGAGCCCTCTCTCCATCAGCAAGAACATAATGAAAGAAAATCTGATGATAATAATATTCCTTTTGTCCTTTTTGATACCATTTTTTCTTTGGAACTTCTAAAGGATCACGCCAATGAGGACGTTCACTTCCTTTATAAATGATTCCATCACCAGGACTAAGAATTACTTCTCTTTCATCCCCTGGAACTAACACAGTAGTTTTCCTCTTATCTGTGTAAGTATCAGGTGTCTTAACCTTAAATGCCCAATTCTGGTAATCATCTGGAAGATTAGTACTAATATGAATAGTTACTGAAATTTCACATGCATTACGATCAGCATGTTTTGGTAAATCTTGTCCTTCAAAATAAAACCTATCATAATAATAAGTATTATATAATTTTCTATCTATTATCTTTTCTATTTTCTTACGGAGAGTGCTGTGAATTCTTCTATATTGAGGATGATTATAACGAGCAAGTGACCCTTCTACTTGAGTTTCAACATCATTATAAGTATATTGATCTATACTTTTCCCCCACCAATTCATTATCCCTCTCTGTCGAGGAACAGGATGATAAAGTTCTTCAGGATTCCATATATCCCTTACTACAAAATATCCATCTTTCTCAAACTGTTCATTTCTTGTCCATGTAGTTCCAGTATTCTGGCGTTCTTGCATCAACAAGTCCATTTCACTCATTTGATATCCCATATTCCCTCCTATTTCCAGCGTGGACCAACGACCCACCCTACCAGAGATTTTCTAATCCCTTTAGTTACCTTTAAAACTCTATGTTGAGTACGAGAATCAAATAACATAATACATCCTCGTTGTCTAGGGGCAATATAACTAGATCCTCCTTCATCTAAAAATTGTACATTTCCTCCTTCATAATCATCAGGATCAGAAAGTTGCAAAGCAAAAGATAATTTCCTCACTAACTCAGTGTTTTCATTCATAAAATCCTGAGCTCTTCCATCTGTGCGATTACCAATTGATACTGGTTTATAATGTGTTGCTAATCCAGAATCATTATGCCATCCATAATACTGACCTTCTTGATATCGAGTAAATTGTATACTTTCACCATCAACACATGTTAAATCATAAAGAAAATTCTCTCTATTAGCTCTTTCAATATAATGCCAAATAAATCCCCCTACCCAATGTTGTGTGGGCACCCAGGCATTCATTGAATTTCTTTTATCTTTATTTAAGGCATCCCCATGAAGCCTAGAATCTGCCATTTTAGCTTCATATTGTGCTGTTAAATCTCTTTCTATAATATCTACTACTTCTTCAGGGAGACCGGTCTGAAACCATACAGTCTGAAATGCCATATACTTATAATGTATTCAATAGTATTATATAGGAGAGTTGATGGAGAGTCAACCTTTGATTCCATCACTCCAATATTTAAAATTAGTTGGACCCCATAAAGCATATGATGGCTTCAAATCAGGTGCTATTTCCTTTCTTAAAATTAAATCACTCAACTTATTATCCTCAACATAATCCCTCATCTCATAAAATTCATCATCATCAATAGAAAATCCTCTTGCATAATCCCAGAAAGGTGTATCATATTGAGATCCTCCCTGATAATGCCAAAGAACAAAATTTTGAATTTGCTGTACATACCTTTGCATAGAATAAGTAGCTTGAAGAGAGTCTGTTACTCCTGCAATAACATCCACAGCAAACCTTGCCCATTGAAGGTAGGCATGACCTGATGTAGATTCTAAAGGATCCAAAAAGAATAATTTATTACCATTTAAAAATATCCTCCCATCAACTATAGGATTATGAGCCATATAATTCTTAAAAGTAACATGTTGAGTAACCTCAACATCAAACATCTCTAAAAAATTAGATTCTGCTGCTTCTTTCGTACTTATATTACTATTATAAGAATAACCTACACAATAATCATGAGAAGGAGAAGATGAATGCGTGGGAATTATAAAAGTCCATCCATCAGGAGTAGCAACATGCCTACTCCATAATGCTTCTGTTGTGTTCCACTTGGGCCTTCCTAAAATACATGAATTAATAGGATTAATTAATTCATAATAATCTGAATAATCCTCAGGTTTTCCTCTACAATCAAAAACATACTCAGCATCCACATCTTTAGGATCTACATCATCTTCAATAACTTTAAACAAACCAGAATTTAAAATCCTTTTTTGCATTTCCCATGGACAATAATGCATGGCCATCCTATCAGGAGGAAAAGGATGAAATATTTCACTACTTGCTTTACCCCATCCCTCATATAATATTCCACTCTTAGGAGTAGCATGTAGAAGATTATTATGCCATGTAAATCCAGTAGCATCTCCCAACAACCCTGGAATTGCTAAAGTTGTTGCTTGACCTACGCTTTCTGGAGGTATATCTGGATTATATATTAATTCTATTTCAACATCATCTGGAGAATACCATGCCAAATGAAGTGCTGTAAGGCATCCACCATTACCAGCACCTACCACCACAATCTTCCTTCTTAACAATCTGGACTGCTCACTATTACTAACGTAATGACTAGGACGTTCAATACTCAGAGGCATAATTAAAAAGTAAAATCTCCCAAAAGAGGATCTTTACCATAAGCCCATATCTGCCCAGGAACATGCCTAAAAAATAATTCTTTATAAGGAGAATATGAAGGAGGCCATTTATCTAATAATAATTTTCTTCTAATTATTGGTTTAACCTTAGTTATATCATATAAAAATCCTTCTCCCTCTCTTACAAGATAATAGCATCCCTCATCTTCAATCTCTATTCTTAATATACCCCTTGTAGGTAAAATTAACTTTACATTACCACCATCCAAAACCTGTTCGGCACCACCTACAACAATAGAAACTTTCTTTTCAATGCAGCTTGTAGTAGTAACAATGCCTACAGGATTAAACTGTTTCAACAAAGCATAGTGATGATCCAACCACCACTTAGTAGGACCTTCCATACATGTAGAAGCGGTAAATTCCAGCTTGTTATGCTTCTCTAAAGGTCCACGTTTTTCTTCCATAGCAATCCATGCACTAATAAATTATATATCTCACCATCAAAGATGTCAATTAATCCTGACTAACATATCTAATAACTACAATACCAGGTCCTCCTTGACCTCCCCCTTTACCACAACAAGCAGAGCCAGCGCCCCCTCCTGTATTATTTTGACCATCCTCTGACCCATATCCCTGAGGCGCGCCTTCAGTACCGCCACCTCCTCCTTTTCCACCATCCCAGTGACCTCTATCTCCTTGAACTTTTCCAGAAGCTCCACCTCCTCCATACCAAACTTGAGATCCAGTTCTATAATCATTTTGTATACCATCTCCAGCAAATGGAAGAGGTCCTGATTGTCCATCTTGATCTTCAAACGCTGCATTATCACCAGCGCCTCCTCCTCCTCCACACGAATATCCTCCATTATTTCCTTCAGGAGGGTTATATCCTCCAGCATTTCCTGGAATCTGTTGGTTAGATGGGTTAGATTGTCTTCCCGCTCCACCACCTGATCCACCAGGTTTTCCATATGAACCATTAGGTCCCCCACCACCTCCACCAGTGGCTTGATAAACTGTTGGACTTACAGCAACACTAGAAACGTCACCAGTAGCAGCTTGATCTCCACCAGTACCTACGCCAATAGTATAAGATCCAGCTGTAGAAGGTATTGAAGTTAATTGGCGAGTGCCTCCAGCACCTCCTCCTCCTCCATATCCATAGTTAGGACCACCCCCTCCTCCACCACCTCCTCCGGAGATGAGAAGAATATCACAATCTGCAATTCCTGCTGCTACTTGATATGAAGCATTTCCCGTACTGGTATATGAATGAACTTTATAAGTACCATGAGTTGTTTCTGTTCCGCCAGTAGCCTGATAGGGAGCTACCCCTCCAGCATTACCTAACCCTGTAGCACCTCCCCCAAATCCGGTTAACCCTAAAAAGGGTTTCATTTTGGGAAATGGACCAATACCCAAAGACATAATAGGACCTCCTTATGAACCTTTAACCTGATTGGCCACTACAACAAAGGTTCCAATTCCTGATGCTGCAGCTCCAGTTTTAATAATATTGAAAGAATAAGTATCAATTCCACTGCCACTACCGTCAGTAGGAGCACTACCTCCAACCCAACTTTCAGTGACATCATTATGGTCAATAGTAATAGCATCTATAAAATGACCTGTATTAGCAGCAACAGTTATAAGAGTAACAGCGATAGCATCGCCTGTAGCCATCTCAGTGGCAATTCCTGTGCTAGAAACAACATTAGGTTTTACATTTGCTGCACCTACCCCACTAGACCTATAATGAATCATTCCATCATCTAGATCAATCTCAGTATCAGAGTTAAAAGCAGTTGCTGATACATTGGCTCTTTCTACCAAAGTACCATTATTAAGACTCAAACCTCCAGTACGTGTTACTCTGAGTCTTTCAGAACCATTAGTGCTTACTTCAAAATAATGAGTTGCACCTATGGATGCTACTCCATTACTACCTGTTATAGTAGATGCTGTTGCTAACTGAACAGTAGAAACACCAGTTACCTTAATCTGATCAGCTGTTAAACCACCAGTAATATTAGCACCACCAACACTAACAACAAGATTAGCTCCAAAATCAGAAGTAGAGTTAACATCTAATGCAGCAGCAAATGTACTAACACCAGCAAGTACATGTACTCCACCCTTAGTAGCTCTTAATCCTAATCCACCAGTTACAATACCAGTAGCGTCAAGATTTGCTGTATCCTCCGTTGTCATTGTCCCTGAGACATTGACATTGGTAGCATAAAGGGTACTCGTACTATTATTCCAATACAGACTACCACTAGTAGCCATAGTATTAGCTACCCCAGCAGTGGTATTACTTAAAACTACCCTCTCATTGGCACCACCAGAAGCATTAATACTAACTCCAGTAGATATACCAGTTAAAGAACCTCCACCTCCACTAAAAGTGGTAGCAGTAATAATACCTGCACCAGTAATACTACTACCAGTGAGATCCAAGTCATCACCGGAAGCTAATTCCTGAATCTGTGCTGCACTTGAATTAGCAATTAATGGGAATCTAGCTGCCATTTTACTTTATAACTCCTGTGTAATATTTAGTTAAATGTTAATAGTAACGTTGCCAGATCTGGCAAGGACTGTGAACTGATCGGTATCAACAGCAAAAGTAACAGCAGTCCCAGATCTCACCGCAATGGTGAGCAAGGCATCTGTTACAATACCATCCAAATTTGATCCATCCCCAAAAAAGAATCCAGCACTTACAATACCCGATTTATTACCACCACTTTTAATCATTGTAATAGCAGATCCCACATTGAGATCGCTATTAATTGTCTGCATACCAGTATCACTAGCATTAATAGCATCAGAAACATTAAAAGAGTCTAAAATTCTAAACTCAATAACATCCCCAGCTACTGCTGCAGATTGCAATTGAACTGTAGATCCATCTCTTGCAAGAAAATCTGATCCATCAACAAGACGCGTACCATTACGATAAACACCTAACTGATTAATTCTATAGCCATTAGTGACTGTAAAATTAGTCTGTCCTGCTGTAGCAGTAGCACTGATATTTTTAGTAGCAATATTTGTGCTAAGTGTTAGGGGTCTTCCTATCGCCATGTCAGTACTTTTTAGTTATTTATGTTTACCCAATTATCCAGGGAAGATAGTAAAGTTACTTGTATACTTAGCAACTCCCTTATATAATCTAAAATCTTGAAGATATCCATCATGACCATCATATCCAGAATCATAGTATTCAGCAGCCAGTGTTAATTGACCCTCATAAGTTGTATTAGTGGTATAAGTTTTACCAATATCTGTTCCATTTATATACGCTTTTGCAACATTGCTTTCTCTAACTAATGCAAAATGATGCCAACTACCATAACCAAATGTACCATTACCAGTACCAAACCAGTAAGTTGCACTTCCTCCAGCATTTGCCGTACCATATACTCTAAAATCATTAGATTGGGCAGCATAAAATTCAAATCCATCAGTTCCCTGATTAGATGCGTCCCCTACACTACAAATTATACCCTTTTGACCTGAATCTATATTCATCCATCCTTCAATAGTGAAATCTCCATCCAAACTCCAATCAGTATTAGCTGCACAAGTTAAGTAATCACCACTTCCATCAAATAATCCACTTGATCCATAGTACTTAGATGTTGCTGTAGAAGTTTGAGAATCACCAACTACAGTTAAAGTATGATTTGATCCAGATGCTCCAGGGACATCAGCATGAACATCACTAAATGTTGTACCACCATTTGTCCCATTGTATGGAACCGCAACTTTTAGATTAGAAGCATTAGCATCATCCCAAAACTTACTGCCTCCACCTTGAATAGCTGTACCATCAGCATTAGTCCAATAAATTGGCATACAATCCTGTTCACCAGCAGTGTTGTCACCGCTTGCAGGTATCCTTTGTCCGAATGCAAAAGTACTACTTATGCTACTTAAGCTAGAAAGAGCAGGTGACATACTAGAATCCTCTAATAATTATTAAGCGTCATATCCGCCACTGATAACACCCAATACTTGATAGTTAGCAGCAGTACTTCCCGATCCTATAGTATTAATACCAGTAAATGATTGAACAATATAACCCATATCAGTAGTAACCCCAGAGGTTGCTTCTCCTAATGAACCACCTGCCCAATGAATTGTCTTAGATACACCATTCAACAGTACTGCTGTACATGTCCTGGCAGTACCTGATGATGCTACTATTGCACTGAATGTTATGCTTTGATTATCAAAATTACTTACAGGTATCTCATTTACAACCAAAGTAACATTTCCTGTAGGAGTAGTACAAATAGCAACGTTGCCATTAGTACCCCATGTCAATACACAAGTGTTTCCTGCAAGAATGGTACTAGTTTCCGCAACATTCTTCGTCCTTAAATCAGATGATATCAATGCAGCACTAAAGGTAGAAACTCCAGCAACTGCCATTTCATCTAGATTTGCCTGTCCATCGACATCTACACTAGGGTAAGCAGCAGCACTAAATGTAGCCACACCAGCAACAACTAATTCATCTAAATCTGTCTGCCCATCTATATCAACGCCACCTGTAGAAATATCTAACCCCAGAGCAGTTATAATACCAGCCCGACCTAATTGAATATTACTACCAACTTGGACTTCTTCGTTAGCATCAACTATTGCACTAAATGTGGATACACCAGCGGTTACAACTAATCCCCCTAAGGTAGATCTAAGTCCTAATCCTGCTGTTACAATACCAGTAGAATCTACATTCTGAGTATCTTCTGTAGTAGTTGTTCCTGAAATATTAACGTTAGTAGCATATAAAGTACTAGTATTATCATTCCAATACAGACTACCAGTATTGGCCATGGTATTGGCTACACCAGAAGTAGCATTAGCTAACATTACTCGTTGAAGAGCACCACCAGCAGCATTGATACTAACACCAGTTCCTATTCCACTGAATCCACTTGATGCAGTTATAATACCAGTGGCGTATATATTGACAACTGTTGTTAATCCACTAACTGATAATTGACTACCAACATCAAAATTACCTGTTGCATTATTGACTGACGTAGCATTAAAGGCTTTATATGCAACTAACTCTAAAATATCTCCATCCTGCGCAGCAGTACCTAAACTAATAACTTCACCATTAGTAGCTGTATAGTCAGATCCTTCAGCCAATCTAGATCCATTAAGATATGCATCAAGATATCCAGGATCATATCCCGCATTAAAAGTAAACTCAGTAGTAACTCCACTAGAAGTAAACTGTTGTCTGGCAATAATTACAGAAGAATCACCTGGTGCTCTTCCTATATAACCGCTTCTATCTGCCATAGTTAACTAACTCCTGTGAGAAGACTGAGATTAACATCAAGAGCACTCGCACTATCACAGTAAACTCTTATTTCATCAGAAGACTCAAGAACCACCTTTCCAGCATCACTAATAACAAAAGAACTTCCTGTAGGAACTGGAATCTTACTACAAATTGCTACTCCTACTGCTCCACTTTGATCATAAGTTTCAACAGTAAGATTAACTGTACTAGAAGTATTATTAGCAAATGTGCCACCAATTAAAATGGTCTTATTAGAAGCAGTTAAGACAGTTGTAGGTCCAAGGAAATTTAAACTCTGACTGGATACTGCTGTAACATTTGTGGAATCTCTACTGACATATGCAGTACCAACCCCCAATGATTCTACCACAGTACCAGCAATATAGTTTTGATTATCAACTATATCACTTACCCCGATACCAGCAGTAGAAATACCAGTTATGGTGTTTGTAGTTATCCCAATAGATCCACCAGTTGCGGTAGTGGTAATACCTACTGCTCTTGTTAATGAATTTGAAAAAGCTTCTGCCATTTTCCTTTACTTGTTATGTTTATTTATTAACCGCCAAGAGCGATTGCGAGTCCAAGTGAAGCACCCGGAGTAACTGTAACAGTTGCCATTCCAGCAGAGGGTTCTGTGACAGTCCATGCTGTTCCATTACTAGAGGCAAAATTAATTACTGATGCACCTGATCCAATATAGGTTCCTTCTGAGGAAACCCCAATTTGAGCAACTCCACTAATACTAGTAGCAGTTAAAACTCCAGTAACATTTATATTATCTGCAGTTAATCCACCAACTAAATCAGCACCTTTATTAATATCAAGTGCAGCAGAAAATGTAGAAACACCTGCTACATTCAAATCATCTAACTGTGTATCACCATCCACATCAAGAGTGGAATTAATATCAACTGCTGCAGAGAAGGTTGAAACACCAGCAACTACAACTTCATCTAAATCTGCTTGCCCATCTACATCTAGACCAGCATTAGCATCTATAGCACCAGTAAAGGTTGATGTACCAGATACATTAACATCGCCTAATGTAGAAATACCAGATACATTTAACTGATTTACACTACCAGCAAAAGTAACATTCCCCACCATTGTGGAAAGGCCACTAACATGCAAATCAGTAGCATTAACATCATCAAGACTAATATCATCTAAGTTAATATCACCAGTGACACGCATGTCACCATAGACATATAAAGCAGTTGTACCTGTACTTGCTGAAGAACGAATATCTAAAGGAAATATAGGATTAGCGGTACCTATACCAACTGAACCAAATCCAGTTAGAGCAGCAAAAACTGTACCCGAGGATCCCACATAGAAATTATCAGTGCTAGTAACAACACCCGCAGCATAAACATTAGTCGCAGCAATACCACCTCTAATGTCCAAAGTATCACGAGGAACAGTAGAGCCTATACCAATAGTATTAGAGTCCGAAGATGCAAAGATCAGGTCTTCTGCAACTTCTATGCCGTTTTTAACTACAAAATTCTTGTTAACAGCCATCTAACGCTCCAGAGGTTCACTATCCCCTCACTTTTTTATATTTATATTAATAATTCGCTGTCCAAGTGTTACCATTCTCACTAAAGATTCCTATATCACAACTAAAGATAAGATCATCCCAATCAGCATCACCAGATCTATCATCACATTGAACTTCAGTATTAGTAGCACCTATAATTCTTACATCTAACCCTCTTCCACCACTTGCAGTAACATCTATAAGTTCATAGATAGCACCTGATTCTATATCATAAGTAGGAGTTCCTGCACTTGGTCCAAAAGTAATTTCATAAGGACCAACTTTATCATTAATTCTTCTATATCTAACTGTGTTACTATCAGCAGTGGATACAGTAATAGTGAAGGTAACAGTAGATGTTGTAGGAGTTGGTGTGATTGTAGGATCCGTCCCAGTAGGAACTCCACCTCCAATTAAATACTTACCATATTCTAATGTATTTCCTGTTCCAGTATCAGTGGAAATAGCAGTAGCGTACATATTAATTAAATTTTCCTCCTGAGTATCTAAATTCACAATCTTAGATCTAATGTAAACAATGCGTGGATTTTCATAATTATACTCCCAAAAATCTGGAAATATTGCCCTAGAACCAGTAGGAGTAATATTATTTTGGTCTGCCAACTCTGCAGAATTAAACTCAACATCTTGAGTTTCTCCAAAGGTATCCCATGTATATGATTTCTCCAAATACATTACACGGTAATCCCCACCGTTACTACAAGAAAATGCTAACTCAAAATCTATACGGAAAGGAACAAAAGCTTCATTTTTATCAGTAGTATACAGATCTGGATCACCATCCACTACAGTTTGATCCCCACTATACCATTTCCTTACAGTTCCCAAAGAAGAATCACGATTTCCTCTATTAGAAGTTAAGTAACTAAGATCTGTACCTCCACTTGGTCCCAAATCCCTAATAAACAAGTGGAATAAAACATATGATATATTATAAGCATCACTATCTTCTGGTTTAAAGAAGATACCACTTCCCCCTACACCAGCTCTATAACCAGTAAACAACGGTGCATAATCTGTAGGAGCTGAAACTATGCTAGATGCTCCAGGCCCATATAATATAGTACCATCAACTGATTGATTACTTCCTCCTACAGAACTATCATCTCCATACTTATACCCTTCATCACGTGAATCATTCCATAAAATTGAATCATAAGTAGCAGGAGTAACTTCAGGAGGCGTAGGAAGAGGAGCATTAGCATCATATAAACTAATTCTCATATACCCATTACCACTATTAACTCCAGTTCTTGTAGCTAGAACATCAACTTCACCTGCATCTGCATATCCAGATCCTCCGCCACCCCCATCACCATTAGAGATAGCTCCATCACCACCATCAGCTCCACCGCCGCCTCCTCCACCAGCTCCATTAAGACCCCATCCACCATTTTGTCTACTTGCTCCACCCTGCCTAAATCCACGATATAATAAGGCTGTATTAGGTACTGGGCAACTATGTCCAGGACAATGCCTCGAAGATTTAAATTCAACTAAAGTCGTAGGACTATAAGCTTCACAATCACTCAATCCTTCATTTCTAAAAGCATCATAGGTAAAAGAAGATATACAAGCTGCTGTAGCTTCTCCTTTTTGTGCTCGCTGAGAACTTCCCCCTCCACCTCTTCCAACTGGAGGTCCGTCTCCCCCATTTCCTCCATATCTTCCTCCACCATCTAGTCCATCTTGATTAGCGCCTCCACCATCACCCCCTATAGCATTTTCTCCTGCTCCTCCACCAGCACCTAGTACTACAATAGATCTATTCTGTCTATAAAAGAAGGATCCACCTCCACCAATAGCCCCTCTAGTTGGAGATCCTAATATTTTACCTCCCCATGGTGCAAAAGAACCATCATTTGGTCCTAACTTAATAAGATATTCCACATTCTTCTTCATAGACAACTTAAAGACTCCCCAACCTCCTTTTCCTGCTCTATTATTATTGTAACTAGATCCGCCTGCTGCGGCTATCTCCAACAAAAGATCTATATCCTTATCAGTGGAATACAAGAAATTCAAAGTAGATGCGGCGGCGAGACCAGGAATAGATGATCTTGGAGAAACATTAAATGCTCCTAAATTCAAATTCGCTTCTTTAGTACTGACTCTAGGAGCTGTTGCATGAGAATATACATGCTGTGAATATATGGTTGCCTCCTTTATTGAAGGAATATAAGCAACTTTATTTGTAGTTATAGGAGAAGGTAATGCATCTGGATGAGAAACTTGACACTCAATATCATAAGTTGCTGCATCTCTTTTTATCTTAAGAGTTTTAGTATTAGCACCAACTGTATTATCATCATCAGAAAGAGCACTTCCATTCAACTTCCATTGATACTCAATCAAAGAATTTAAAGAAGGATCAGTAAGAGTAGCATTAGTATTGAAAGTAGCAAAGAGAGCTGTTGAAGCATCTAAATTAGCAAGAGGTTGAAGTACGATTGATAACGTAGAAGGAACTTTAAGAGTAACAGTATCAGAATCAAGAGTATCATTTATTGCATTGGGGTTAGGACTTTCATTACCAGGTCTCCAATACCCAACTGGTTTAAAATCTGCATTAAGATAATATTGATCATTATGATCCTCAGCATTCTGAGCATTCTGAATACTTAAAGTAGTAGTTTCAGCTCCACTAAATGTAGTAATTCCTCCTGCAGAATTAGTTCTCGTACCATCAGTAACAACAGACCCATCAGTGCTATTATACCACTGATAAGAAATATTTCCCTCAATAGCAGTTCCCGCTGGAAAAGTAACAGTAGCTATTCCAGTAAAAGAAACATTCAACCCAATAGTAGTTGTTACTCCTGTGGGTTGAGTTGTAAAAGATAAACTGGGACCGTTAAGATCCAATGTGGTTGGAACGTGATTCCAAATTGCTAATGGACTCATGAGAAGTTCTGTCCTCCAATTACACCATAAAGACTAGTACCACCATCAAATGTCATAAAGGAGTAAATGTCAGTTGAACCTGCACTGGCAGTGACTGTAGGAACCACTCCTCCAGGCCAAAGAACAGTGAATTGAGACCCTCCATCCTTTCTAAAGGTATCTATACCAACTGTATATGCAGTAGAAGAATCTTGAGTTATCTTAATTGTAAAGGTCTTAGTACTACTGGCCACACAATTTACAATATTAAAGTCAGTAATATTTTCAGTAGTAGTAATATTAAAGTTCTGACCTTGACTGAGATCTAATCTTGCTTGATTACTTGCACTAGTAGTAGTAATTGCTACTTCATGGAAAGCTTTCAATCTAGTCTCACCATCAACATCCAAAATGGAATTGCGAGGAGTAAATGCTGTAGTTCCAATACCCACTCCAGTATCAGAAAGATATGCAACTGTATTAGAAATTCCAACTTGAAGACTGGTTTGAGCAGTTACAACGCCCGCTCTAACTTCTGCCTGCACACCATCCAAATTGTAACTACCTGTGGCAGAAAGAATACCCGACCCTCCAGAAGAAGGAATTAGTACATCCCCTTTAAAGAAAGTAGTCTCAATAAAGTGAGACATATTATTACTATAGAAGGATATTGTACCCAGTCCTGAAACATGTGGAGTACCAACCTCCAACTTAGCTCCTAGAGTTGGTGAAGTAGTTCCAATTCCAACATTTAAATTATTAATAGGATGAATTCCTGTTCCAACACCAGCAGTATTCCACAAACTGTCATTGGCAATACCAGTTAAACCAGAACCATCACCAGTAAATGCTGTTGCAACTATAGCTCCTTCAACTTGCAACCTAGCTCCACCTGTTGATTGAGTGGTTCCAATACCCACCCCTGTACCATGAACAGAGAATAGAGATGAACCAGCACCAACTTGGAAGGTATTATCTCCCATTGTAGTAGTACCAACTCCCACTCTATCAAATACTACTCTATCTGAACCTACCTCCAGACTAATAGATCCAAAAGGATACCATCCATTATCAAGAGTATAACTCCATCCTAAAGTACCACCCTTACTAGGATTAGCACTATAAACTATATCACCAGGGTTGCCAGCAGCAGTTGGAGTAGAAATTCCTACAGTATATTTTCTAGAAACAGTGGTGTCACCTTGTAAAAAGAGACTATTTGCTTCTATTCCCTCATCTGCTGTAGATGTAAGTTTTTCAGAGAAGACTACTGGACCATTAAATTCTGATAAAATATTATTATTAGGTCCACCTTCTACTGTAAGAGATCTTGAAACTGTTGCTTCCAAAGGATTAAGAACATCCACTCCAGATTCACTTCCAGTAGAAAAGACGTCTTCACCAGTTACAGTAGGAACTGGAGTATCAAAGACTTCCTCCTTACCAGTAGTAGATGAAATTCTCTTATTACCAATATAGAAATCACCCCTATCATTCATACCAGTGTAAACACTTACACCACCATCAGAATTAAACTTCTGAGATATAAGTTGTTCTGTAATAGTGGGTTGTTGTCCTTGACGTTCTGGCAGTGCAGTAGAATAATTACCAGGTCCATATCCAATATACTCAAAAGTATGACCAGAAGCTCTAATAATAGAAGGCCTTCTTAATTCAACAGGGTTAACAATTATTCTAGTAACAGCACTACCCGATACATGAGTAGCAGGCTTAGTTCCAAATTCTCCTCTGAATACTGAAATTGGATTAGATCCAACTGTTGTCTTAATTCTTACTATCTCATCTTCAATTCTCAAATAATCGCCTATATTTAAATTCTGATTAGCAAGATTACTAATACTAATACTTGCAGTACTTGTGCTCGTAACTGCTGTCTGAAGTGTAGTAGTAATACCAGCATACACATTTGCAGTTCTACCACCAAAATTCTCATCATACAGAGTAACATTACCTGCCTGAGCTGCTGTACCTGTCCTATAACCATAAAGGGTTCCAGATAAAGTAGGAGCTTCAGTCTTAATCCCAAGATTAGCTTTAAAAGTAGTTAATCCTACATTTTCTGTTACTACAAAACTTCCAGTATAGAAATCTTCAGTAGCACCCCCAATATAAATGGTATTATCAGGACGCAATCCATGTGCTTGATAAGTCTTAACTGTTGCTATTCCAGTACCAGCAGAATAATCTAAAGACTTAATAGATAAAGTTCTACCAGTTACATGTGCATATGCATTTTCTGTTACTGTTACTCCCAATCCAATAGTAGAAGGAGCAGTGATAGAACTTGAAGATGCAACTTGAATCTGATTATGAGTGGAAACACCAGTAATTCTATAGAACTGATTATATCCTATAGCAGTTTGTGAAGTTACACCAGCAACTTGAAGGGTTTCACCAACATTATTGTAGATAGAATCAACTGTTACAGTAGCAGTAGAATATCCAGTTGTTGTAGCGGTTCCTAAAATACTGAGGACATCACCCACTGCATATCCAGTTCCACCATTCATAATCTTAACGGCAGTTACATTACCAGAAGCATTAACAGTAACTCTACCTGTTGCATAATTACCTGTAGAGGATGGTCCTAATACTGCATTATAAAGATATTCAGTAGCTCCTGTACCATCACCATACCCAGCACCAGCTACATGAATACTGACACTGGTGGCACGATTAAGTCCACAATCATGATCAGTATAAATTGTATGAGCAGTTCCAGCAGTATTTGAAATAATATTAGTGATTCCAACACCAATACCAAAATCTTCATAATATTTGTTTAAAGTTTCCTTAGTAATACTATTTTTAACTTCATCAACTACAACCTCTCCAAGACGATCAGAGAAAGCATAAGATTGAGTTTCTGTTGGATCAGAATTAGGATTATCTCTATCATATTGTGGATATAGACTCTTAATGGGTTGAGAGAATGAAAACTTACTAGCATCATTAAATGGAGATATTACTGGAGTATTAGATGCATTTACCAATGTTAGGTAGTAAATGCCATTCTGTTCTCCAGACTTGTACTCTTTGACTTGTTCTGCATCATATATGTAATAAGTGTTATTCTCCTTAAGAAGTTGGAAAGTAGGTAAAGATGTGGTTCTCGAATTATTATTATTACTATAAGTTCCAGGATCTTCTGTCATCCCAGTAATAGAGAATTGAGTAGCACTCTGGATACCAGCAATCGTAAATGTTCCATTATAACCCGAACTTGCTGCACCAACAGTATTATTAGTACTAGTAATCTTTAAAACTTTAACCTGAGATCCCACTGATAAACCATGAGGTAATTCAGTTACATATTTTGCAGTTTCTGAATCATAAGTTGCTTCACGAATAAAACTGAAATTCCTCATTTCAGTTGAATTGGTCATTGTAACACTGGTAGGACTAAATTGAAGAGCAACTTCAGTATCACTCTTACCAGTTACATCATTAGATTCTACAACAGTATAGGAATCCCTAGGAGGTCTAGCTGAAGTAATACCACTACCTGAAGGAATAACATACCTATACTTGTAAATTTTATCTCCTAAACTTCTAGTGTCTGGTTGTCTTTCAATATAAGTTCTAGAAGTAGCATCCCCAACTGTACTTAAACCTATTCTATCTAAAGTAGAATAAATGGTATTCTCAGTGCCAGCAGTAGAAACGTTTACATACCACTGAGTATTATTTGAATCATATTGAACTGGATGTCCTATATCACCTGCAATTTTATCACTTACCCTACTTTCAACTCTCAGAGTTCCACCATATTTGTTAATAGTGACATCCGTTCCTTCAATAGCATCAGTTAAACTAGAAGCAACCTTAATCTGATCATCATCTACATTATCTGTAATGGCAAAATAAATTCTATTACTTTCTATACCATCAGGAAGACGACCATTATCACTAATAAATCTAATGGTTTCACCATTTAAGAATTGATGGTTTTCAGTAAATGTAACTGTGTTACTAGCAATACTATTACCAGTAGATACTGTTCTTCCTACAGTTGATATTTTTACAGAACTAACTTTATGAGATGCACCTTGAGTATCAGGCATCACAATACGTGCATATCTATTAACTGGTGTGCCCGTCTCAGTAATATTTACATTTATCTCATCATTTAATTGTGCACCTAATCTATATCCTTGAATTACACTAGCAGGAGCATCTGCCTCATTAGATTCTTGATAAAGGTACATCCTCCCTGTAGATGCAACTCCAACAGTTGGATCTAAAGTAGTACTTACATCAATGGCTCCATACTCAAGTTTAATTTGAGACTTACCAACTGATTTTGGTGGAATAATATTGGTGATATACCCTACATCATCTTTAGCAAATGAATCATCTCTATATCCAGAAGAATTTAATGCAATCTGTCCAAAGTTAGAGTTAGAGTTAGTAACAGAGAAATCACCTCCAGTTTCAGTAACAAAGTGAGAAGAATATCCAATAGCAAAAATAGAAACTAACTGAATAACAGCTTCATTTGTTGCTTTAATATGATAATTATAATAAGAAGGTTTATATTTGGCTAATTCATTACTATGAATATTGGCAATAGTTCCACCATCAAGAGTAGAAGTATCAAAAGTAGCACTAGTTTTATTATATTTGACAAATGCTCTATTATCCTTCTGCAAACTAACACCAGTAAACTGAGCAACCACCATTGATTTGAAACCAGTGGCTTTATTGCCATCAGCCTTCATACCACACATACCATAAACAGATCTTAATGAAATATTAAAGATATATGGTGAAGATGAAGCAACAGTGTCTGTATCTAAGACAACAGTTGCAGAAGATGGGTTAAGAAGTGGAGATGAGGGAGTTGTAGGAACATCATACTTAAATACTGTTGTTTTTCCATCTGCATCTTCAGTAGTAACGTCAGTGACCACAAATGCCCCATTATAAGCAGAATCAGATACATCATTAACCTGGAATGCAGTATCAACATCCAATCCACTTAAACCACTACTCAAATTAACAGTAATAGTCTTACTAGCAGTTACACCATCCCCTGCTTTAATGCTACTAATACCTACTGATCCTCCTGTAGGTCCTACAATTCTATATTCATCAATCTTAGGCTGAATATCTAATCCAGCTGATGGCCAGTCTGGCGAAATATTTCTACCAGAAGCAGGACCATAAGCAAGTCCCACTTTTTCATAATACATCTGCAGATCAGTTCTGGTGCTTACAAAATTATTAATGAATGAATCATTAATTTTAACAGCATTTACACCATCTGCATATTCAAAACAAGTCAGTCTATGATGGGAGAAATTAGGAACATGCTTGGCAGTAGTGTAATCCTTATAAACAAATCCATTAGGATCACCATCAAACATAGTAAACTGCCAGAAATAGCATCCACCAGTTATTCTAAAGAGAGCACTAGCTTCAATATTACTATTTTCTGGATTAGGAACATACTTAGGACGAATCTTGGTTTTACGTAGATCACTCGCTACTATGGATACACCCCTAGGTACTATAACACCACCGTATACACTGTTTAATTTGTATAAAACATTATTAACATCATTAAGATTAAAATTTGAAGAAGAAGAAAAAGGAGAAAAATCAGTTGAAGTAGTACCGTCTCTTAATCTAAAAGTATTTGCAGTTGTGTCATGGATAGGTATCCATCCAGGACGATTATCTATAAAGTGCTCTCCAGGAGCCAACAGTATAGTAGTCTTACCAAATCTATCGTTATCAAGTCCTTTCTGATATGAAAATCTTGCTGCTTCAATAAGAGCTCTTTGAATACTGACAAAGGGTCTTCCCATTGAATTCCCTTGATTGTCAACACTATCAGTAGCATCTAGGTCATTGGGACTCACATATAAAATATTTCCTCGAACATTCTTCAGGAAATTATCTAAGCGACTAAGTGCCATCTTATTACGCAGGATATCTATTATAGATTATTTATCGCTGGAAAAAAACGACCTCTATTTAGGATGTTGAGTGGCAGTCAAAGGTCCAACATATGCAACAATATCATCATCTACTACTTTACGCACTAAATCTAATACATTCATGAACTCTTCCATGCAATCACAATCAACTACCTTTTCACCTCCTTCACTGGAATAAAGACGAAAAGTACGAGCACACGTATCAATAACAACCCGTGTCAAATATTCGTCATCATCCCCTGCTTTTATATCTTTTGGATGATCTGACATTTAATTAAATCTTGAGTTCCCATATTATACATCATAAATCCCTTCTTGTAAAGTGGCAATAACCAAATAGTAACAATCTATAGGTAATCCTGGATTCTCTCTCAATACTATCTTGTTATTCTGAATCCCCCTAACAACCAATTGTTGGGGAGAACCCACTGGAGTTAAATGAACTGTAATACTCTGTTCATCTATAAGTTTTTTCCAATGATCTGGTAATTCTATCTCATTATTACCTTTCAAATGCCCCTTACAAAAAACTGCACTCTCTAAACCTAATAAACCAGCATACTCTAGTCCTTCTTGAGTCTTAGAATTAATAATTTTCATTACTCGCTATCTCCTGGTGCTGCACCATTAATTATATCAAGAAACTCTGAATTCTCAATAGTTCCCCTAAATGTTTTAGCTTTATCTATATCTGCATCGGCTTTTCCTATCTGCATCCTATATGCCCAAATTCTAAGATTAATATCATTCTGATCCTCCCTAATAGCATTGGTAAGAGTTAATCTATTATTAAAGGTACTCATCGAAGCAGCAAGAGCACTTTCTAAGGTATCTCTGGTAGTAATAGCATTAACAAGATTAGTTTGTTGAGTAGAACAAGTAGTACTTACATTATTATAAAGACTTCCATCTGTAAGTGCAGCAGCTTGTACTGTTCTACTACCTCCTAAAGTAGCTGCACCTCCTCCAGCTGCAACAGGAAAACTACCAAATCCCACTAGATAATGAGATCTTCCAGCTCCCACTTGAGGTATTGTTACATTGGATTCAGAATCGTCAGGATCTGGAAATCCCAACATAAATTGATTCCATGTTCTAAACACATTAGGCTCCCCTGAATTGTCATATGCAATACTAGTTCCAGCTCCAATACTACTACTAATCATCATTTTAAGAGTTTGAGGAGTATATACAGCCTCTCCAAATTCAATCCCCCAATCTTCTACTGCTAAAGAATCAGGATCCTTAGATATAATAAAACTAGGATAAGTACCATCAGGCATAGGAACTGAAGCAATTCCAATAGTGTTAGTTTCTAATGTAAGAACATTAACTTTTGTACTATTTGTTCCAATTCCACTATCAATGGACCTTATATCTAACATTATAGTACCCACTCCTATAATTTCATTATAAGTACCGGCAAATATTCCAAGAGCTGCAGGTTGAGTTTGTACTAACATTCCTGTTTTAATACCAGCACTATCATCATCAGGATCTCCACCACCAGCACTAGGGGGATTCCAAAAATACAAAGTATTAGTTCCAAACCCACAAGTTCCAACTCCACCTATAACATAAGTATCAGTAACGCTAGCAGCATAAGGTTCATCGAAAATTTTAAGTCCATGATAAAAATCTGTAACCAATCCTATATTAGGAGTATCTCCACCAGAAGATATTCCCCCAGTTCCATTAGGCTCCACTATTGCAAATACACTACCTATTCCAGTAGCTGATTTGCTTTCATAACCTCCTGCTTGAACGTTAACGCATTCCAAATCCCATGTAGCAGGATTTGAGGGAGTACCATCACCAGGATCAGAATCAACAACACGCCAAATTAAATCACTCCTACAACCAGCATCAACTCTAGATTGATATGCTGCTCCTACATCATCTATAGCATTATTAATATCATTGACTTCAGTAAACAAAAGCATATCAAGCGCTTGAATAGAACCCCTATAGGGATCTTTACCAGCATCCAACACAGATATCAATTCAGTAGATTTCTCTTTACACTGATCTGCGGTATCTATCTTATGTTTTACTACTCTTAAAATTTCTTGTGATCTAGTCATTTTTTGGTCACTCCACTACTGCGCTGGTTCCTTGAGTATATTCATCATTATTACCAGGATAATCATTATAAGAAGTTCCCTCATACTCTGGTATATTTTTCTCACCATCTTTCCTTTCAGCATAAACTACGTAACTACAGTTTATAGGGCCACCAGCATTATTCTTAACTATAATACGAGATCCCCATTGAACAGATTCTACATAAAGTTCCTGATAAGAACCAATAGGTGTTAAAGAAACATCTATAGTCTCCTGATCAACTAATCCTTTCCAATAATCAGGTAATTCTATCACAGTATTATCTTTTAATCTACCCCTCACATATACATCTGCCTGGGGAGCTTCAATACATACATGTCTTAATCTCCATCCTTCTTTAGTAGGATGAGGGATATCAAAATTTTTCTTCCTTCTAATATCCCAGAAATTCTTATTAACTGTAGTTAGTGAAGTCTTAGTATCTGGATTTACAATAGGTGCTGAACCAACAATAGGAGCAGCATTCATTGCTATCGCAAAATTAGAATCCGCCCCCAATTCTGTTTTAGCTCCAGCAAAAACTTTTCCCCCAATGTCATTATTAAGTGCTGCTATTTTCTCAGTAAAAGGAGAAAACCATCCTATATCAGCTAAAGAAAAATGAGTCTCTTTAGTACTAAACACTGTAAAAAGAGATATTCCAGTATTAATAGTAACTCCAACAGGTAAAATAGGATTACCGATCAACACATCAGTAGGAAGAGGAACAGGTTGCTCAATGCTATTACTCACTATCATAATTGATGGTGAAGGAATAAGACCTGTTGCCTGATCAGCAGCACTTGGTGATCCATCCAAAAGTCCGTCCAAAGAAGAACGTTTGGTAATCATGCAAGTAGCTTGAGGAATGCCAGGAGGACTTAGAAAAGGTTTAGTATCACCTACCATCAAAGGACCAGCCACATAAGCTGCACCTTTAAGAGCAAGGGGTCCTACCCCAAACCCAACAGGAGTCAGGAGAGTTTCCCCTACATGCAATTGACCTTTAATAAAAGTATCAGGAGTTTTTAACGTCATATTTTATATAAAACTAGATAAACCAAAATTCTTAAGAGTCATTTGTGCTTCAAACTTGGTAGTAGTACCCTTCACTACCCCCACCAAAGCACTAAAAGGATTCTTAGTAAGAACCGCATCACATATATCTATCTTCAAAGAGTACATATTAAGGGTAGTTTTTGAAATCAAATCAAATCTATCAGAAGAAATTATAGCGACAGCGCTTTTCCCTTCAACTTGAACTTGTTGTCCATTAATAATAACTTTTTCATTTGCATCAAGAATAATATTACCAGTATCATTATCATATCCTTGGCATACCAATTCAATACCCACCTGGCCTTCTATCCTCACCTTTCCACTAGGAGCTCTAATTACTACATCCCCACTTACTGCTTCTAGATAAATTCCAGGTTGATCTGACGTCCTATATTCGCTCTCATCAATAAGAGTGGGAGTAAGGTCTGGATTACCAGTCTCAAAGGTAAAATCTTCCTCATCATTAATATCATCTCCTGCTCTAACTTGAAAAGCTCCAGTAGATCTACAAATAGTTCCATTTTTACGAAAAGAACCTCCAGTTTTTGATAAAGCAATGTAATGGAGAGGAGATGCAAAATTTCTTATCGATACTGCGGATATTTCATTATCAGCAGTCAAACTTCCAAACTTTAATTCACCATCAGAGGTGCCATATCTAACTCTACTAGTATTTTCTTTGGCCATTAGACGCTACCTACACAATCTACAACATTAATCACTCTTTGAGTTCCCACCTCTTGTACTTTATCACTACTAATTCTATCTATACAGAATTTAGGAAGCAATTCTGCATTATAACCTGTATCTGATTTAATATAGATGGAAGGATAATCTTGAAAACCTTCCCCAGGATTAGTTACCTTAACACCTATAACTCTCCCAAACTTATCAATCTTAGGAATAGCTACAGCTCCTGCATTAGGTTCAATGACTATCTCATCTCCCTCTTGATATTCCAGTCCTCCATCAACAATAATAATTTCACACAAAGAAAGAATAACTGGGTAAGATCCATCTCCAACAGAAGGATATTTTCCCCTCAAAGCATCATAATCAGCAGATGGAGTAGTAAACTTTCCTGAATATTGAGCTACAGATCTTCCACATAGTTCTTCTTCATAAGGTTCTGTAACCACACATCTCCCTGGGGGCAATTGAACTGTATCTCCCACTTCAACTTGAACATCCCAACCAGGAGGAATAGGAACCTCAAAAGTTCCATCTGGATGATCTATGGTAGTATCATCCACCTGTGCCCAAGTTCTCCCATCCCCTCCTCTACTTCCATCTGGCGATGGCAAGTAATCCGTCCCTGGATCAGTAACTACAATATCAAATTCTCCCACAGTTCCAGTACCGTCACCAACTCCAGTTCCTGTTCCTGTACCATAATAATTCTTCCATCTAATAGCAAGACGAGCACCTACTCCCTTTCCACAAGGGTCATGTACTATAGCTCTTGTATCTCTACTATAATTACCATCTCCAAAACTTAATATATCTACACCTATTACTTCTCCCAATGAACCAATAATTAAATTAGCTCTGGCGCCTGCTCCACTAGATCCTAAGAATTGAACTATAGGAGGACCACAAAGTATAGCACTAGTATCGCAATTACTTACATCAAAAACATTAGAGAAATCTACATCACTAAGAGCATCTTCTATATTAGTGAAATCTCCTGCTCTCTCAAATTGAGATCCCAAATTCTTAGCTCTATCAATAATATTATCAATATCAGCTTTGGATACCAAAGATTCTCCACTTAAAATACTCCATTCTTCAATGGTAGACTCTTTAGGTTTAGTGTCACAAGTTAAGAAAGAAAGAATATCATCTATTACACCTAAAACATCTCCCACTATATCAAGAGCCCCCATTGCTGCATCAGCTAAAGAAGTAAGAGATTCTTGTAAAGCTCCTACTATTCCACTTATGCCTGCTTTAGTAACTGCTAAAAAATTAGCTATAAATTGATCAACAAAACATCTAGGAACATTAATAACTCTATTCACAGCATCCATTATAAATCCTCTTATTTGTTTCAATAAAGTAGCAATAAGTCTTTTAAACAAACAAGCCAGATTATCTGCACTAAGAAGAACTACTTCTTCAGCTGCAGTTCTATAAGTAACTGGAATCCATGAAAGAATTGCCTTCGCTGCATCATTAAGTGTAGTAAGTACTTTTTCACTTATAGTATTATAAACAGTCTTCATAGAAGAAGAAATAAATTTAGTAGCCTCCTTAATTGCTTTGTTTATTTGTTTCTGAATATTACTTAACCCTCTTGTACCCTTACAACTTATGGAATATATGGTTTTTTGAAGATCTTGTATATCTTGAATAGCCTTTCTAATTTGCTTTTGCAATCTTCCCATAGGAAGAGGATCCTGAGAAGATGGTTTTGCTATTGGACTGGGCCTTCTATCAGGACTACACTTACCAGTACCTTCAGACTCTATTTTAGTCTTAAGTCCAAGACCTACTTGAGCACTTTCAGTTGAATAATTATTTACCTTTCCTTCAGTAGTTGTCTGTTGTGAACCTGTCCTAGGAAGTTCCGTCGTTGCCCCAGTAGTCCTTTGGGCACCAATCGGTATCATATCACTAGGTTCATACCCACTAAAAGGTATAAAGTTGGCATTAGGAATATTCTTTAATACAGCATTATAATCATTATATCCCAAACAACCCATAATAACCGGTTGCTGACCATCATTTCCATCTAAAAAGAAACCAAATACAAAAGTTCCTTGTGATAAATTAGCACTCTGAGTACAATTCTTTCCACCACCTCCTGCTGTAATAGGATAAAGAACAGTAGCCCAAGGTAATTGATCATCTGGCAAGTCCTCGGTTCGCGCAGTATGGTATCCCATAATACGAACTTTATACCTTTGGCCAAATCCCCTTTCTTCCTGAACTGTTGCAATATCAGTTGCAGGCGCATTTTTGACCCAAGTGCTTTGTGGGGCTATCTGTCCTATCCACCATACAAAGCCGTCTTTACCGATAAAATTCTGTTTAAGTAATCCTTGTTCTATCATTGATAATCAGAAAAGTAATGGTTCTGAGGAAGGCCTTTGTCGGTAGGAATCTCTTACTAACCCAAGACTACTCAGAGTATCACTTGGAGTAACCTTATGACATACATGTGCTACCATATATATGCCTGATGATTCACGATTAACGCCCTTATTGGGAGACCCGTCTAATTCTTGAAAAGAACATTCAACCACATCCCCAGCCTTAATAGTAAAATCTCCAGGAACAGTAATATTAGTCTGAATAGTAAACAATTCATTATATCTCATAATGGATTGAACCATGGCCTTAGGTGCATCAAAATTAGGAGATTGAGGTCTATTTTTCCAATTTTCTAATTGTTCCTGAGAATTAATTCCTTGAGGAAGAACCCCATTGTCTAAAACATGAGTCATCATTCTAGAGGGTGAATTGGTAAAATCAGGTGCTGCCATTTCTGCAGCAAAATTTCTACCAGCCATCCCTATTTTATCTTTTTGATCCTCCACATTATAATCTCGCACCACATAATTAAAAGCAACAGGATCAAAAAAATTAGATCTATTATTATAAACTCCCAAAGTTAAACTTTCTTTCAAATCTACATCTCTATCAATAGTGTAATTAATAATATTATCATCATATCCTCTTACCTTTCCCCCAGTATTAAAAATATATTTCCTAATAGGATTTTGTTGCAATAAAACATCAATAGATTTAAAATGAAAAGAATTACGAGTTTGATAAAACAAATAACCTGCTGTGGCTCCTAAAGAATTTTTACCATTAACTGCCACCTCAGGCACCGCTTTTGATGCTAACCATGTACACACTCTATAAGGTTTTCTAGTATTACCTATAAAATTATAATCAAGAGCAGTGGGATCAATATCTATTCTATTATTAGTTTGTAAAACTTGTGTTAATATATTCTCCACATGTTGTGATATTTTTCCATCATATCTTCTAGTAACTCGCGTCTTCTCATTAGAAAAACATTCTGCAGAAGTAAAATCTAACCAATAAACATCTTTCTGACTTCCTGGATCAGCATTTCTTACTCTGTTTACATATAATCCATTTCTAGGACTAAGTACGTTATTATGATCATCTTTTACAATAATATCAGTTCTCTCACCTCCTCTAATAGGAAGACCATCTATAGTCCCTGCGGCAGTAGACAATTCATTTCCATCTGTTACAAATCCTGTCTCAGAAATAACTGCAGTCGCTGTAATACTATTAGAAAGAACACTTTCATAATATCTAAATTCACTTACCCCTGCAGATAGATCCCTACTTCTCCCCTCTCTAGCAGTTCCAGTATTACTATTAATCTGAAATCTATCAATAGATCCAGCTTGAATGTCTGATAATTGTGCTGTCATTATGCTAATTCTGCCATCAATCTGGACTTCCAATAACTATTTAAGCTCGACATGACTATAACATGATTCTTTCCAGGGATGCTCACGACATTTGGATTCTGAGATCCAAACGCATCTAAAGGAATAGGAACTAAGATTTCATCCTGGTCACTATCATAAGACGCAGACTGTTCCACTCCATTAGAAGACTTAACAGAAGTATCTTCTAACTTTACTTGAGGTAGGTTAAGTTTTAGTTGAGAATCCCCTTCTGCCTGGGGAGGGAAAAATGATTTCATCAATAGTCCACCCATCTCTCTTCCCTTCAGCAACCAACCCACAGGATTAAGAAAAAGAGCAGGATTAGGAATTCTCTCAACTCCCCCTAGGAACCTCCTTAATACTTTAGGAACATTCATACTAAGTGATTCTGACTCCAATATATTACTCCATAATCTACCCACACTATTAGCAACCCACTCCCCCAAAGGTTTAAGAAAATCCTGCCATAAAGTAGTTATTTGATTTTTCAATTTCTCACTAACAGCTCCTACGCCACCTCCATGCATTAAAGTATAAAGTAAATCTCCTAACCATTCTCCCACCAATTCTCCAAGCATCATTCCAACTATAGCAAGAGGGCCACCCGCAGCACCAATAAAACCACCCAACATTCCACCAATACCTGCACCAAATGCTTTATATAATCCATGTGTTACACCTTCATTCGATAATAAAGATGTAACCAAAACAATCAAAGGTCCTATAATAGGTACAGGTCTAGGTTTAATGCCTTTAAGAGTAGTTGCCACCCTCATTGCATTTTGAGCTCCCTCCTTTCCAAAAATTTTTATAATTAATCTATTTGCTGACCTCCCAACTCCACCTTTAAAAATCCTTCCTGTCCCTTTACCTTTAATAGACAATCCAAGGTCTGGTCTAGATACTATTTGTCCATTCCTTAATGCTCTATCAACTGCTGCCTTGGCAGCACCAACACTCTTACCATTTGCTATTGCATTGTCATAAATTCTTTGAGCAGCAGCCCCATGTTTACGATTTATTAATCTAGAAGCACGTGATGATTGTGTTACTTGACTCCCCGCCTTTACTCCTGATAAAGCACGTCTTGAGAGAGGAACAGTTGATGCCAGCTTTCTTGCATCATTAATAGCATCTCCTAATTTCATCCCCTTGCTGATATTCTTCAGGATATTTGGAATAATCACCTTTCCCCAGGTCTTTATAGCCGTAGCCAATTTTCTAAATTGCTTAAGTAGGAATCCTCCTCCCTTTTTCAATCCCCTCCCAATTTTCCCAGTAATTGAACTAAGAACTTTGGCACTCCCTCTTCTAAGAAATTTTAATAAATTTTTTATTGAAAGCTTTAATAAACTTAATCCACCCCTTACTCCAACCCATATCTTATGAGCATTTTTTAATAAAAATTGATATGAATTCTCAATTTTATCCAAATTCTTTATAAGAGCTAATATACCTGCACCTAAAAGAATGTTGGTAAAGTAATTTGAAACAGCATCTTGTCCAGGTATTCCTATTCTTTTAGCATTTTCCCTTCTTTTTTTACTTTCTAATTCTCCTTCTCTCTTTTTTCTTTTTAAATTCTCTTGCGATTTTCTATTATTCTCAACATTTTTTTTATCTAATGCATAATGAGTTGCTACTATTTTTCTGATACTAACAGTCTGTCCAACAATATTATCAATCTGAGTATTAATATCTTTAAATCCTACTTTAATTCTAGGTTTGTCTATGACTGCAAGAGCAGAAGACTTACCACCCATAATTGTTGAAGCTTTATCTATACCAGTCTGTTGCCTACGAACTATGGCGCCACCTTTCTTCTCTTCTCCTCCTTTAACAAATTGAGCAGCCTGTTTAGATTGCGCCGGTTTCTTGGTTGATTTTGCTAAACTCCCTATAATTGCTCCTGTTGTAAGTGCAAGACCTGTAAATATAGCCATCTTCTTATCCTATTAATTGATACGTGGCCATAATGCCCATAGTTTCTGCATTATTTACATCTTGAGAATTGAAAGAAGAAACCGATTTTTGGTCTGCTGAAGATGCACTAGCAGGCTCACCCTTTTTATTCTGACCCAGAAGAGGGACTAATTTAACCTTCATTTGGTGAGAATGAGGTGGAGAAGGAACATTCACTTGGGAAGAATTGGCTGTACTTATTTTGGCTTGATTTAATTTTACATTTCCTACTTTACCACCTCCCTCAAATCTTCCTGTTATAGAACCTTTATTAGTTCCTCCACCTTCTTTATTCATTGCTAATAAATTATCAGCACCCCAATAATCTACAGATTTCCTACTGAACATCATCTCACCACCTTCCGCCTCAATAGGAACTCCTCCTTGTTGATGAGAAGGACCCTTAATTAGTCCACCATTTTTAAATGCTCTAAATCCACCGGATCCTGTAACAAATGTAGATTTATTATCTCCCACGTTCATCAAATCCTTTCCCAAAGTACTAGTGGGTGCTTGATTCCCAATATTACTATCTGTAGGAGTTACTTTTTCTTGAGGAGAAGTATCATCTTCTTTCTTACTAAAAGTAGGAATTTGAGGTGGTTTTAAGAGAGGAATCTGAGGAACTTCAGTATTTTCATGCTTTTGCATCCCAGGAATCATTCTAATGACGTTATCAATAGCTCCCATTGCCAGTTTCAGTCCCCCATTAATACCCCCAATTAAGAAATTTATAGGAGCAAAAATAGTACCAAAAACAGCTTTAAGTATCTTATTAAAAAATCCAATAATACCATCTATAAAATCTTTAATAGGTTGTAAAATAAGATCAGGATTCTCTATAACCTTCATTAATCCCAGAATAGCACCCCCTAATAAAATATTCTTAAAGAAATTTAATAACTTCCCCAAAAATCCTTGAACAGGTTTGGTTGCTTTTTGAAGTATTTTAGATTTAGATCCAAATGATTTAGGAGATTCTAGTTTCTCTTCTCTTCCTTTCTTGAGATCATCCTGTTGCGCTTTCCTAGCAGCTCTTGCTTGATCTTGATCTAACTTTAATTGACTCCTAAAAACATCCAAAATACTTCGAAGATTTCCCTCAATAATACTCAAACTAGATGATATCTTACTATCCTGTCCTCCTGTTCCCTGTAATTTAGAAGGAGATAATCCAGCAGATGGTTGTACTCTAGATACTTGAGCCCCTCCTCCCCTCGGAGATCCTCCTCTAGCAAAGGAAATTGCCCTTAATTTCTGTATTTCTTTCTGTAAAATAGGATATCTACCATCTTTAGCATCTAATTGATTGGTAGCCCTAATCAACGCCTTTAAATAATCTTTATCCGTAGAGATATCCCCCAGAGGAACTCCAAGGTCTAAAAGAATTTTAACTATAGGGGTGTGATTATCCGCCATTAGCGTTTTGTTGCTTTTGTTTTTGTTCCTCTTCTTCTAGATGCTGTTGCAGTAATGCAACATAAACATCTCGCTCCCAAGGCATCAAATTTTCAATCTCAGTTAACGAGTATTTATGGTACTGCATCAAAGCGAAATTAAGCCTATAATAATTCTCGAGGTCCATATGGACCATCCCTATGCGAAAAAAGACGATAACCCTTCCAATACCACTTTACTTTTCTTTTTAGTCTTCGGATTAGTCACTTTAATCTCGTGTGAAAGCTTAGGCATAGTTTCAAAAAACTTTTCAATCTTTTTAAACTGCATAGAATTCATTTGTTCTATAAAGTCCAGCATTTCTTTATGAGTACAATCTGCTGCACTCCACACTTCTTCTTCACTATAAACTTTATCAATGCAAGTACTAATCACCTGAAAAGATTGCTCTACAGTGCTCTCTTCAGTAAAATCAAAATTATTTTTAACAAACTGCTCCAAAGAAGGGTACTTCATTTCCATCATCAAATTATCATCAAGTCTAATTTGCTTACTGTGCTCTGGATTTTCCACTACTTCAATATCATCCAGATTAATTTTAACAGGAACACTAGTCACTTCATCATCAGGACAAATAATATTCACTTCCACTTCTTCCCCAACAGACTTACCACGAATATTCAAGAACAAATATTCAATATCAAAAGTAGGTAACTCCTCTACTTTTACACCTTTAGTAAGAACACATGCTTTAATAACCGCCTTAATAGTGTTTGATATTTGTTTATTATCTTCACTCTCTAAAGCAAGAACTAAAAGTTTTTCTTCTTTAACCAAAAATGGTCTATATTCAATTTCTTTTTTTAAGGATGGCAACACCAAAGAATAAGTTGGTGTAGCAATGGTGGGTAAAGGCATAATATCCTATAACAATTCAGTACAATTATTTATTAAGCAATTCGAAAGTCAACTAGAAGATAACAGAACCACGACCAGGATTACTAGATTCTATATTAGAAACTACCTGACCATCAACCATTCTATCTACCCTAAACATACCATTATCTAAATTTACAATTCCAACTACTGTAGCTCCCTCACTAAAATCTACTTGATGTGTGGTAGCTCTAAATCTTTCTCTTACATACCTAACATAAGAAAAGGATACACTATATCTTAACAAGTCACTTGCCTCATAACTCACAGGCATACTATTAATACTAATAGGAAAAGCATCTACAAATGTATAGGCTAGTTGTTTATTTTGTTCATCCTTTTCAAACTTTGTAAGATAGATATTAGTTTTATAACTTTTAGGATAACTCATTCTATAACCAATAGGAGTTTCTTTATAATCACTCCTTACTCCATTTCTCCCTATTCCAGTAATAAAATCGGTCCACCCTTCAAAAAATTCAATAATATTATAATTTTTATCCACATAAAAACTCATCTCCAATGTCTCATCATATATTCTACGATAAGCAAACTTTTCTGTTACTCCAGGAAAATCACTAGTTTTATCATGAGTAGCCAAAGCACTACCAGGTAAAGAAGTAGCAGAACATAAAAGTTCTATTTCCCTTCCAGTAGATCCATAAGAAAAATCCCTACCAGTACGCTGTAAAAAATTATCAACCTCAAAAGGAGGTTGAACTTTTACCCTATAAACAGAAGTCTGAGCAAGATTTAAAAGCCTACTTTTTAAGCTAGATGTAGATACTTTATTAGGACGTGGTCCCGCCATCTATAAATAAATTTAATTACTAATACTATGTAGGTGAGGAGTGGCACAATCTTACAAAAGCAGATATAAGCCACACAATCCCCAAAAGTATAGAGGCAATCATACTAATATTATTTGCAGAAGTAACTGGGAAAGAACTTTCTGCAAATACTGTGATTTAAATGAAAATGTAATAAATTGGGCCAGTGAAGAATTTAGTATTAAGTATCTTTCTCCACTAGACCATAAATTCCATAGATATTATCCAGATTATCTTATTGAAGTGAAGGAAGATGGTAAAAGAAAAAAATATATCATTGAAGTAAAACCCAAAAAACAGACTACTCCACCCCAGAAAAAATCCAGAGTAACCAAAGGATACTTATATGAGATGAGAATGTATGCAGTAAATCATGCTAAATGGAGAGCAGCCCAAGAATTCTGTAAAGACAATGGAATGGAATTCAAAATCATAACAGAAGAGGAACTGTATGGAACAAGAGGAATATCTAGAAGATCAAAGAAATAGATTAGAAAGAGTAGTTGATGACATCATTGGGATGGATGATGCTGACGAACGAATGCTAGCTGTGACTGAAATATTAACAGAAACTGAAATAATTCCTACCGTAGGAAGATTTTATACCTTTATATACTCACCCAAAACACCTAGAATTCGTTATGACCAATTTCCTCTTATTGCTTGTGTTGGTCTTTTTCAATGGGGATTTAGAGGATACAATGTTCATTGGCCAGATTTTCGCAATTACACTTGGGAAGAAGTAATAGGATACCTTCATGTTGCTTATCCCCTTGAAATGCCAGATTTACGATCAATTCCATATCAAAATTTCAAGATAAATAACTAAATACGCTTTTAGTATATGTCCACGCCGGTAATTAGAACATCAGACTATAAAAATAGAGATACTAGTGGATGGAGTCCAACGTCTTCAGGGGCCACTACTTATGATTCTATTCGTACGTATAAGAGAAATAGTACTGATACTCCTAGTGGATATGATAGATTAAAAATAAGAACAGATACTAATACTGGAGATTTTTCAGTCTATAAAGTAAATCCCTATACTGATGATACCTTAATCCACACATATGATGGAGCAACTAATAATTTTACCATAGAAGACAGTAATCTTTATGCAGAATTTTTTACTGGATCTGCTACTTATATCAATCAAGATTCAGCTATAACTCTAGGAACTAAACAAGATACATTAGCCCTAGCATCTCAAAATTCAGATACTGAAGAAGAAAGACAACGATTAACAAACCTAGAAGCTTTACTAGGATATAAATCCTTAACTAATACTGGTTTGGCTATAGAAGCAGATAACACTTTACACGGATCTCTTCCTTACCAACCAGAATCAACCTTCCCTGAAAACTCTATTGGACAAAGACCTTTAAGTCCTGAAGAAATGGGATGGGGAAGAAATACTCAGGGTCCACAACCTACAGCAGGTTATCCTGGAATGGTATATAGATATCCTCTTGAAATACCAGACTTAGGATATGATTTTATTAAAATCACTGCATACGAATACATTAGAGCAGGATTAAATGTAGGAAGAAGTAGAGAAAGTGCAGTAGAAAGATTATATAATCTTCTCAACCGTCCATTGGAGAGAATTATACTCCCAATGCAACCTAACTTATCAGAAACCAATTCGGTGGACTGGGGTGGTGATAAATTAAATGCTGTTCAAATGGCATTAGGCAATACAGCACTGGGATCTATTGAAGCCCTAAGCAATTTTGATGTAGCAGGAACTTTTGCAGCTTTTGGTCAAGGTGCACAGAATTTAAAAGAAATGATGAATGATAATGCGACTAAATCATTTATAGCAGCATACTTTGCTGGACAAGCAGTTGGAACAAATATTACAGCTAGATCCACTGGAACCGTCATAAATCCCAATCTTGAATTACTTTTCAGTGGTCCTAGATTAAGAACTTTTAATTTTAACTTTACTTTCACTCCTAGAAGTGAGGAAGAATCAAAGGAAATTAGAAAAATTATTAAAACCTTTAAAAGAAATATGGCCCCTCAAAGGTCCTCATCAGGATTATTTCTTAAAACTCCTAGAATCTTCAGATTAGAGTACATATATAATGATACAGACAGACAACATCCATTCCTCAACAAGTTCAAGCCTTGTGCTATGACCAACTTTAGTGTGAATTACACCCCTGATGGAAGTTATATGACCTATGGAGATAATGGTTCTCTTACTTCATATGCAGTTACCATGACATTCGGTGAACTTGAGCCAATCTATGCAGATGAAATAGATGAAGCTTGGAGAGATATGGGATATTAACTATGGCAAATACCTACTTTTCTTTCGTGCCAAATTTCGACTATGTAAGTCGATTTTCAGACGCCCTCATTTCAGAGTATATTCAAGTAAAAAATCTTTTTAAAAGATTAAAAGTACCCTCTGATATCTTTGAAGATGCTACGAATTTTACCAAATACAAAATTCTAGGAGATGAAAGACCTGACCAAATTGCTTTTAAAATATATAACGATCAATACTTAGACTGGTTGGTATTGCTATCTAACAATATCCTAAATGTGGATCATGAATGGCCTCTTTCTCAACAATCTTTTTATAATTATCTCCTTACCAAATATAAAACTGAAGACAAATTCAATGCTGTTCACCATTATGAAACTGTTGAAGTAAAAAACAGTAAAGGAATGATAATGCTCCCTAAAGGCATGGAAGTTCCTCAAACATATTCCTTAAAATATTATGATAGCGGTTCATTAGTCAGTGCCAGCAATGTTACGGACGCTGTGACTAACTATGAATATGAAGAAAAAATTCAAGATTCTAGAAGAAATATCTTTATCCTTAAACCAGTCTATGTCACCTTAGCACTTAATAGTATAGAAGAATTAATGCCCTATAAACCAGGAAGCAGTCAGTTTATATCTGAAAACGTGGTAAGAGGAGAAAACATTAGATTATATACTTAAAAAGTAATAGACATAAAAAAATTGGGGGAATTTTTTTCCCCCAATTTTAGAATTAAAAGTTGAAATAATATATGAAGTCCTATTAACTCTCTGCTAACTTAGCAAAGTAACTGAGCGGATCATCTTCTTCTTCAGTTGATGATTCATTCACAGTTTTTGACTGCTGATAAGACTGCTCAAGTTTTTGCATGACTTGCTCTTCAGTCACCTTCTTACTTTCAACTGCTGCATAGGAATCATAGTCTGTTTCCTCTTGAGCAGGAGTAGGACGATTGGTATTTCTAGTTCCCAAAACATAATCTAAACGCTTCTTCAAATCATCATATGATTTGAATTGATCTGAAGCAACAAAGGCAGTTAAGGAATACTGTTTTTTCCAAAGTGCTTCTAATGCATCATCATCATCCAACAAGGGACCTGGACTATCAAACTCAGACTTATCATAATTCCAGAATCCATCCTTCTTCTGTAACTTCAACTTAAAGTTAGCACCTTGCCAGAAATCAAAAGGATTGATTGGAGTCTCATCCTCAAACTCTGGTTGCATTGCACCAACTATCTTGTCATGAATCTTCTTGCCATACTTATAAAGAAATACTTTACCCTCATTATGAGGATTGGCAGGATCTTTTACAACATAGATGTTACTGTAATAAGAAAGCTTGCGCTTCTGCTTACGTACAGTGTCTTTATCTTTTTCATTACCACTATTCCAAAGCTCCCTATTCAATTCTCCTAGAGGATCCTTTTGATTGATGGTAGTAAGAGAGTTCTCAATATACCATCCACCTGGACCTTGGAATGCATGAGAGAATAACTTAACCCATGGCAAATCTTCTCCATCAGGAGCAGGTAAAAATCTAATAACAGCATAACCGTTACCAGCCTTATCCATTTCTGGTTTCCAGAGACGCTCATCAGCACCTCCACCAGTGTTATTCATCTTCTCTACTTCTTTTACCAGTTTACTGGTCAAAGAGCCCAAAGAGCTTTGTTTTTTTAAGTCCTTAAAAGACATACGTATTCTCCGTATTGATTGTATTTGGCTTATGTGTACCCTATTATAATAACACTAGAGTCAAGACTCGTCAATGGATTTTCTCATATTCTCCACAATATTGGTTATATTAGAGAACATGTAATTTAAATCCACGCTAGGTGGAAATCCCATTTCCTTAGCAGACCTCATAATATTTTCTTTCATCATCTTAGCTTGAGGATCATCTGAAAGAGACAACCTAGTATAAAGAACTTGTTGTTTCCTCATGAGGTTCTCAAGCTTTTCAACATGCTCTAACTTTTCCTCCTTACCCATCTCAGAGAAAGAGAAAATTTGAGAATAAACTGCTTCTTGCAATTTAGTAATCTCTTTCATCTCTTCCTGAACAATAGGAGAATCAAAAAATCTCATACGCCCATTACCTGCTTAAGAAGTTTTTTATAACGGAATACATTAATATTTATGAAGGAAGTATACTTTTCCATCCTCATAGAAAGAAACTTCCACACTGGATCCTCTAATTTTCTATCAAATTCTTTTTTAAATCCTAAAATTTTATCTAAAAGAATTAAAGTCTCTAAAGAAATGTTATTCTGCAAATGCTCTTTAACTAGAATAGGATGTTTAGATCTCTCAATCTCAAACACTTTATCAAAATCCCTATCTTTAAAAAGAGATTCCACTTCTTCTTTAAAAATATATGTCATAGATTGAATTCTCTTTTTCCAACTAGTGTAATTTTTATCACCATTTTTCATCATCTCTCCAATCCATAAAGACTGAGGATCAGAACAAGAAACAAAATTAGAAACAAAAAATTCTATAACTTCATCATCACTCTTCTGTCTACTTAATTTCTCAAAGAAGTATCTGTCTCTACGTTTATAAAAACTCTGAACAGTAGCCCGAGACTTACCACCATATCTATGGTAATCATACTTCTCTTTAGTAAAATGATTCTTTAATCCCAGATAGGATTTGTAAGCATCGAAAGGAGTCACTTTAATCATTCATTTTCTTCATGAGTATCATCATCAAATTCATACCTGAATCCTAATCCATAATCTGAACTTTCCACTAAAGCAGGAGAAACATTTCCAGATAATACAATTCTTCCCTTACATTTATTTTTAGGTACAGAATGAACTAGGTATCCTGGAAAGATAATAATCTTTCCCTCTTCTGCCTTTACCCTTTTACCACTGGTAGGAAAAACTAAGGGAGCAGATCCTAGAGGAGCCTTTACAAAATAAACAAAAGCAAACATAGAAGGTCTATGTGTATGAGGAGTAGTATAATCCCCCTTATCATAGACTGCCATCCACAAATCATGGACATGCAGATTTTTTATCCTTGGAAAAAGATTTTCTATAACAAGTCGTAAAATCCATTGACGCAACAACTCTGTAGTGGGAGATATAATTCCACTTCTAGTTTGCACTGCTTTAACATTAGTTGATCCTCCATCACCATTATATAACTCTCTTTCAAAATAAAACTCCTTAGCCTCTTCTAAAATCTTTTTATTTAAAGATTTATGATGTGGATGATAATCCACACATACCTCCATCTTTTCTTTAAAGAGGTAGTTTGGCATGAGACGTTCTTTTCAAGAGATTTAATTCCATAGCTTCACCCTTAAGTTTTTCCTTCAAAGGTTTAGATATTAACTTAGGAACTGATTCAATATCAATATTATTTTTCTCACAAAAGAAAATTATTGCATCAATATATTTCATATCCTTATTTTCTAACGCAATAGATTCTATCTCTTCTACGAATTTCCGAGAACAATAAAATTTATTTTCTAGTATCTCATTAAAGCGAGCTTCTTCAGGATTTGACATACTGTTGCAACTTAAATTCAACAAACTCTCTAACATATTTGGAGAGTATCTTGATGTACTTTCCTTTATTATATTCTTCATAAACTACACATTCCCCATTTTCACAAGACATAATGATTACAAATTTTTTAACTGATATATCAGTCATCTCAAAGAGCATACAAGCATATGCTGCACACTGCACAAAATAATGATCAATCCACTCCCGAGGTTTAGGTTTTTTAGAAGACTTGAAATCTATAACAGCAAGCTCTCCGTTATATTCTCCAATACAATCTACAGTTCCTGCTATTCCTAAGTGCTCACTATAAAGTGAAGTTTCAATAGCATGAATGTTATCTATCTTATTAAGATCTGGTTTAGCTTGCTTAAAAAGATACTCTGAAAGGGGTTGAACGGAAGGAAGATCTTTATTCTGCAAGTAAGATTCAGCCAAGGTGTGCATGTCTGTACCCCTACTAGTGGCTTTTTTTGTAATCTTATCTGCTTCTTCTGTCCCTACCTTCTTACGCCAATCTATAAAAATCTGACGATTAATCCAACTAATAACAGAAGTAATTGATACTAATTTCTTTCCATTAGGACCATCATAGTATCTCACGCCATCAATAGTATTCCTATCTAAAGTAGGAAGTTCAAGGTCCACATGATTAAACATTACATTTCCATACCCAATTCAAGTTTTGAAATAATGTACTCTTTGACTAAACCACTTCTACAGATATCACCTGCATTAAATTCTATTGTAGCAAAGGATGGCATATTTTGCAAGATCTTCATAAAATCAATTATCCCATTCCTTTCATTTGTTTTAGTCAAATCAGTCTGTGTTGCATCTCCACAGAACATAATCTTACTATTCTCACCCACCCTAGTAATTATGCTATCTAATTCATGAAAATTTAAATTCTGAAATTCATCTACTATCAAAATAGAACTATCAAAGGTAGTTCCACGAATAAATGAAGTACTCCAGAAATCAATAGTACCTTGGGATTTTAAATTACCATAAAGCATACCAAAAGATGCATCATCTGGCATCTCAAACATATATTTTACCATATGTTTGTAAGGAATTTGATAAATGTCGGACTTGTCTTCATGATCACCAGGAAGAAACCCAATTTCACGAGTAGCAACAAGACTCCTAACAATATATATTTTTTCGTAAGGAGTTTTTGTGTCCAGGACATCTAAGATAGCATTATAGAGAGTAATAAATGTCTTACCTGTACCTGCACAACCATAAGCCACCAAATTCTGACCTTTCTTATAATGTTCAAAGAAAGATTCTTGATTAGGAGTAAGGGGTTCAATCTTTTTAATATAATCCAGATTGATTGGTTTCTTTCTTTTCATTTTTCTACTACTCATCCCGGCTGGAACGGGATTGGTACTAATACCTGCTGACTTTTTTCTTGGCATAATACTATTAGAAAGGTCTCACAGTAGCACCTGGCATCTTAGATGCTTTACGTAAAACATCATTAAAGCCTGGGTGTGACTTCATCATTTTATCTGCCCACTCACCAACTTCACCAACACCAGCAGCACCTTTGGACCAATCTTTATCCCAATCAGGATTTTCTTTTCTCCATTGGTCATATGCAATCATAGACATGGAAAGTTCCTTTTCCTCTCCAGTCTCTTTATGTTTTACAGGATAAGTAGGCATATTCTTAATAATGTGTAGGGTTATTTATAGCCACATAGCTGAAGCTATGGTTGGAAACTGTTCAGAGAAAATACTCTTGCATTCACAAGCAATTTCCATATGTTCTTTCTGAGTTCCATGCCCAGTCCTAAGTTCAATATAATGAAGCCAAGAACGAACAGTACCACTCATGTAAAGTCTAGTAGGAGTAGCAAGAGGAAGTACAAACCTTGCACATTCTTTTGCAACACCTGCTTCTAACATTTGATTATACAATGAAAAGGCAGAACTGAATAGAGTATTCATTTGTCTATTAAATTTGTCTATCATCTTGGGATCTAAATCGTCAATAGAATTTTGACGATTCTTATCATCCTGCCTTCTTAATTCAGGTAATTCCACATCTCCCAAAGAATTACTATCTGCATATCTTTGAGAAAATTCTTGATAAGTAAAACTTCTATGACGAAGTATCTGAGCTGCTAACCCTCTAGTAGTTTCAATCTCTAGAGTCATGAATGCTTGCTCAAAAATTGACCAGTGCTGATGCTTAATACAATACTTAAGTAATCCTGCAAAGGATTCGTTGTCTTGATTTTTAGGATTACTTACTCTTGCACAGTATGCTATATGTTTCTCTGCATCAGGGGTCACTGTGATTAGTTTGACTTTCATTCTTCCTAACCTTCTTTCTTAATTTGCGTTGTTTTTTCATCATCTTCGCATATGCCTGTTCGCCTTCTGAAAAATGCTCGGGGTGTTTAATGATGTATTTAATCGCCTTCTTTGTCTTCATTCTGGACGTAATAAGCCTTGAAATAAGCAACTAGGCCGGCAGTGGTTACTTGTTTACTACACCACTCATCGGCACATTCGTAAATAGCGCGAGTTGGAGTTACTTCCTTAATATTTATATTTCCGTAAGTTTTTAACAGTATTTTGAGACATTCTGCTCTTAACTTAAGTTTTTCCTCAGAATATTTTGAATCAGTCGGGGTGTCCATCATCATCCTCAAAGATTTCATCATAATCTGTAATAGGCGTTTGGTATTGCCTTTGTCTATGGGATTCCACGTCAGAATAAACTTCAGACTCTAAGGAATCTACAAGTAAGCGAAGATTCCTTACAATTAATTTTAATTTTTCTTTGTCCATATCATTCCTTTTCCATCTCATTATAAAACAAAAAAAGAGAGGGGTCAACCCCTCTCCTCTAAGATTCTGTAAGTCTTATATTCAAGCACAGACAAGTCTTTGCTCATCATGCTTTATACCCCTGTAGACCTCATGGAAAGTTACCTTTCTGCAAGATCCACTTTGCTTGGTATACTGCTTCCCACGATAAGTGAGAGACTGTGCAGCGGAGGAACCAGCTTGGTGGTCTGTGTCGTAAGTGACACCTCTATAAGTTAATGACATAATTTTACTCCTAAAGTAATTGGATTTTAAGGCCCGTTCCTTTAGTCGTTTGCGTCCCAACAATCATCTTCACTATTACTCTTCATCACCTCAATAAGCTCATGCTTCTCAAGAGTACTAAAATCCCTCTGTTTCATGATATTCTGGACAATATCCTGAGCATCATTACAACTGAGAGTAGTAGCCAATAATAAAGAGATCATGGGATGAACGCTCCGTTCCGCGACTTACTTGCGACCCGTAAGGGTTGAACGATATGTGAATATTAACACATATATTCTATATAGTCAACTAGTTTTGTAACATGTTATACAATTTTATTTTTTCTTTAGAAAGAATTAATAACCAAAGGTAAAAGATAATGTTCTGCTTGTTGAATTGCTCGTTGTAATGAATCAACAGTATCTCCTGGCAGAATAGGAACTGTCTGTTGTTTAATAATAGCACCAGAGTCTAGTTCCTCTGTTACAAAATGAACTGAACAACCAGTTTGATCATCACCACTCTTGAGAGCCTGTTCTACTGCATTCAATCCCTTATACTTAGGGAGTAAAGAAGGATGAAGATTTATAACCTGTCCAGCAAATGCATCACAGAACTTCTTAGACACTACTCTCATCCACCCTGCCATTACAATAAGATCCACTTGATAGGTTTGGAATATAAGAATTATATTATCTTCTTCTTTACTAGCAATACGAACAGAGTTTATTCCCAACCTATCTGCTCTCTTCTTAGCACCACAATTCTTCTTGTTGTATACCATCAATACAACTTCATGGTCAGGGCATGAGTGAACTATATTTTCAAAGTTAGTCCCCTCACCAGAACACATAATACCAAGTCTCATTGTTCCTCGTAATTAAAATTTACAACCACTCTAGTATTTTGATTAGTAGAAGTTACTCCAGCATGTTCTAATGTGGAATCAAATACTACCATCCTGTTTGCAACACTCTTTACTTTACCACCCTTCTTAAATTTTGTATATCCATTATTAGTATTAACATATAAAATAGCAGTCTTAACTTTTAGATCAGAGGGCACATCCTCCATATCTATATGATATCCATTAAACCGTGGGAACACAGTCTTAGGAATCAAATTTGCTTTGATTCTAACTATCCTTTTGATATTTAATTTTGACAACCCACTTTCCAGTAATGAATAATAAGGACTTACTGGTTTACCATCCACATAAAAGGGATGAATTAATTGAAATCTACCATGTTGAGGAACATCTACAATTCCTTCTCTATAATACCAAGCAAAGTTATCACCCATCAAAACATTCTGCAAAGATTGAAATTGATAAGAGGGTAAAAAATTATCAATAACTTTCATAATTAAAATTTACAACTACTTTCCTCTTCTGATCTGTACAACTAAATCCAGTATGTTCTAAATTAGAATCAAAAATAACCATCCTATTTTCAACACACTTTACTTTACCACCTTTCTTAAATTGTGTCCATCCATTATTGGTATTAATATAATAAACAGAAGTTGTAATATCAGGATAATCAATATGCCAACCACCATTCCTATGAAAAATAGTTCGTGGATTTAAATTTGCCTTAATTCTATGTAAAGTTCTAACATTTAATTTATTAATAGAAGGTTCCATGGCAGGATAAAAAATAGAGGCTACTCCATTCCTTGGAGGGTCCTCATTGAAAAAGGTATGAACAAATTGAAACTTACCTACTTCTTTCTTGTCATCGGAATATCCAATGTAATCATTATAATACCAAGAAAATTGCCCATCCATTAATACAGATTGAATCTGTTTAAATTGAAAAGAGGGCAAAAAATTATCAATTACTTCTATCACTTTCCTAAACCATAAAAATTTGAACCTAAAGCAATGTCACCCGCTAATACAATTCTATCCTTACATTTATTTTTAGGTACATGATGACGTATACATGAAGGAAAGATTATAACCTTTCCTTCCTCTGGCTTTATTCTCTTACCACTCCCAGTAAAAACAAAAGGAGCAGCTCCCTTAGGACATTTAATAAAGTAATTAAAACTAAAAGGAAAAGGTATGTGATCATGAGAAGTAGCATAATCATCTACATCATACCTATTAAACCAAGTATTACAAATTTCTATTTTCTCTTTAGATAACCATACATATCTTCTATGAAGTAGACTTCTCATCCATGATGATAATAAATCAATAGATCTAGATCTCGTGGTATAAGCGCTCATCCTTGCATGAATATGGGAAGCTCCTGCATTCTGTGCATAAGGTACTCCATAATCAGCATTTCCAGCATCCTTTATCAATTCTGTATTAAGAGTTTCATGATAAGGATGCTGATCAATTATTATCTCATGAGATTCTTTAATCCTCATTTAAAATTAAAATTAATATTATATCTAGCAGCACAATCACTCGTGGTAGTTGAGTTATGAGAACTACTTGCATCAAAGAAAACAATTCTATTTGCTACACTATCCACTTTACTTCCATCTGCCATTCTTGTAAACCCATCACAAGTATTCAAAGAGTAGATAGCTCCAGTATTAAAAAAAGGATAATCCTGATGAGGATGATGCTCTTTTAATGTCTCTGTATAAGGAAAAAAATTGGCTTTAATTCTTATTAAAGACTCACACATTCCCAAGTCTTTGAATCTAGGAATAAACAACTGATAAATGGATTCAAAGTAAGGACTATTAGGAACATCAAAATTATAGAGAAGATGTATTCCATACCAATTCCAATAATCTTTCTCACTTGAAGAACTCTTGGTAACCTGTGCAAAATGAAACGGAAACTTTGAATTAAAAACAATAGCTTCCTGTAGGGATTCAAATTCTTCTTGAGGAAGAAAATTATCTATTATCCTTTCTTTCATTCCCACGAATAATATGGTGGTTCATCTTCTCCAAGCCGATATTTGAAGTGATCTGTATCAAAGTATGATATACCCCTCTTACCATCTCTCTCATCTAACACCTCATTAATAAGTATCTTCATCTCCTTTGCATACTCTGGAGTGAATAACCTACGAGGTCTAATCTCCATAGGCAGATGCTTTGTGGTATCCTTCTTAGGATCATAATTAGGATTAGTAGGACCACCCATCCCCTGAGTGTCTATGTAACTTCCGGGTATAGGTTTATTAGGCATGATCTATTTTATCTGGACACAACAAGGCACCTGCAAGTGCTCGTGCTTGCAGATTGTGTTCACATAATTTATTCATCCAAATTCTTTCCTCTAATGTAACAGGACCCTCAGATCTCATGCGACAACATATATCCGTCAATTCCATTCTATATCTAGTACTCAAAGTCATAATTCAAGATCCTCCGCTTCTTTAACCATTGAAGCAACAACATTTTCGGTGCCATCCAGAGTTTTGATAGCAAAGAGAGAGGACCTTCTATACTTGTTTAATTTTTTATACTTTTTAAGAAGAGCATCTATCTGGTCAGGCGCCATCCCTTCAATCTTTACATCATACTCTCCTTCACGAAATCCTCCACTCATCCTCCTCTACCACCCCATACAATATCTGTAAATGCTTCAGACACAACTTCCTTGGTTAGTTTAAACTTACTAGACAACTTCTTATCCTTAATTAAAATAAGAATTTCTGACTCCTCTGGATGAAGACCTTCTAGGATCTGAATAAACATAGTCTCTCTTCTAATAGGAGAAAGAGTATCATTCCCTCCTTTAACAAAATGAAAAAGATTTTTCCATTCTTTTCTTAAAGAAGTATGATCTGTTCCTACAGGAACATCATTTTTTTCATAAGGAACTTCTCCTGCTGGAAGTACAGAGATAACACTCTCATCAAAATTCCAAATTAAAATAGATTTAAGTGCATCAGTTTCATATTCTTTCAACACCTCCACTTTTTTAGCCCTGGAACGTTGCTTACTTACAAGGTCCAAAATCTCATGCATAAAAGGGTTAGGGGGAAGTTTCTTTTTAACTGTAAATGTTTTGGTCATAATCATTTCAAAGTAATGGGTTTATTTAGGATTCATCTTGAGAAGTATCTTCAATGTTATTTTCAAATCTTACTGCTAGAATATCATCTGCAATGATTTGACCATTTTCATCGAACATTTCTGGATGAACTGGAATGTAGCTAGAGGTTCTGTCATAGACATATTCTTTTAGGAGATATCCGATCACCCCACCAATCATTAAAAATATAATAGAAACTATGGTGGTAAAGAATAAGGTAACTAAAATTAACATTTACTCCTCTCCGTCGGGACTACTTTTTCGTATGTCCAAGTGAAAGTCTAAGTAAAAATGTATCTCTCTAGAAAAGAGGGAAATCATATTACCAAACTTTACTTGAAAAGTTTTTGGTCTGGATACCCTCCTCTTATTTCTTAATAGTAATTCAACTCCTCTATTAATCTTAAAAGAGTCTTCATCACTTTTGTCATTATTTAGATTGCTTTTTGCGCCTTCCGGGTCTTCTGTCACTACTATACCTCCAAGCATCTTCAAGGATGCTATACAAATAATTTCTTATCTTTCTTGCTTGAGGTTTAGAGATGTGTCCATATGCCTCACGCAATTGTTTGTGTTCGTTATCTTTACCTCCTTTAATATACCCATCAAGTTCCAATATAAGATCAGAAAGTTCATGCGCAGTAGAACTTTCAATAAAAGCATCTACCTCATACTTCTTAGTCTTACGATACTTTAGAAAATCATAAAACTTAAGCTGCATATTTCCTTTAAAAAATGCTATATCAATAGCATGTTCTATCAAATCATATACATTGTCGAAGTCATCTTTCATCAGACTAGGTTGTTCTCTTTTAAATATTGTACAGTCTCAGTACATCCCCCAAGGTTTTGATGGTTTAATACAACTTGAGGGAAGGTAGACCCTTGACCGAACTGTTGATAGAAACTTTCCCGATCAAAATCCCTACCAAGTTTATATATTACATGTCTAAGTTCTGCCAGTTGTAATACCTCTTGGACCTTTACACAATAAGGACAGCCATCCTTAGAGTAAACAGTAAAATTCATTAGATCTGACATGTGATATTTAAAAATTTTATTTAGTGGTTATTTCTGTTCAATAGATCTGTTTTTGATAACAATGAATCTATCTTTCTTCCAAGTCCCTGCTTGTTGAACTTCAAACGTATGATGAGGACTCCATCCAGACTCATAGAATGCCTTGGAGAGGTCTCCAAGGAGTTGTGTGGTAGATGTACTAACTGGATAGACCTTACCATCCCTCCATTCATCTAAGGGATCTTTGAGATCCTTATCATGATTATCATCCATTACCCTATCTTCCGGCTCCAAATTTCCATGCATTATTTTTTTCTCCTGGGTACTTTAATAGTCCAACCATTTCCTTCCAAATCTACTAATTCAAACTGAGCAGCATTCTTTTCCCTTCTGACTAATTCAGCTTCCCATCCCTTAGGAGGAGATATCTGTCCGTAAGGAGATTCATGAAGATCAAAGAACTCTAAAATTGCTTCATCAACCATGTGATACAATGTATCCCAAGTTAAAGTCCTTCTTAATTGTTCAGCAATATAATCTGCTTGATTATCAGACATACTTTGCTTAAGAAACTCAGATCTAACACGTACCAATTCATTTAAATTAATAAGGATAGAGTTATCATCATAAATGGCTCTCATCTATACAAACCTCCTTAAACTCTCCAGTATAAACTTATATGCTTCTACTATATCACCTTCATCCTTTCTAAACAAGTCTTTGTCATATCTTTCTTGAGTTCCCCTCTTCCATAACCTCATACTATCTGGAGATAATTCATCAGCAAGAAAGAGATCTCCATGAACATCTTTACCAAACTCCAATTTAAAATCTACAAGATCTATACCACAAAGATTAAACAATACTTGTAATTGATCATTAATCATTAAAGCTTGCTCCTTAAGAGGAAGGGGATCATGACCCATCATTCTTACCCGATCCTCTGTAAGCAAAGGATCACCCTTACTATCGTTCTTTAAGAAGAACTCAACAATAGAAGGTCTAATAGGCATACCTTCATTAAGACCATCAGTATTCTTAACAATAGATCCAGCAGCATAATTCCTACAAATAACTTCTACAGGAATAATAGTCAACTTCTTACATAACATTGTATTAAGAGATGGTAACTCTAAAAAATGAGTTCTAATTCCTGCTTTCTCTAACCTCTCAAAAAGAAGTGCTGAAATCAAACAACAAACCTTACCCTTTTCATTCGGGTAATCAACCATCTTACCATCAAAGGCAGTGACCTTATCTTCATACTTAATGAGTACCTTCTGAGGATCATCAGTATTATATAAGGTCTTCACCTTCCCATGCATTAATTCTTTCATCCTTGCCATAACATATCAGGCATTGCTGATGGTTGTTGTCTTCCTACTGTAAACATAAGAATAAAATATCCTATAAACCATATTACATTAAAAATCCATGCTTGTCTATAGAGGTATTTTCTAACTCCCATAGAAAGAATTACATTTCTTACGTCTTTTGGATTATCTTCATCACCTCTTGCTCTGAAGATTTGTTCTATAATCACTGCAATGATTGTACCTATCACCAATGGATAGAATACAAAATTTGCGAATGACATTATTGAAATTAAAAAAAGCATTAGTCCTCTTTTGGTTGATGATCTGCCATCCCTCCATGATTTCCATCATGAGGTAACTTACCATATGCTAAGTATTCAACTGCTTGAATAGATCCTTTTAATCTATCAAGGTCTCTATCTAATCTTATATACTCTAAATGAGCCTCTTCCAATTCAACTTGTCTATCTTCTAATTGGGTGGTTCTTTTATAAAACCTTTCCAATAATTGTTCGTAATTTTCAGTAGTTTTCATTTTACTTCCTCAATGTTATCGGAATTTACTCCTAAGTATACCCCCACTACAGGAATAGCAAAAAGACAAACTCTTGCCAATCCTGTTACTGCTAATATTATAAGTGCTGCTTTAGATTGTTTCAACATTATACAAATCCCTTACGCTTTTTCCAATCAGCATACATCTTACCAAAAACCATTCCTTCATGGGACTTCAGTCCAGCACCATCAAGAATTTCAATCTGCCTTTTAGTAAGAAGACCTTGCATCATTTCTTTATATTCTGTAGGAAAATTAGCAATTTCTGCTGTATCAAATTTAGTCATATTCATTTTAAATGCAGGTTTATTTATTGTCATAATTCTATCCAACTTCCTTTTCCTGGAGGAAACATAGTTAAATCAAATGCAATTGTAATACGAGGAGTCCATGAATAATGTCTGGTCGTATAATGAGGAACATATTGTGGAAACAAAGTTAAATGTCCTACCTCATTCTTCTTTTTAATTAATTCAGGATCATTAAAAGGATTCTTCCACACACCACTTCTCAATTGATTCACTGGATTTACATACACAGTAAAAGTATCCTTGGATTTAACTGTAAAATGTCCACTCACATAAGCCCAAGGATCATATGAATGAGTATGAGCCTTTATCTTCTGACCAAACCTCAAGATATTAACCCAACATTGAACCCAAAGTTTCTGAGGGGTTTCATTACCCAAATGATTATTGTATTCTATAAAATGAGATAATATATTACTCCTCAAAGCATTAGTTTCTGGAGTTTTCCAAGTCAACACATTATAATGTTGAAATTTAGAGGTAGTACTCTTAGGACCAAGACCAGTATCCCCATCATTTGAAGATGGGATTCTCTTAATTTCCTTTTCTTTTTTTAAAATAGTCTTAGAAAAAGCATTGCAATCAATACTTTTGATAAAAGAAGTCCCAATACAATAATCCCACTTAGGGGCATAGGGGGTCAGAGGATGTTCATTTTTCCTTTGATAGAATCTCATATTTTTTTATCCTCCACATACTGTATCATCTTTCTCAAAATTTGTAAATCATTATCCACCTGTTTCAATACACCATCACAACTACAACAGATAAGTTTATCCCCATCTATAATAAATCTATTATATCTTCCACCAGGTTTAGTTGTATTACAAATAGCACAAATTCTATCTTTCTTTCTTACCAAAGAATATTTTTTCTTCTTCCAGTAATTTTCTACCGCTCTTTTTCTACTACACTCTTTACATTCATAAGAATAAGAAGAAGCTAGAGTAGGATCTTTTCCACATCTATGAAAATCAGCTAGAAGACTTTTCTCTTTAGAACAAGTTCTACAAATTCTTTCCTTCAATAATAAGTGTTCTGTTGTTATTTGTTCATCTATATCCATAAAAAAAGGTCCCTAGAAGGGACCTTATAACTGTTTGTATTTAGTTTTTAGTAGTTATCCAATAGAAGGAGCAAGCAATGCAACCTCTGTAGCCTCAGCAGATGCTAAGTCTAGAGGGAAATTGTGAGCATTCCTTTCATGCATAACTTCCATACCTAGGTTTGCCCTATTGAGCACGTCTGCCCAAGTCGGAACAACTCTACCATTAGAATCTACAATAGACTGGTTAAAGTTGAAACCATTTAGGTTGAAAGCCATCGTACTTATTCCCATACTAGTGAGCCAGACGCACACCACAGGAAAGACTGCCAGGAAGAAGTGCAAACTTCGACTGTTGTTGAAGGATGCATACTGGAAAATTAACCTACCGAAGTACCCATGGGCAGCAACGATATTATAGGTTTCTTCCTCTTGTCCAAACTTGTATCCATAATTCTGAGACTCATTTTCTGTAGTCTCTCTAATGAGAGAGGAAGTAACGAGTGAACCATGCATAGCAGAGAAGAGAGAGCCACCAAACATACCGATGACACCGGCCATATGGAATGGATGCATAAGGATATTATGTTCCGCCTGAAAGACAAACATAAAGTTGAACGTTCCCGATATCCCCAACGGCATACCATCACTGAAACTTCCCTGTCCGAAAGGATAGATGAGGAAGATAGCAAAGGCAGCTGAGACGGGCGCTGAATAAGCAACACAGATCCAAGGGCGCATGCCCAAACGATAGGATAATTCCCATTGTCTACCCATGTATGCACAGATACCAATGAGGAAATGCATTATGATTAATTGGTAAGGACCTCCATTATAGAGCCACTCATCTAGAGTAGCAGCTTCCCATATGGGATAGAAGTGCATTCCAATTGCATTTGAAGATGGAACTACAGCACCAGAGATGATGTTGTTACCATAAAGAAGTGAACCAGCAACAGGTTCACGAATCCCGTCAATATCGACAGGAGGAGCAGCAATAAATGCTATGATGAAACAAGTAGCTGCAGCTAGAAGACAGGGAATCATTAAGACTCCAAACCAACCAACGTATAAGCGATTGTTAGTGGATGTAACCCACTGACAAAACTCGTTCCAATTAGCTAAAGGGCTGCGATCTCTTGTAGAGAGCGTAGTCATTTGTTAATAGAGCGATTGTACTTGTATGATAAGAGACTTGTCCCCATGGTCTCGGTTTGGGGTAGTAAGGGGTAAGGACTTACCAGCACGCAGTGCCTTACCCGAGTTTATTTATTATAAACTTTTATGAAGAACCTGTCAAGAAAATGGAATAATCATCTCGATAATACTACAGGTGCTCCTCCATCATCATCATCCTCGTCATCCTTTTCTTCCTTTAATTCATCTCTCAAAACATCAATACGCTTTTGTAAAGATTTGTATAAAGGATCAGATTCATTTTCATGCAGTACCGGTGAATCTAATTTAAACCTATTGGGATCTGGATTAGGTTCATTAGGTTCACTAAATCTAACCACCATTAACTCTTCCCCCTCCTCAATATCCTTCATCTCAGGATGAGTAGAGTCTCCTACCATTTTATCCACACGAGGATCTCCCCCATCTCTCTTACTTTCTTTCCATTTTCTATTAGGATTTATTCCATCTTGATTAGTCATTAGTGACCATCCGTTTGACATTAATCTTATACCAAATATCAAAGCACCAAACCATACTAAAGCAAAAATAATATCTCCTATGGTTGTCATAATCCGGGTATATATTGTCTTCCTTTCTGAGCTATATCCTGAACCATGGGCATTACATCACTTTCAACCTTCTCTATAACATCATCAATAACATTTACATCTAAATCCATAAATGGTGGAATGATACCCAAAATCCTCAGCAATCCATCCAGGAATAGTGCTAAACAAATAAGCCCCAAAATCATACTAATAATGGTGGCATTGCGATTATGCTTTGCCATCAATTCTCTATCCATCTCTTTGGCTTCAGCAACTGCTGCTTGCACTAGCATATTGACTTCATCTTTAGTATAATATCTCTCCGGAGCTTCTGCAGGATTCATAATTTGAGGATGGGTAAAGGTATTCTAGAAAAGAAATCCCATTTAGTCAACTAAAATGATTGAGCAGAAGGGTCCGCAGTAGGACTCTCTACCTCGGGGACCAATGCACCAGACGCAATACCGCTTCCCACAGATCCTGTGACTGATTCCATAATCTGAGATTTAACTCCATCAATGATGGAATCGCGGTTGACATATACATATAGCCCACTAGCAACAACGGCACCAGATACAGCGAAAGACGTAACAGCAAGTACATTAATTATTTTTTGACACATAATCAACCTCCTATAACACCTTATTTAGGAAGATAATATAAATAGAGAGTTAATTTTAATTAAAAGGTATAAATAACCAGAGGTGTATTGGATGTTTCATGAAGAAAATTCTACCATTACTTATGATTTTGATGGCAGCTCCTCTGACCGCAAGAGCTGATATTACATCCAGGATGACTTCCAGTGTTCAGCTAACAGTTAATGCTGCTGCAACTCAAATGGAGAGAATTGGATCTTCATTTAGTATCACAGGAAATAATGTTGACACAACTGATGGAACCACTGCTAACACAGTTAGTGCTGGTACTATATCATCAGGTGTATATGCTCCTGGTACTATTGCTGCAGTACAGGATGACCCAGGTGAATCTTTCAGTTTCACTCAGGCATTTATTCAAGGTGATGCGATTGATACAACTGGACCTGACATAGGAGATGTTTCGGCATACGGTGATCAACTGTCTACTGCAGCTGGATCCGCAGGGTCCCTTGCAGGAACTGTGACTTCGCAGGGTGCTCTGACCGTAACGGCTGGGGGAGCTGGTACAACAGCTACAGGGCAGTTTGTAACCGAGTTGTCAATCAACTAGGAACAATGAAAAGGTTAATCCCTTTATTACTGCTATTAAGTTACGGGACTGCTGCTAGGGCAGTCCCCGTGGTCCCGAACTTTACACAAGGCTCGATGACCACGCACACGGAGACACAATCTACCGTGACTGAAACCATAAACTCAATTGACTATAGGACAGGATGGGAATACTCAATAACAGGAGTGGGAATAGACAACAACGGGAGTCCAATCAACCCCGATGTCAATTCAAGTTCGGTAACAATAACCCCCAGCACAGGATCATCCGGAGCAACAGATGGAGCAACTGGCGTATTAACGAGCTCCTTCGACTCACTAGATATGGACAGCTCAGGAAGTTATACAATATCAGAACCTGGGGGAGCATTTCAATTTTCCCAGAGCTATCAAGGACCCGGTATGACCAACCAGACGATCATACAACGTACCACCGTAATAGAAAGCGTAACAGATACCACAAGCGTCTTTACCCAGTAGCATTAACACTACTAGGAATCATTAATCCCACTGCTGCACTAGCAGAAAGTGTAGGTGGTGTTTCAGCGACTGCTAATCCGATTGCGAACTCCTCTGGGTCCGTAACCAATCAAGCCATACAGGTGCTCCAAGGTCCATACATAACTAACACCTATGGCAACCAAATTAGTTGTCAAGGTCCTACTTTTAATGCTACTCCTTATATCCAGTACAGTAACTCCTGGAAGGATCCATTTGAAAGAACTTATATGCAACCACAATATAATAACACTGACTTCACAGGAAGAACTCAAACTCAAACTATCACTGTAAAGAACTACCCTTGGTATGATGGATATGCCAGAGGTCCTAACAATGCTGATGGCACAATGGGTGATATTCTTTTAGATGATGATGGAAATCAAATAACACGAACAGAAAATTGGTATAACAATGCAGTTAAAGAAGATGCTAACGGAGATCCTATCCTAGATGATGATGGTAACGTCCAACGTTATTATGAAGATGGTGCTAGTATGCCAATCGAAGTAGAAGTAGATGGCCCTGATGGTATTCCTGATAATCCAGGTCAAAAGGTTTGGGAAAAACCAGTGCGTACTGATATGACTGCTAATAATAATTTCAATCTGGGTCTATCTGCCACTCTCTCATTCCCACTTGATAAAAAATTACAACAACTCTGTAAGGAAGCTGCTCAGACTCAGATCACACAACAAGCACAAATTACTGCTAATAAACGTTTAGATTTCGAAATTGCGAGATTGAAAAACTGCGGAGAACTCATGCAGAAGGGCATCATGTTCCATCCAAAGTCACCTTATGCTGCTATCTGTGCGGACGTAGTTGTCTCAACACCTCCAGGAACTATCATTCCTCATAGTCATACTCTAGCAAGACCTACCTTCACAGAGGATACTACTTCTTCTGAGACTTCTTCTTCTCAGCCTCAGCCTTCTTCTTCTCCTTCTCCCTCTTCTGATGTTCCTTCGCAAAGTTTATCCCCAACAGTCCCTTCTTCACCCGATACTCATTCGTCCGAAGTTCAGCCTGAGTCGGTTGATAAGGAGACTTCCCAAGCTTCTTCTGGATGGCTCCGATGGCCTTTTTCACGGCAGGCTTCACCACCCGAAGAAGTAGATCAGCCAACGGTTTTGCTAGGAGGGCCGATCCAGTTGCCACCGTCGCAATCACTGCCGTAGTTGTAGCAACCTGAGGACTTGGTAGATAGGCTTCTACTGCACCAATATCCTCATATAAAGTAACACATATCTTTTCACCATCAGGATTCTTAGGATCTCTTTGTAACTCAAATCCAGAGACCTTCTCTTTCATATTCTGTGCTACATCTCCTATACGAGGTGCCATAGGACCAGGACAGGGAGGGTCTTCCTTAGTATCTGAAGGAGTGCTAGGAGGTTCCGGAGTCCCTGGAGGTGTAGTAGGAGGTGGTGGTTGGGCATCTATACCTTTTGCTTCTGGTGGATCCCCATAAAATGTTTCCCACTTTAACCTATTAGCTTGATAATCAATTGCTCTAAAACTGGGAGCTCCTGAATCACACAGTACTGTATTACCCTTGGGATCATTATCTACTAACTGTTTATTCCTATTTCTTTCTCTCGCATTTTCTTTATGAACCTCAACACAACCAGCAATATTGACAACTGGGGTTCCTACCTGAACTACTACGGGAGGTTCTAACTGCTGTACATCAGGAGGATTAACAACCCATATACGACTATCAGCAACTCTTATTGTCTGAGGACTTCTAATACCAATAGGACGCACATTATTAACATTAACCTCCCCAACACCAACTAAAGGTATCTCATTAGTATTAACATTAATATTACCAATATCAGGAATCATTGTCTAGGTGGAGTAATCTCTCTATAATCCCCATCGGGTTTAGGTTTGTTTAGTCCCTTTACACCACCAGTCTTCTCTGGCCATGCCTCCCACATTGCCTTCTTAATCTCTTCTCTTACTATCAACCTAAGCTCAGTTGCTTGTGCTTCTAGTCTCTTCTCAGGTCCACCAGTCTGAACATCTATAAGATGACCACCACCTACTATAGAACCAGTCCCAACAACTGCTGCAGCTGATCCATAGGTAGCTATTTTTTGAATGTCCATTGTCTACGTTGCTCCCATGTTTGACCACTTGTAGATCCTTTACAAGGATTTATACATCTCCCATCCCCATAATCATTACATACCAATCCAGCAAGATCATGGGGACACCCTTCTTTACCAGTTGCCCAATATAATTGTCCCCCTACCCATCTAGAATCACATTTAGGACAAATAGCTAAATCATTCAATCTTTCCAACCTCCTGCCTTTAACCAATTATTGTAGTGAGGATTGTCCCAACTGTCACTGATTTCATAAGAAGGAATAACAACCTCCGAGATATATCTTCTGTTCTCTATAGCAACTTCTTCTGCAAAATTAGCACTACTTGTTATCTGAGCACCCCACCATACAGCAGCACCTAATTGTGCGGCTAAGAATGTAAGTATTGGGATTGGAATGTTTTTCATTTTTCTGCAGCGTATAATGCGAATGTAGAAGTAGTTATAACAGTCATCATGTTAGCAATGTGTTGCTTCACTTCAGAGTTACATACCTTACCAGGCATAAAGCAACCCAATATAGTTGCTCCTACTATTCCTAACTGGAATAAGATCACAATCCTTATAAGATCAATAACTTGCTTTTTAGTATTACTATCCTTCAATTAATGTACCAAATGATCTACGTATATCCCGGAGTTTCTCAAGGTTCATATCCTTGGTTCCACCATCATAAGCATGAGCATATCCTTCTTCAATCATTTGCTCATTAAGGGAGACTGAGGAGTCTCCAATATAACACCATCCCAATAACCTCCCGTATTTTCCGACACCGCCATCCAACTCAGTCCTAATAACAAGATCATCATCACCATTAATAGCTCCATCCAATTTATGTTTGAGCCAATTGGTCGCATCTATCCCTAGTTCCTTTTCTTCTAAATTCCTTGTGCGCTTTTCTGGGGTATCAACTCCAGCAATCCTCACACGTTCTTTTTTATAAAGATCAAAACCAAGATCAATAACTACATCAATTGTATCTCCATCCAATACTTTGACTATCTCCGTCACGCGAAAGTTGTAACAACTCTTCCTGCTCGGTGGTGTCATTGCTCCCATCTACATTCTCCCAAAAATCTGCTAGTGCATTATTTAGGGAATCAACAGGATTAGTCCAAGTTTTTTCTGCCTTCCATCTTTTCATTTTGCCTATCCACTCATTAGCATTGGCAGAATTATCAGGCAACATCCCATCATATGGTTCGTATGGAGAATAATCTATTTCATTAGCATTTACGTCTTGTGCTGCTTGAACCACAGCCACAACTCCTATCACCCCCAACGCAATCCATCCAATTCTACTCATGAGTTTCTTTCATCTCCATGTAAGCCATACGAAGTATATAGTATATCACCCATGATACACTTCCCATAAGAAGGCCTATCATAATGTTAACACTTTGTACGACTTCCATTTAAGAGACGTGAATAACTCCTTTCATACCAGCACCAGCATGAGGTTCACATTGAAACTCATAGTCTCCTGGATTATCAAAGGTCACATCAAAACTCTCTCCACCTACAAAGGCAAGATCTGGATGTGAAAGTTCTGGATGATCTAATACCACAAAATTATGAGGGGGTAGATCTCCATTGACTAATGTAACCGTATCACCTGCAGCAATTGTAAGCTCAGCAGGATCAAACACCAGGTTCCCATTAGAACCCATTTGTATTTCCGCAGCATATGCAAATCTAGGCATGAAAAGCACGGCTGATGCTATAAGCATCACCCAAAAAGTACGTATGAATGTGTTCATAATGTTGTACAAAATAATGACCCTTCATTCTGTATGCAGTCTATCGCATTAGGGTGACTATGTAAATATGGAACGTCTCTAACTGCTTGATTTCTTGCTGAAAAAGCATCATCCGCATACTCACAAATGCTTTGATGATGTCTTGACTGATCTAGATATTGGACTGTGTAATGAGACACGATTTCAAGCCGTGGGCTCGCTTAATTCACTAATATTTATTTTTCTTATGAGTATTATTAACTATTATTATGTGCGTCCCAACACCATAATTTAGTCTTCCTCATCCCTACTTCTTATCTCAACATTAAGAAGATAAAACCATACCACTGCCATGACCATAATAAGAGCAACTCTTATTGAACTCCATGAAGTGTCAATAGTACCAATCATTTTGTGTTCTCTGTTTGTATAGGATTTACTCTAAAGACAGTAGTATATCTATAAACATAAGGATAATCCTTAGGAGCTCCTAATCCTCTATGAGGATAATGACCTGGAAATAAAACAACTCTACCAGGAACATAATCAACTTCTTCTAATAATTTCTTTCTATCTTCAGAAAATAATTGAAATTGTCCGCCCCAATGCTTCTTCCACTCAGGATTAAGCATTATCATTATAGTTATATCAATATTATCTGAAAAAGTATCTACATGCAATGTTCCATCACACCCACTATGCTGCATATTAAGATGAATTCTATTCAAATAATATTCCTGCTGTTTATAATCTGAAATAGCTTCAAATATATCAAAAAATTGCGGAGCACTTTGATGATGTAAAACATTAATTCTATTAAGACTACTTCTCTCAAAAATAGGAAGTCCCATCAATTTATGAGCAGCCTTTTCACCATATGGCCAAGATTTTCTATTAGCAGTATTATTAGCTACATATGGAAGATTTTCTACTACAGAAAAAAAATTATGTAAAAATCTTTTATCAAAAAGATCATCAATTATCTCACAAATCATAACACCTGAACAACCCCCTTCACCTCTGGAATTTCCATCATCAACTTCTTCTCTATACCCTGCTTCAAAGTCATAGAACTCATGGCACATGTAGAACATGCACCACCAAGTCTTACTTTGACATAACCTTCTTCTGTCTCAACATACTCTAACCATCCACCATCTGCTTCAATGTAAGGAAGTAGTTCATTAAGAACTTCTACTACATTAGAGTCATTCAGTTCCATTTCAAAAAAATCTTTTTAAAGGTTTAACATTTATTAAAAGATAACTTAAGCATAATAAAGTACCACACAGCACAATCAATTGTATCATAATAAAATTGCTCCAATAATAAATCCTTTAGCGAATGAAATACAAACTACTTGGTAGTCTGTCCATCCCCATTTATCCTGGCACTTTTTAATAAGTGCTTTGTCCCATTCTACCACCTTATCAAAGGCGCCTTTTACTTTGTTCATTTTTCTAAACAGTAGGTTTTACAGGAGGTTCTCCAGGCTTAATGACTAAAGGTGCTTGTTCTAATCTAATGGTCTGTGCGGGTGCTGCTTGAGTTGCTTTCTCAATCAACCTCTCCATATCTGCTTTAGATATATTACCATTAGGACCACTACCACCACCTTCTACTTTCATAGTACCATCACCCTTCTTGGATGCAGTCTGAATCCCAAAGCTAGCTAAAACTCCAGTAAAAACCGAAGCTATAAAAGTCGGATCAATTTTCTGCTGTGGCATGCCCGGAATCGCCACATAATTTAATGTTAAAATTCCCCCACTCCACACAAGAACGCCCAGTCGAACAAAGGTACTAATAATTGCTGCCTGTTCTTCTTGATCAGGAAGAATAGCATCTTTTACTTTACCAAAGACACCTTTCTTTTTCTCTTCCTGTTGAACCTCTTCCTTTATTTCTTCTGGCATTGAAAGTGTAGCAGGGTATTGCTATTTAGCCCCTCAATACAAATTTTCTTCCTCACCTAATTGTATCTTACAATCAGAAGTTGGATATGCAACACAAGTAAGAACAAATCCTGCTTCTATCTGATCATCATCAAGAAATGATTGTTCAGATTGATCTACTGTTCCTGCTAGAATCTTACCAGCACAAGTAGAGCAAGCACCAGCACGGCAAGAATAAGGAGCATCTACACCATCCTCTTCTACTGCATCTAGGATGTACTGATCATCAGCGACTTCAACAGTAGTCTCAGTACCTTCTGCGTCTATTACTGTTACCTGATATGATGCCATGAGTAATAACCCCTACAATTCAATTTATTTATTATATCACACCTAAGGAACCTGCGGCAACTCCTATTGTAAGCATACCAAAAAATTCCACCAATCCCATAGACTCTGGGGGAATAGTAATTAGAATACTATTTAAGAAAGTACTGACCAACATCGAAATAAAAATATGCTGCTACAGAAGAAAAGAAAACTAATTGATACATTTTATGCCCCAGAGGGTACGGGAACGGCTTGTGGTTGCATTACCCGTATACCTTTTCCTCCTTGGGAATCATCATCGTCATCATCATTAAATCCACCACCAGCAGCAAAGTAAAATCCTAAGAGGATAAGTACTGGAAAAAATGGGAATAAAAATGCCCAAATTGGTGAAACTGATTCTGTTGCGTAGACTAATTCGCCCATGGAGATAAAAGTTACGAATAATTATTTAGAAATATTAAGTTTTGTTAGAAAAGGAACACACCTTGAGACTGAAAGAACATATGAACTACTGGATTATGAAGATACTGATAATGAAATTCCAATCCAGTCATTACTGCAGCCCAGGTAATGCCTATATCAGAAAGAGCCCATAGAAATCTCCTAGGGCTCTTATTTTTAATTGCTAAAGTGGTCATCAAAAAAGACCAGGAATAATTTGACCGGTTGTTACGTATGCTCCAATAGCAGCAACAAAACCAATCATTGCCCAACGACCATTAGTAAGTTCAGCTTGCTGGCTTTGGTCTACATCCATTACGTCTACCTGAGGCTCTTTAGCGAATGCATTCTGTCTTCCACCCGCTTCTGTTGTAACAGTCATTGTACTTTTGTAAAGAAACATTACATAATTATATATCCAATGTTAAATTTAGACAAGGTATTTGTACCTATTCCCTAACATATAAATTCTAATTGATTTCCCTCTGGATCTCTTGTATAGAAAGAAACAGTACCATCTCTGTGTTTGTACGGTTCTGCGCACTCATGCCCCATACTTATAAGTTTATCTCTCACTTCATTCATCTCCTCTTCATTCTTTACATTCATAGCAAAGTGAGGGTCTGCTCTATTATATCCTGGTCCTAGTAATGCTATACCTTCCTCAAAGTAAGACCAATCCTCACTCTCCCATTCACAATTAAATCCTAATGACATGTAATAGGAGACTGCCCTATCCATATCCTTAACACGAACAGCAACGTGTCCTAACTTACCAATCGTCATCCTGCTCCATTCTTTCTAAATATTCTGCATTATTCCTACACAAACCATGCACATCTATCTGCCCACGTAAATGAGCAGTCGTATGAAGGCCCTCTATCATGACAAACATACACCCTAGCATCATAGGCAATATCCATAAAGGATGTCCTACAACTTCCCCTATTGTTTCCTTTTTCATGCAAACAATATAGCACAAAATATGTATGGTAGTTTCCTATCGCCGCCAGTCCTGAAACTACCAAAGGGAACTGTCGCAGTTGGGGATACATATGCTGCTTATACTCAGCCCCATTGTATCATCGGGGGGACTTATTGACGGTGCCCTTACCAACTCATATATTATAGCATAAAAAAAGGGACCCTGTGAAGGGCCCCTCATGCTAGGTCAACTTTATCTGATGAATCAGAAGTTGTAAGTAACTCCCAACTTACCAGAGAAGTCAACGATGTCATCACCGGAAGAATCTTCACCAGTAATACCAGCGATTTCACCGTAGACGTCAACACTATCAGAGGCAGCAACAGTTAGACCAACCTTACCTGAGATTTCAGTTTCAGTTTCGTCATCAGAATCTGTATGAACGAATCCAGGACCAACCTGACCATAGTAAGAAAGCTTACCATCTTCAGTTGAACCAGCATAACCAATATGAAGATCAGTAGTTGCAGTTGTATATTCGCCATCTGGATATGATGCATTAGCTTCTACGTTAACGTAGGGACCTGCAAAAGCAGATGCAGCGAATAGAGGAGCAGCAGCAACAGCTGCGATTAGAGGTTTAAACATTTTTCTTTAAAAGTGTCTCGCAAGTATAAAAAAACCTGCGGATGTCGGACCCCTCGACTTGGGGTCAGTTACATGCACACAGGGTTACGATTCTTTCGAGTCCTTTGTTTATGTAAAGTTATTTATACAACTGGCACATGTGACAGTTGTTAATACAGTGTAACATACACCTATATTTTCTGTCAACACTATCCCTGGGGTTGTGAAGATGGATTTACCACTCTCCCTAGATAAGGATCCAAATCCATACGATCTTCTATACTCATATCAGCACCTGAGGTAGTCCAATAATTATTTTGAACATTAAAGTTTCCTTTATGGAAAACATCTATATGTTCTGGGTGAATAGTAGATCCTAACTCAATTCTATACAACAGTAAAGGAAGAGCATAAGTGTTACCTGAATTATAAATCAAATCATCAGCAACTGGTCTAGGTTTAACCCCATTATCAAGCTTATACTTATCACCCCTACAATGAAGTCTTATTAACTTCTCTGCATGATGTCTATTAATAACATAACAAGCAGTAGAAAATTCATTTACAAATCTCTTATGAATTTTAACATGGACATCTCCTGTACATATGATTGCTATCTGAACTACATCCCAGTCATATGGAAATCTACAATAAAGATCTCTCCAATTAAAATTCCAGAACTGTACTAAATCCAGACTACAATCATCTTCCATCATGATTGCATAAGGACTATCAGAAGTTTCATACCAATGCTTAATAGCTTTAAGGTGTGAAGTCACACACCCTATCTCTCCAGATGTCATCTGCTCAGGATAACGTCCTTTAATAATCTGACTCAGATCATCTTCTCTTCCATCATAGGCAGAGATTCTCTCATAATTGTTTACTTCCCAATACTTAAACTGATCTTCCATATACTCTTTTCTCTCTGGTTGTCCATCCAGATTAACATAATATATGGGACCAATTCCCTTCAACTTAAAAGCTGCTTTATTTTTATCTCTAAGTGCAGAATTCATTATAATTCAATCTTGTAGACTTCTTCTGTTGGTTCTTCGAATTTTACTCTATCATAATACTTTTCATATAATTCATTCTTAATCTGACTTACTACAGCATGTCCATCATTGATATAAACTTCCTTCCCATTATCCAAAAGACTAAGACAAAGTTTATATTGTTGACTTTCCTCAAGTATATCAGTTCCTTCTTTATATGCAACATAATCAAAACAATAAGGAAGATTTTTATAATTTCTACTCACCACATAGTCATAAAGGAATGTAGCATGGGCATCATTAAAATTATCAGTTGTCTCTCCCAGATTATACTTTATACCTAGAGTTTTTGCATAAGCAGCAAAGGCACGATTATCTCTGGGCAAACAAGGTCCACCAAATCCATATCCATATTTTAAAAATTTAGTACCAATTCTACTATCAGCACCAATAGCATTCAGTACTGATGTTATTTCATCTTCCATACCAGCCATAGTCATTACTTCTCCCACTAGATTAGCATAACTGATCTTAGTAGTAAGATAACAAT
>VTLG01003954.1_pt1 | contig 79380 bp, 47 predicted proteins | sample 4694571 | NCBI WGS metagenome assembly VTLG01 (sample SAMN12604809, study PRJNA352737) | marine metagenome | biome: ENVO:00000447; feature: ENVO:00000209|ENVO:00000569|ENVO:01000036; material: ENVO:00002151; isolation source: viral sequences binned using virsorter ...
GAGTGAATTATAAACTATTGTTACAACACCTCGTCAATACTATAGACGGGGTGTTCATCAATGCTATAATTAATACATACAGCAATTCACTTGAACAAATGAACAAAACTACTTGGGCAGTTCAACCTACATCATGGGGAAACGATCTCAGAGTATGGGCAGATCATGCTAGTACATGGGAACAAATCGAAGACATGGCATTAGACATGGCACAGGACATGATGGAAGAAATGACCATCTATAAAGTTGGTTCTGTCTCTTCTTTCAAATGGGCGACTAGGGGTTAAACGCACCCCGTCGAATTATAAGTCGTCTAATTATTCAACTATTCTCTCTCTATCTTATGACACGTTTGATTATTCTTTCTTTGGCAATCTTTTGTATAGGACAATCTACATTTGCTCGAACGCAGATATCCAATGTCTTATCTACTACAAGTGATATAATACACCCCTATAAGTAGGGGTATTTTTTTACCCCGTCGAATTATAAGTCGTCTGTATATAGCGAATAATAGTATAATATACACATATATAACGCAAATAATATTCGTTGTATATGTACCCCGTCTATTATACAGTACGTACTATATAACGCTTATATACTGATATTATATAATATATGAGTGATTATATATTGTGATATATTATATGAGTGATATTATATAATATACTATGACACATATATAACTGTCACATATACTATACTCACATATAATATACTATACTATAATACTATTATACACATATATACAACTCACATGAATTCACTATCTAATGAGACATATGAATCACTACTCAATGACAGATTCATTAAAGAACATTTCACAGTAATAACATATGGATCATTAGAAGAAGAGAGAGAGGACTTAGGGTATTGCCCTTGCTGTTGCTCACCACCAGAGGAGGAGTAAGGCAGTTATGCCCCCCCTCGTCGGTTTTGGGGGTCGCCCGCTAGCTAAACTTCCCTAACGAGCTAATCTATAAAGTCTTGCATGAGCGAGAGTGATATACAAAATATAATTTTTCAAAAAAATTTCCCTCAGATTCAAACTATGAAAACCTTCGATGTAGAAACCACAGTAACATACAAACAGTGGATCAGAGTAGATGCAGAGAATGAATATGCTGCACAGAAACGTGTCAATGACATGGCATGGGATATCACAAATATCCAATATCAAACCATGGAGAAAGCAGAAGCGACGGGCACCGTCAGAGATGTTCCAGACAATCAAGGACAGGCATGGAGTGACCTGCCTTAGGTTTTGTTACTCATTGACAATGTGTTGAGTTGCTGATATAATATATAATAGATACCACCCACTTCCCAAAATGCAATACGTCTTATACAACGAGCACCTCGACCAGGTCGGAACGTATGATTCAATCTACGAGTTACGTAGGTTTCTCTGTGATCGTAAGTATGAGATAGACTGTGATAAGGATATAGGAGATACGTTTGATTATATCAAGCATATCAAATGGACATTCGATATCAAGCAAAACTAGGAGGAACAATGTCAGGCGATTGCAAGGAACAACCGCTTATCTACTATACTGAGTATGGTAGAAAAACACTCGAAGAGTATTACGTCAATAGGATAGAGACACTCAACGAGAAGGTCGAACAACTCGAAGCACTGTGTGATTACTTGGAGAGCAAGGTAAAAACACACCACACAATTTTCACGAACTATGAACTCTCATTTATCAAACGAAGAACTTCTCGGTCGGATTGAGGCACTTGAAGCAAAGGTCAGACAATCTCGACTGATGATGAAGCGACCTGGCCACGAAGAGTATGAGAGACTTGTCGATGTTGTATGTGACCATGAATCAAGATTGTTAAAGGAAGAAGAGGAACTTCAGAAGTGCTCAGAGACTGTTTCTGAGTTGTCTGAGTCAGAGGATGCGAATTGGTAAAAAATCGCGAATCCTAACCAAAGGGCAAAAATCGCGTCGTTGATCTCTAAATATTCTTATAGTAAGTACAAACCATGATAGGACTGGAAGCATTAGAAGGAGAATTCGTTATCCGAGATAACGATGAAATCATAAAGCTTTCGAGAGTCAGGGATATACCTCCCTCTTTCGATCATCTGATTAAATTCGCTCCTACCCCTCCAGAACCACCACATACTGTAAATGACCATGTGGAGATGAGTAAATACGCAGAGTACTTGCAGGAGTTAATGACAAGAGAACGCAAATGACCAAATACGAGTTTGAATACGATTCATGGTTCAGAGATGATATACCAAAGGCACAATACGGAAGTCTTCAGTGTTGGATAGAGAATGAGAAGACAAAACCTTGGACGAATGCATACGATATGACTATTCATAGTATAATGTATGAGATAGCAGTCAAGAACGGATTACTAACAGAAGCATATGGCAGTAACCATCACACCTGATGAAGTAACGGGTCTAACCGATATCACTAGACCTAACTTTGCTATGAATGAGACGGTGAGTGCGACATGTACAGTTGCGTCACCTGATGTATGTAATGTAACCAATGTTACTGCAGCATTACAGGCACCTGCCAACGAACCTGATCTAGTGATCACTAGTGGGACAACTTCTGTCAACATAGGAGGATCAATACAGGATCCTTTCGTTGATAGGTTCACATATGTAGATGAAGGGCGATCAGATTTGAATCAGACCCCTACAACAGTCGAGAGAATAATTAATATGCCATCTGATAAGATCTTCTTTGATCTGGATCAGGATAATAATGTATACGTAAGTAGGTTCTTTGATATTACTGTACAGTGGGAGAGTGGTCTTGCTGGCAACCTAGTAGCACAGACACCCGCAACCTTCGTACTTGAATTGAAGATATATAATGAGTGGGAAGGTATACGTGCCTTCGTTTCAAATTACTACAGTTAAAATGCCAGCAGTTACACGAGTCGGAGACGCAGACGTTGCTCATTGTTCTGGAATGTCCAGAGCACAGGGTAGTGGTAACGTCTTCGTTAATGGTAGACCTGTCTCCCGTCAAGGAGATAAGAACACCACACATTTAAAACCAGGTAATCCATGTCCACCACACTCTGCCTCTATATCAAGTGGCAGTTCTACTGTCAAAGTAAATGGCAAAGGTTGTGGTAGGGTAGGAGATGGTCTGGGAGGATGCACATCGGTAGCATCTGGTTCATCAAACGTATTCGCAGGTTAAATTATGGCAACTAGATATTCAATGGGTCAACCCACAATTGAGGCAACCCCAAAGAAGACAAGACAAGGCAAAGGACAACATTCTAAGTACTCTGCTACATCACGCAATAAAGCAAGGAAGAGGTACCGTGGCCAAGGCAAATAGAATTGTAGACGGTAAGAGAAATGCCAACATTCCCGTAGATATGAGTGATCATTTCTACGATCATGGTAATGAGTATTGTAGATATCTTATTACAGATCCACGTAGCGATAGAGCATCTAAGAAAAAGTCACAAAAAGAAGTATAAATATACCTGAGGTTAATAATAGGCTAGTTAGTGGCATTAATATCGAAGTCATTTCGTGACTTCTCGTTGACTTTTGAAAAGAACGCAGTGACAAACGATGTATTGACACTGAACAATGAAGCAGCCATAAAGGAATCAGTTAAGAATATTGTATTCTATAACTTTTACGAGAAACCTTTTGATCCAGCATTCGGTGGTAATCTCATCGGATTGTTATTTGACAATTATACACCTAACGACGCACAGAAGATAAAGCGTAGGATAAAAAACGCAATTAATACTCATGAACCACGGGTAGCGGTATATGAGATTAAAACTAAGTTTGTTGAAGACACTAATCAGTTAGATGTAAGTATAGAATACGTTATTATGGGTTTACCACCAACCTTTGATTCAATTGATATCATCTTTAAACCATAATGGCATTTAATCAAGTCAACGCCTTAGAATTTAACGAAATCAAGGCACAATTAAAACAATACTTAAGAAGTCAAGATCAATTTAGTGATTATGACTTTGAAGGATCGTCTTTAACTGTGCTTTTAGACGTTTTAGCGTACAATACTTACTATACAGCAGTCAATGCGAACCTAGCAGTTAATGAAGGGTTCCTTGAGACTGCTGTTTTGCGTGAAAACGTTGTAAAACTTGCTAGAATGATTGGATACACTCCAAAATCAGCAAGATCTTCACAATGTACCGTAGATATAACAGTTCAGACCATAGTTCCTTACCCAAAAACTGTTACAATTCAAAAAGGACTTGTTTTAAACTTCATTGGACTTGATAATAACAACTTTACTTTCTCTCTTGCGTCAGATACGACACAGAGTGTTGACAGTACTTCAGGAATTGCAACATTTACAGGTCTTACATTATATGAAGGAGTATTCCTTACAGATACTTTTGTAAAAGATATAAACCAAAGACAGAGATTTATATTAACTAATAAAAATGCAGACACAACTTCTATGATTGTAGAGGTAACTTCTGGTACAATTACAGAACGTTATCTACAAGCAACAGATATTACAAAGATTGATTCAGCATCTAAGGTTTATTTCTTAGAAGAATCTGAATATGAGATACCAGAAATACTATTTGGTGACGGAAAGGTTGGACAAGATTTGGAAAATGGAGATGTAATTAGTGTAAGATACTGTACATCTAGTGGAACTGGTGCAAATGGACTAAAAGTATTCGAGAATATCGGTACATTTAGAGATAACAATCAAGTTACATTAACTTCTGGCATTACTGTTACTGCAACTTCCTTCCCAGATGGAGGTGCATCGTCTGAATCTACACAATCAATCAAATTTGCTGCTCCAAAATTCTATTCTGCCTTTGGTAGAGCAGTTTCAACACGTGATTATGAAGCAATTATCCCACAAATTTATCCAAACGTAGGATCTATTGCATGTTATGGTGGAGAAGAAGCAGAACCTCCCGAATTTGGAAAAGTTTTCCTTGCAATTAAACCAAAAAATGCAGACAAATTATCTCTTTCTGAGAAAAATGTCATTTTGAAGAAGTTGAGAGAGTATTCTGTCGCAGCAATTCAACCAACAATCATTGATCCGTCTATTTTATACATTGATATTAACACTTTTGTGTATTTTAACCCGAACATAACACGGAAAGTTGAGTCTGAAGTGAAAAATTCTGTACTTAATGCATTAACATTACTGAATCGAAGCGGAGAATTCAATAAATTCGGCGGAAAATTCAAATATTCCAAGCTTGGAGGTATAATTGATGGTTCAGAGGTCTCAATTACTTCAAATATCACTCGTCTCAAGATGAGAAAGAACGTGACCGTGGACTTAGGTGCACGTGTGAACTATAAAATATGCTATGGTAACCGCATTAAGCAAGGAACAAGTCTAAAACCCTGTGTATACAGCAGTGGATTCAAGGTAGTTGGAGACGATTTCAACAATTATTACCTAAATGACGACGGTGCAGGCACATTGAGACTCTATTATGTTAAAGGAACTGGTGAATTTGAGTATGTTGATGGATTATGGGGTACTGTAGATTACAGTATGGGTGAAATTGTAGTCAATGATTTGATCATTCAATCTACAAACGTGGCAAATAACCAATTGCAGATCTCAGCAAGTCCAGAATCAAACGATTTGATTTCTTTACGAGAAACCTATCTCACAATAGGTATAGATAATACGACTGTAAGTGTAATAGAAGACACTATCAGTAGTGGTTCAAACTTATCTGGTACAGGAGTTATACCAGAGTCCAGCTATAGTTAAATAACAGATGACAAATTCTTCATGGAAGGTTAGCTCGTGGACTACCCCAACCACAACGGTTACTGTACCTCCAGTACCGTCTGAGGTTAGTCCTGAATCGAAATCCCAAATATCCCTCAGTGTTGCGGGACAGTTTGCTTCGTTTGTACAGGATAACTATCCTACCTTCATATCATTTGTTAAGCATTACTATAAGTCACAAGAATTAAAAGGATATTGTTTTGATGTAATTCAAAACTGGTCAGATTATTATAATATTGATAATTACGGTGGTCTAGTTACTGAGACTAAACTAATTTCAGCGTTAACAACTACTTCAGATGCAGTTGACGTTGAATCTACTCGTGATTTTCCAGATGAAGGTCTTTTATTAGTTGATGATGAGATCATTTACTACCAAAGTAAGGGATCAACACTATTTCAAGGATGTACAAGAGGATTTAACGCTGTAAAGGCAGTTGGAGAGGTTGGAACTTACCAATTTGAGAGTACAACTGCTGCAACTCACGAACTTGGAGCAAAAGTTGTTAATTTAAACAACATTTTCCCACTTTATATTCTTGGAAAGTTCAAAGAACAGTTTTTATCGACTTTTCCGAAGAATTTTGCCAGTGGAGTTACTGAATCAACTGTAATTAAGAGGATTAAAGACTTTTACTCTGCAAAAGGCACTACAAGGTCATTCCAGTTTGTATTAAGAACACTATTTGGCGTAGAATCGGAAGTTAACTACCCAAGAGACAGAATATTCAAACCATCAGACGCATTTTACACCTCTAGGGAGGTAATACGTGCGGTTGCTGTTTCTGGAGACCCTATTTCACTTGTTGGTCAAGTATTGTACCAAGAAAACGATGCAAATGACCCAAATGTTGCTTCTGCAAGAATTTACGTTAAAGGAGTGGTTGAAGTTTTCACTGCAAGTGGTTCAATATATGAAATTGACGTAGATACCAATAATTCACTAGGTACATTTGTTACACCGTACAAATCTACCCTTGCTGCTGACCTTGGAGGTAATTTAACTGACCAAGTAGTCACAGTTGACTCTACACTTGGTTGGCCAGAGCAAAATGGACGATTCAGGATTGAAGATGAGATTATAAGTTACACAGACAAGACTGTAACTCAATTTTTAGGTTGTGTGCGTGCTAGAGAGAATACATTTGCTGTAGCACACGATGCAGGTCAAGAAGTATTCGCTGCATTCAAGATTTTCGGATATTCTAACGTAGACAACTCAGAAGTGCAGTTAAAAGTCTATGGTGGTACTAGAGGTGTTGTATTATCCAGTGGTGGTAAGTATTACCTTCCAGACAGTAAAGTCACAACACCTGCAGCACCTGGTTTTGATAGTATTGATCCAATATGGGAAAGTTACATCTATAATGTTAGACGTGCCCTCAGAGGGGTGTCTGCGACCCTAGGACAAGTCAATCAAGATGGTTCGGTACGTTGTACTGTTCAGACTAAAGAGAAACATCGTTTAGTAAGGGATGATACCATTAGAATCTTAAATGCACCCGAAGACATCTACAATAACCAACATGATGTTGCAGGTATTGTTGATGAATTCACTTTTGAGTTTATATTCTCATCATCACCATCTGGAGGTATATCAAACTTTGAATTTTACATTGCCAGAGAGTTTGCGTACGGTAGGAGTGACATTGGTTCTATTAATAATGGAATTAGGGAATTTACTACAGATGTACAGAATACTTACAGGAGTAGTACAGATGCTATTGTCGCTAGTACAGGTATACCATCACATAAGGTAGGTCCTTTTGCTGCTGCTGATTTGGATCCTGGCAACCAAAGATATCTTAAGAGAATACCACTCGTACCATCTACCAAGAGTACAAAAACTCCTACTCCAATAGGACAGGTCGGTATTGGTGCTAATGGTGTGCCATTATTCTCATATAAAGGAGAATCTAAGAATAAGTATGGTGGTTTACTATCAATTGCTAAAATTACTGGTGGAGAAGGTTATGATATTACAAACCCTCCTACTGTAGAGTTTGAAGCAGACTATAAACTCAATACTCCTTATAATACAGGCACAAGGGTCAAATGGAACGGTAGAAGGTATAGAGTATTAGGTGCAGGTGTATCATCTACTACATTATACCCAACACACACTTCAGGTGAGGTTGCAGTCGGTCAACTTACTTGGGCATACGAAGGTTTAACTGCTGCAGCGACCGTAACAGTAAAAGGATCCGTAACTGCTATAAACGTTACTAATGGTGGTAGTGGATACACCACAGAACCCATTGTGTCTATAACTGGTGGTGGTGCATCTGCAGATGAGCAAGCATCTGCGTCAGCAGTGATTACATCTGGTACAGTTACTGGTATTAACGTTGTTAGCGGTGGATCTGGATACACTAGCATTCCAACCATCACAATTACTGGTGGTAATGGTTCTGGAGCTACTGCAACTGCAACATGTAGAGGTCCAGTTGATAGTATCAGCATAACAGACACAGGTACTCAATATACTTACGAACCATCTATCACATTGATCTCTGGTAGTGGTGCTGTTGCATATCCGTCAATATTGAACGGAAAGATCGAATCTATTATTGTTACATTTGGTGGTAGTGGGTATTTCGGTGCTCCAGACGTTGTTATCACTGGAGATGGAGTTGGTGCTACTGCATTTGCTCAAGTAGACCTTTCTAGTAACATTGTTACTGGTATTGTGATAACAAACAAAGGTGTAGGGTATACTGCAGGTGCTACAACTGTTAGTATTGTATATCCTGGTTCTGGTGCGTCATTCCAAACCAATTTAACAGAATTAACATATAATGAAGCAGCAACTTATGAAGAACTAGGTGTAAACGCAAATCAATTCACAAATAGAAAAACTGTGGATGCTGCAGGTGGATCTGTAATGCAAGGTGAGAACTATTTGATATATGGTGGTGAATATGGATATATGTACAATCCTAAGCAACTTAGATTCTTATTAAGAGACAATATTGATAATAACCTTAATGAATTGAATCCTACTGCTCATTCACCGATTATTGGTTGGGCATATGACGGACATCCCATATACGGACCTTATGCGTATGAGGATGCACAAAATACTAACCCATACAATTCATATAAGTTGATGATCTCTAGTTACAGCGTAAAGACCTCTAGAGATGCTCTTCTAAGCGGTCTAGCAGACCCTATGGGGACTTATATTGAAGATTACGAGTATATAGAAGGATCTGGAGATTTAGACCAATATAATGGTAGATTTTGTGTTACCCCAGAATTTCCAAATGGAGTTTACGCATATTTCGCTACAATCAAAGGTTCTGCAGGTGAACCCAAGTTTCCATACTTTGTAGGACCTAATTTCTACTCAGAAGCAGATTCTGTAAACTGGAATGGTAATGGTCTACAGAAGAACTTCACAGAAGACGCAATTAGGTATAAAGTACCATATATCGGCACTGATAACATTGTAGCGAAGAGAAAACAGTTAGATAACAAAATTGACTTCTTCCTAGCACTAGAAGACACCACAACCTTAATTGTAATGGAAAGTGGGGAGATATTGAGTTACCTTGAAGATGGAATTGGATACTTTAGTTACTATCCAACTATTAGAGGTGGTACTGCTGATTCAATGGTTGTTTCAGCAACTAATAAGTATTCATCTGCAGGTGTTGACCAATATCTAGTTGAAGGTGGTGGTAAAGAGTATAAAGTTAACGATAGACTTCAATTTGACAATACAGGCACTGGTGGAGAGGGTGTAAGTGCAATTGTGTCTCAAGTAGATGGTGCATCTGTATCTGGACTAGCAATGGGGACTGATGCCAACGCTGATACCTACAGTGCGACTGTAACAACCTCAGAATTTCATTATTTACAAGGTGGTGATGTAGTTTCTGTATCTGTAGTAGATAATGTATACACACGACAAATTACTGCCAAGATAATTGGTTCTAAGTACCATTTCAAGTATTTTGACGTAACAAGCATGAAACTAATTGCTCCTTACGCAAATACTACTGCATTTACTCAGGGAGACTTAATATACGTTGCAGATAGAGTTTATGTTGCTGCAGTGAGTGGAACTTCTAGTTCAACTCCACCAACTCATGAATCTGGCACTTTGACTGATGGTTCAATGACTTGGACATATCTTAGGAAACGTACAGACGGTAATTTAGTTCAAGGTGGGTGGTCAACCCTTACAGGTGGTTCTAACTACAATAATGGCACATATTACAATGTTCCTATTAAAGTCACCAATGTAGGTGCTTCTGGTAAAGGTGGAAAGGCAACTATTGTTGTTTCGGGAAATACTGTATCATCTGTAACAATTACAGATCCTGGTACTGCATATAACGTTGGAGACACTATAACTGCGGATAATGTTAATATTGGTAATGCTGTAGGTCCTGCAGGTTCTGGATTCACAATTACACTAACTGAAGTTGAAACTGAAGCACAAGTTCACTGTACTCTTGCTCATCAAGTCAAAGTTGGCGATAAAGTCAATATTTCGGGTATTACACCAACAGAATGGAATAAAACTGATTATACGGTTATCCGTACAGAAACATTAAGGAAATTTACTGTAAAACGTAATTTTGCAAGTATTGCATCTGCAACTATTACAAATGCAGAGGTTTACGTTGAAGAACCCCAATTACAACTTATAAACGGACACAAATACACATTTGACACTTCTGATGCAAGTAACGTTGGAAAAACACTTGCATTTACCTTTGATTTGCAAAATACCGATATTTTCACTTATAAGAACATTACTGATGAAGTAAGAGATTCAATTACTGGAGATCAGACCTCTATTACGATTCTGATCGAAGATGTTCCTGGTATTTTCTATTATTTCGATATTAAGGGATCTACAAGCGGAAGTTTCTTCACAGCGATCAATGATCCGATTATCGGTGCACAAACAGTCTCAAGTAAGACAGATACGACATTCACTTACCAAATGGCGGTTCCACCCGAAGTTGGTTATAGTACAGGTGTATCATTTACTACAGACTCCATATACCCTTCAGGCGGTATTGCAAAAATTACTATTGGTGATTCAGGACGTAACTACTCATCTCTTCCAAAATTAAGTGGATCTTCAAGGTCTGGATCTGGTGCAACTGCTGTAGCAACTATATCTGGTTCTTTATCCAATGTATCCATTACAAATACTGGATCTGGTTATAATAACAATTCATTACCAACTGCAGTTGTAACTTTACCCGATTACGTTGATTTGACAGTTTCAAACATACTTGGGTCTTTTATTAAGAACGAAATACTAATATCACAACCTTCTCAGGGTAATCAGACTGCTAGAGGTCAGGTCATCAGTTGGAACCCAGTTACTCAAGTATTACGAGTTAAACCTCTTAAGAATGAAAGAGTAGGTGCTGCAAACAAAGGTTACGTCATGTTCTCTACTGGAGTTGCAGAGACTAATAATGTCTACAGTGCAGATTCACAAGCATCTATTAGTGCAATAAGTGGTACTCAATCAACTGTTACTGCGGTTGTATCTGGTGGTGGGCAGTTGACTGATATGACTGTTACAAATCCAGGTTCTAACTATCGTTCTGCCCCAGACATTGTATTTGATGATCCTTACTATGGATCGGTCTCTACAGTCGGAACTATTGTTGAATCTGTAACTAATGCATTTACTGCAGACACAACCACCACTGGAGTCACTCAAACCAGTGTTGCTCCTACTGGTGGAACTGGTGCTGAGTTTACCATTACCACTAGTGGAACTGGTGCAATTGCATCGGTTGTCTGTACTGCTGGCGGTAGTACATATGCACTAGGTGATGTTATCACATTTGATGGTACAAAGTTACCAGGCGGTGCATCTAACGAAGACTTTACTGTGACAGTTAATCAACTGGCACATGCTAATCCTGCAACCATCGCTACTCTACTAGATGGTTCTGTAGACAATATTACTGTTACAAACAGTGGATCTGGTTATCTATCTGCTCCTAATATTGAGGTTACTGGTGGTAACGGAATCAACGCAGCATTCAATGCTACCATCATTAATGAAGGTGTACAGTCAATTAATATAGAAAGCGGTGGTATTCAGTACCAAAGTGCTCCTGTGGTCAATATTACACAGAAAACAGGTTCAGGTGCTTCTGTACTACTTAAATCATCTGATATGGGTGAAATATTGAAAATAGGTGGAGATAACATTACATTCAACTATTCTCATGACAGAACTCTAAAACCAGAACTTAATACAACATATAACCTTCAACTCACAAGAACTCAAGTTCTAGATTACTTTACCATTACTAATGGTGGAGCAAACTTTGTATCAACACCTGAGATTGTTCTAGAAGGTGGTGGTGGATCATTATATGAAACAAAGGCAAAAATTGAGAATGAGGTTATACAGTCCATTGATATCATCAATGAGGGTAGAGGTTTCCTAGCTGCTCCTATAGTCAAAGCAAGAGTAACTCATACATGGGTTGGATTGCAGTCTAATAGCACTCTTAACTTCCCATACAACACTAAGATACCAACAGGTACAAAAGTAACCCTTCAACAGATTACTGGTCAGTTCCCTACACCTCTACAGGTTGGAACAACTTACTATGCTGTTGCTGCTACTATAGCGAATGGATTGGGCGATAACCAAATTAAACTTGCTACATCTCTTGCAAATGCTAATCTTGGTACTACCATCTCATTCACATCTGCTCCTGTAGGTGATGCCTTAACAGGACAAACATACTTTACATTACAGACTACAGACCTAGGGGACAATATTACTGCGTTTATGAGACCTGCTAGCTTCTCCGTTGGAGAAAGAATTTATCAGGGTGCATCTACTGCATCATATACTGCATTTGGATTTGTTAAGAATTGGGATGCTTCTGGACGTGTTGTAAGTGTAGAGATCGTAGAGGGTGAATTTAGAGTAGGTGAACCTGTATTTGGTGAAGAGACTGCTGCATTTGGTCAGATTCATGAGTTTACTAGGGCAGATGCTGTATTCGAGGTTTCTCCTATTAGTATCTCAGCAACTACCTGGGAGAAGACAACTGGTTTCTTAGACCTTAACGAACAAAGACTATATGATAGTGACAGATATCAGGAGTTTTCATATGATATATCGTCATCTATTAATATTAATGAATGGAAAAACCCACTTAAGTTTGCTGCTCACCCAGCAGGTTTTAAAGTTGTTGGTACACAAGTACTATCACAAGCAACTACTAAAACATTTAGAACTAAACCTACTCTTAACTTAAATGCAGGTGATTCATATAGTTGGTGGCAACCAACTGTAAACAGTCTAGGAACTACATTTAACGGTACAACATACATTATTCCTAAACCATCTGCTAAGGCAACTGGTAAACTATCTGTTATCAAGAACTTTGCTCTTGGTAAACCTGACTATAGTGCTGCTGTTCCAACGGAGATACAAGTGTTTGGTAAGCAGTTATTAGACATTCAGAAGATCTTATCTTGTATCGCATATAAGACAGATGATATTAGTGATAGATCACTTCCATTTGACGGATCATCTTCAGTTGTTGTAAGTACAGCAGATGATAGAATAACTCTTGCGAATCATAACCTAGTTACCGATCAACGTCTCATATACAACTCTGGTGGTGACAGATTCCAAGATGCAAGAAATCTAATTATATCAAACATTGATTACATTGTAGAAGAGACTATTGGTGATCTAAATGCAACTTACCCTAGTCTTGCATACAACTCAGCAACCTGTGCTAGAGATACAAGGTTGATTGTTGCTGCATGGGCAAATGATTTGAGATATGGTGGTAACTTCTTCTCACTAACTGCTGCTAACGCATATGTTGGTGGTGCTGTATCATTAGGTAATGCTTATATTGATGCTGCTAATTTACTTAAGGATAATAAAAACTTGATTGCTGCCGAAGCAGTGTATCTAATGTTACTAGATCCTACAGTTGGTACTTCATCTGGTTTTCCTGGCGTACCTGGCGGTGATCAGAACTGTATTGATGACATTGTTGATGTCGTGGAAGCGATTGCATATAACTTACGTTATGGTTCAAATAGCGAAGTATATGACGCAGCAAATCTATATGTTAATACTGTACACCTAGATGGTGAAGAGACACAGGCAGTATGGGCATTCAATAAAGCAAAAGAGTTAGCAGCTGATGTTATAGTTAATACTGCTATTACTATTCAAGGTAGTCATGGATATACTCAGGTAACAAACACTGGTGTTACATTTGATGCTGCTGTTTGTGCAACAGTTGATGCTGCAATGGATACTCTATTCAATATTGTTACTACTGCTATTTCTAATGACAGTCTTTCTACTGTAACCAGAACTGCACCTGCAAATTCTATTAAACATATCGAAGGTGAAGAGACTGAGACCATTCATGCCTTCAATAAAGCAAGAGACCTTTGCAACCTCGCTATAGTCAACAACCTACCAATCGGCACATACACAACTATAAATCCCGTAACTGACCTCAGTATTACGGCAGCCTCAGACAGTTGTGCAACTGTCACAAGCACCATCACAACACTTGCTAAAATAATCACAGATGGTATTGATAATCCATCTACATTACCTGAACCAAACATAGGTAATTACCCAGAAATTAGAAGTGGTACCCCTATTGGTGGACTTACAAATGGTGCTGCATATTATACAGAAGTAATTGATTCAAATACAATAAAATTAAGGACTTCACCTGGTTCAGCAGCAATTAATTTAACTACTGTTGGTATAGGTTCAGGACACTCCTTTAGATCTTTTATTGATGGTGTCAATGATACATTCAAGTTAGCTAATAATGGCGTACCTATGTCTACTAGGTTAGGTAAGACACCTGATAAGGATCAACTATTTGTTATTGCTAATGGTATTGTTCAGAACCCTGCCAATTACACCTATGCAAGTGATATCATAACATTCAACCAACCATTACTTAGTGGTACAACTGTACTAGCAATGTATTATGATCGTGCATCATATACCTCTAGTTTCCAGTTAGATACTATTGGAGATGAACTCAAGACATTTGGTGCAATAACACCAGGTAACGGATATTCAAATGGAACTTATATCAATGTACCATTAAAGAATAATCTTGGATCTGGTAGTGGTGCTACTGCAGATATTACAGTCTCAGGTAATAAGGTAACTAATGTTGTATTGAATCAAGCAGGTAATGGATATACAAAAGATGATGTATTAGGTTTATCTGAAATAGGAGAACAGTTAACTACTAACTACGTTCCTTCTACAGCAACTTATACACCTGCTAGTGGTGATTTGGTGTTGACTATTGGTACTCACACTCTAACAACTAATGATACAGTTAGAATTGCTAATAACGCCCTAACATTCAGTTGTGGATTTGGTGGTGGTGGAACTAAATCATATCCACGTCCTGCAGATCCTATTGGTAATCTATTTGATGTTCCTATTACTGCTGTAGATCAAGCAGGTGGAACAATTACAGTTAATGCTCTACAGGGTACATCTCCTACCAACACTGATGCTCATACATGGCAAGGTTTAAGCACTTATCAATTCCAACCAACTAAGGTTAAGTATATTCCTGCAACAGGTGACATGATAGTTACTGCTGCTGCTCATGGGATGTTTAAGGGTGATAGGGTACAGATTGCTACTGATTCATTGACCTTTACATGTTCTAAAGATAATAATGCTTCCAACCACACATATCCTCGTATTGCTGATCCTGTAGGTGGTGCATGGGTAACAATTGATAGTGTTACTACAGATTCATTCAAGATAAACGTAGGTAAGAGTGAGAGATTTGAATTCACACCTTCAGCGTCAACATATAATGCTGCAACAGGTGATGTGACACTTGATATTGGTTCACATTCTCTACTTGCTCCAATCGAACATACTGCCAGTGATGCTGTTTATACACCTGCAGATGGTAAGGTTGTTATTACAGTTAATGGTCATGGAATGTCTAATGGTGACAGAGTATGGATTGTGGATGATTCATTATCATTTACATGTACTCATGGTTCAGGTACTAAGACATATCCTAGATCAACTGACCCGATTAGTGGTAAGTTTGTAGAGATCTTTGATGTATCAAATAATACATTTACTATTCAGTGTTTGGAGACTATCCCATCAACCAACACTACCACTCATACATTTGTATCTGCTCAAGGTGCTGGTATCAAACAGGCAAGAGATTTTGTAACAATTAAGAGAAATGGATTGATCTATACTTGTGAGATGGATGACAGAGCAACACGTCATGCCTATCCTCGTAAGGGTGATCCTGCAGATGGTGCACCATTGGGTGTTAAGGCAGTCTCAGGCAACGTTATCACTGTAAACGTTGGTAAGTCACCTATCGTAAATTACACCCCCACAAATGCCACATACAACCCAACTACGGGTATTATGGAATTAACTATTGGTTCTCATAATATTGTATCTGGTACAAGTATCAAACTTGCAGAAAATGCAGTAACCTTTAGTTGTGGATATGGTGGTGCTACAGGAACTGCTGCTCAGAAATCATATCCAAGATCATTGACAGATGGATTTGATGTAACTGCTGTTAACTATAATCCCGACAATGGGGTTATGACAGTTACTTCACCGTCACATGGTATGGTAGCAGATGATTGGGTTAAGTTTAAACCAGAATCTCTAACATTTACATGTAATCTTGATGGCAATACAAAGAAAAAACAGTATCCACGCACTACAGATTACCCATATGATAGGTGGTTAAAGGTATCAAATGTTACAAATAATACATTTGACGTTAATGTTCTAGATGTAATACCTTCAACAAACACAGATAACCATTTATTCAGTCCATTAGCTAAATTAACACCATCAAACGCTAACTATAATTCTACTACAGGTGTGATGACAATCACTAATAAACAGTTGACTGTATCAGACGCAACATACAACCCCACATCTGGTGATATGGTTCTAACTGTTGGTACTCATGGACTAACCGATCTTGACGTAGTAAGGATTGATACTGAATCTATATCATTCAGTTGTGAATATAATGGTGTTACTCAGACTAAGGCATATCCTAGAATAACCAATGATTATATCCATGGTATTGACGTTCCAATCACAGCATATACACCTACTACTATTACAGTTAATGTAAATGGTGGGCAAGGTGCTATCAGTCATGCTGTACCTCATACATTCGTAAGTGCAACTACAAATGGTGTTAAGGTTGGTCATGGATTATCAAACGGAGACTTTATTAAGATTAAGGATGATTCACTATCATTCTCTTGCACAACTGGCGTAGGAGCTAAAAGTTATCCTAGAGGTGTACAGGCACAATACACTGCTGCTTCAGGTACTACCTATGATCCTACTACAGGTCTCATGGTTGTTACTACATCTACTAACCATGCAATTCAGGTTAATGATAAGATTAAATTTGATGATGGTGCTACATCATTCAGTTGTACTGCAGGTTCATTCCCACACACATATGTTGGTGGTACTGTTGCTAATGCTGTTACTGTAGTTACAGACAGCAATACTCAGAAGGATGTAACTAATGCGGTTTATAATCCCACAAATGGTCAGGTAGAATTGACTATAGGCAATCACAGTTACACAACAAGTGATACTGTTAAAATTGCTGTTAACTCTCTAACATTTACTTGTGATGAAGATAGTAATGCTACTACTCACACATACCCAAGACTTACTGATCCTGCATACGAACAAGTATTACCAATTCTTGCTGAGACTGCTACTACAATTACTGTTGCTGTTGGTACTGCAGCATCTACTGCTGCTACCGCATATCCAAGATCAGGAGATTATGCTAGTGGTAAATGGTTAACAGTGTCTGAAAGGACTGCTAACACCTTTACTGTTAAGGTATTGGATGTAGTTCCTTCGACAAATATTGCACCTCATACATTTGTTACAGGTGCTACAAATGGAATTACATTAAAAGATCCCGCAAGTCAAGAGTTTATTCCTGTATCAAATGTTACATTTAATACATTTGATGTTCAGGTCTTAACTACTACTCCTTCTACAAACACTACTGTTCATACATTTATTAATGCAGATAGCGATGCTATTACTATTGCACCATTTGAGAAGAAGCGTGATCCATTCTTTGACACTGCATTAAATGTCGTTTCAACTACAGCAACAACTATTAGTGTTAAGACTCTAACTAAAACACCTTCTAGTAATGTTGATGCACATTCATTTGTATCTGCCCTAGCAGATTCAGTTATTACAGGGGGTAATTATACTCATAAGTTTGTAACTGCAGATGCAGGTGCTATTAAGACAGGTGATAGGCATACCTTTGTGAGTGCCACTTCTACAGCTGTCACAAGGGGTATTGTTACACATGGAGTTTATGCATATAACAAGGTTGCTGATGCTGCAAGACTTATACGTGACAACTTAGAGTTTATTGCAACTACTGCATATGGTAGGATGCTCGCAGCAAACCCAAGTTTCAATGGTGATCTTTATAAGGTCAAGTGTATTCGTGATACTAAGTTAATATGTGATGCTGTCGCTGATAACGTAGAGTTTGGTGGAAACGATGCAACTTATGATGTTGCAAGTTTCTATGTTGGAACTGTACATCTAACTGGTGAAGAGGATGAATCAGTAGCAGTGTTTAATGCTGCTAGAGATATTTGTCAGGAAGTTATGCGTAATATCACAGTTACAACTAACTCAACGACTCTAGGATCTCAGGTTAAGGATCTTACAATTACTAATGATAGTGGTAACGATGTATATGATACAAATGACTGTACCGCAGTTGCTTCTACTATCACAACTCTCTTTAATATTATCACCACTGCAGTTGGTACTACAGCAGGTGGATCTGGTAATCTTAATAGTTTCACTAGAACAGCATCATCGAATCCATTCTTCCAAGTAGAAGTTGCTACTACAACATTTGATGGAGTTGACACAACATTTACTGCTCAGGTAGGCGGTAGTACACAAGTACTACCCGCACAGGATAACTTCTTGATATTCTTGAATAGCACCCTTCAGGTTAAGGGTAGCACTGCTGCATACACATATACAGGTAGTACATTAACATTTACTGAAGCACCTTTATCGGGTATGGACTTCTATGGGTTCTACTTTGGTAAGTTAGAACTTATTGATGACCTTGCACCATTCTTTGATAATCAGAAGAAGAACTTTACTATGAAGAGAGATAATGAACCAATCTCTTTAGAATCTGACAACGCATCTGTTATTGCATCTAATAACTTGTTGATCTTCTTAAATGGTGTATTCCAAGAACCTCAGACAGCATATAACTTGAGAGGATCTATCATTGAATTTAGTGAACCACCAAGGGCAGGTTCTGATTGTACTGCGTTTATATTTACTGGTTCTGCTGACGACGTATTATTGAGTAATACATTCAACTCTGTTGATCCTGGTGACAGAATTCAGATTCAGAGTGAGGGTGAAGATAGATTGATTGCTACAGTTTCTAGTTCTACATCTATTGATAGTTTTGAATATACAGGTCTTAGACCTAATGTTGCTGAGTTTGAGGCAGTTATTACATCAGGACAAGTATCTCAGGTTAATGTAACTAATCCTGGTTCTAACTATGAAGTACCTCCTATCTTATTATTTGAAGGTGGTGGAGGAGAAGGTGCGTTTGCCGAAACTACTATTGAGCAAGGAAGTGGTAAAGTACTCTCTGTTATTAATTTGAAAGGTGGTAATAGTTACGTTCAGGCTCCTACAGTCATCCCAACCCATCCAATTGATCTAGAAAGGAAGCAGAGAAATAGAATTATATCTGATTCAAACATGCTTGCTAATGCTTACCTAACTAGTAACATGACAACTTCTAGTACAACTATCAATCTTACTAAAGTTTGGTATGATGTATCTCAGAAGTATGGTTTCCCTGATGAAGCAGAAGTATTAATACCTTTCTATAATACTACTGAAGGGCATTGGAGTGCGGAGAGAATTCTCTATGGTGCAAAGAGTGTAGGTACGCCTGGTACTCTAACTGTTGCAACAGGTGGTAGAGGATATCTTGGAACTACTGCTCATGCTCATTCTGTACTGACAGGAACATACTCTTGGTCAGGTACCACATGTACTGTTACAGCGTCAGCTCCACATTGGTTGCAGACTAACATGTATCAGTATTTGAAATTCACTAGCGGTCTGGAAATTAGTGGAACTGTTGCACATTTTGTCGATGGTTCATATAAAATTACTAGAACAGGTCCGCAAACATTTACAGTCGAACTTCCATACTCATATACAGCAAGCGGAAACATCTCCTTGCTTCCAGAAGTTCGTCTGAGATCGTTATAAATAACCAATAAAGCTTATAGGTAATGGCATTAGTCACTGATAAATTTAGAATATACGCAGCTGAGAGCTTCAGGGACACTCTGCAAAGCTCCAATAAGGTGTATATGTTCGTCGGTAGGGCGAAGAGTTGGGGGTCATCTGACACTCCACCCGCAGGTGAGCCTATTGATAGTTTTGAGTATGCAAGAACTACGTATCAAGATTCAGTTGCCTTTAAGCGTGTTGATATATCTGATACTGCATTAGTAATTCCTAGAGTTGACTGGGTAGATCCTACCAAGACAACTGGTGGAGTTGGTCGTACATACTCAATGTACAAACCAGACTATTCACCAACTAAGACGACTGCTAATGGTTCGTCTAGATTATATGATAGTAACTTCTATGTTATGAACTCAGACTTCAATGTCTACAAGTGTCTTTATAATGGTCAAGATCCAGATTATCCAAGAGGTAGACCTTCATTGGTTGAACCAACTGGTACATCTACAACTATTATTGAAACATCAGATAGTCCTGGCGTATATTCTTATCGTTGGAAATATCTCTATACTATTGACGCGGATAACATTCTAAAGTTTGTTACTTCGGAGTTCATTCCTGTATTAGCAAATAGTTTGGTTACATCTGCTGCAAACCCAGGTTCTGTTGACACAGTTGTCATTGAAAACCAAGGTGCAGGTTATAACAATGGTACATACACCAATGTTCCTATTCGTGGTGACTGGGAAATCAATGGTGGTACACAGGCACTTTGTACTGTTTCTGTTGTTTCTGGTGCTGTATCTTCAGTAACTGTGACTCAAGCAGGTTCAGGATATAGTTTTGCTTCTATTGATGTTGCTCTTATCACTAATGTTGGTAATGGTACAAATGCATCACTAGACGTTGTACTACCTCCTCAAGGTGGTCACGGTGCGGATGCTGTTAGAGAATTAGGTGCATATCGTTTAATGTTTACTAGTAAGTTAGAAACCACTAGTGCATTCGTTGATTTCCCTAATGATTTGTCATATAGAAGGGTTGGTCTTGTACTAAACCCATTTGATTACAATACAACTTCTGTTTGTAGTCAGAACACAAGGTCTGCTGTTAAAGCAATGATCTTCCCTCAGTCTGGTACTGGTATGCCTAGTGGTAATTTTGCACCAGGTGAATCAATTACACAGGCAAGCACAGGGGCAAAAGGATTTGTAGTCTCATATGATTCTACAACTAAGGTCTTGAAGTATTATCAAGATTCTGTTGATGGTGTTGTTAACGGTAATATTATTCCGTTTTCTGGTTCAAATCAGATTACATCTGGAACTAATGCTTATACTGCAACCCCAGATTCAACATTCGGTACTTCAGGTATTCCAAAGTCACAGATAACTATTGGTGTATCTGTATATGAGTTAGGTCTTTCATTCGTTGCTGGTTATGCCAACGAAGAGATTGAATTAAACTCAGGTGAAATATTGTACATAGATAATAGGATTCCGATCACAAGATCTGCGGATCAAAACGAAGAGCTAAAAGTAGTAATTGAATTCTAAATGGCACAAAATACGAACCTGAACATAGCTCCTTACTACGACGATTTTGATCAGAGTAAGGGTTTCCTAAAAGTATTGTTTAAGCCTGGTTACCCAGTACAGGCTAGAGAACTTACTACGCTTCAGAGTGTACTACAAAATCAAATTGACACGTTTGGTACAGGTGTCTATAAAGAAGGTTCTATGGTGGTGCCTGGTGGCATTACATTGAACACTAACGTTGCTTGTGTTATTATACAAAACACTTATCTTAACTTAGACGTAGAACTTTATAGAACTGCTCTAGATGGTTTAGTAATTAAAGGATCAACTTCAGGTGTTCGTGCTCGTATATTATTCTCTGTTAGTGCTAATACATCAACTAAGAGTCAGATTACATTCTATATTAATTACCTAGAGAAAGCAAATGATAATACTACAACTACATTTACCGATGGTGAAACATTTACTTGCGAAACAGATATAACTTATGCCTCCACAACCATTGCTGCAGGCACACCTATTGCACAATTATTAAATTCTGGTGCTAATAGTAGAGGTTCAACTGCTAGTGTGGGTGCAGGTACCTATTATGTTAGAGGTTATTTCGTACCTGTAGCAGAACAAACTCTAATTTTAGACCAATATGGCATAGCACCATCATATAAAGTTGGTTTGAAGGTAGAAGAAAGGATTATTACTGCTGATGAAGACGCAACTCTTTATGATAATGCCATTGGTAGCACAAATTTCTCTGCACCAGGTGCTGATAGATTCAAAATTAACCTAACTTTAGTCAAAAAAGCACCTACAGCACCTAATGCTGCTGATTTTATTGAACTTTTAAGGACTGATACTGGTAGAGTACAGAAAAAAGTAGAAAGAAGCACTCTAGGTTTCATTAATGATGTCCTTGCAACTAGAACAAAGGAAGAATCTGGTGACTACTACGTCAAAAAATTCTTTGTTGATGCTAGAGAGAACCTTGATGATGGATTTAACAACGGTGTATATGCATCTGATGCCACTACTGGTGATGGTAATACTCCATCTGAAGAAAATATTGCAGTTCAGTTGTCTTCAGGAGCAGCATACATTTCAGGATATAGAACAGAGAGGTTATCTACAACATATAAGGATGTTGATAAACCAAGAACTTTTGATACAGCATTAAACGAATCTCTTACATCTGATTTTGGTAACTATGTCTTCATGACAAACCAACATCAAGCACCTACCATATACGAGACTATTGAGCTTAGAGATACAGAAACTGGAACTAATCTAGGAAATCCTCAGGGTACGATTATAGGTCTAACAAGAGCATTAAACTTCTACCATGAATCTGGAGCATTTAATAACCAGACAACAATTTATAGGTGCTATATTTCAGATACACAACTATTCACCAAGATTACCCTTACAGGTAGTGGAACTTGGACAAATGGTAGAAAGGTATTTGGTGCAACATCAGGTGCTACAGGTTTCTGTAGATCTGGTTCTGGTACTGTTGGATATCTTTACCAGACTAATGGTGTATTCTTACCAGGCGAAGTATTAAAGGTTAATAATGAGGGTGGTGCTACTCATGGTACTATTGCTGCAGGTGGAGTTAAAGCTTATAGTTTTGCTGATGTAAAATCATATGCCTTTGGTGGTGGAGGAGGAACTGCTGATTCTGTATTAGATGTTAAGGTAGCACTACCTGGTTCAGGTCCTATCTACACTGGTAACGCTTCTACTGGAACAATTACTTCCACATTGTCTAATTTTGACACTCAGTTGAAAGTTGGGGATATTGTTGAGTTCTCAAATAATGATGCTAATCATAGAGCAACAGTTACTGCAGTGACTGATGATAAGAACTTTGATATTACTCGTTTAGGTAGTACTACACTTGCTACTGGTGCACTTACAAGTCCTGTTATAAGAACTCGTCCAGAGATTAAAGAAGCAAGTAAGAAAGCTTTAATTACACCTCTTGGATATGGAGCAGTAAAGAATACTAATAATAACAATACTCAGAATCCTGCAGGTTACTTTAGGGTTGCTGTAACAGGTGTATCTGTATCCAGTGGATCTGCTACAGTTGACGTAGGTTCAGGTTTATTAATTAAGAATGCAGATGCTCTTGATGATTTTACAGTCAGTGTGACATCTGGTACAGGTGATGGTGATATATTAAGTGAAGCTAACTTTACTACAGGTAGCCCATCTGTCAACACACAGTCTGTTGCTTTAAGTGGTTTACTTGGTGGTGGTTCTGGTACTATTGACGTTATTGTAACTGTATACAGTTCTAATAGATCTGCTAAGGCAAAGACTACTGAGAGGATGAAACTCCTTAAACTTGACAAGACAACTGTATCTGGTAGTCCAAACGGTTTAACAACTGCTACTACTGGTAATGCGTACAGAGTGGATGATGAACGTATTTCTTTAGGTACTGGTGATGTATTCAAACTTAAAGCAATATATGAATCATCAGAGACATTCCCTCAAAACGTTCTTCCACAGTTCCAGTATACTAACTTAATAGGAGCAATTGGAATTGATGATGTTATTACTGGTGATACCTCAGGATCTAGAGCAAGAGTTATATCAACTACAAGTAATATAGTTTACTTCATTCCAGTAGATGATGATGTGTTCACTGATGGAGAAACTATCACAGGACCTAATTCTACCTTCCAGATATTTGCTGGCACATTAAGTAACGGTGCTACTAACGTAACTGAAAGTTTTGAACTTGATGATGGACAAAGAGACCAGTATTACGACTATTCATCTATAGTAAGAAAAGCAGGTTATACAGCACCAACAAAACCATTATATGTTATAGTTGATCGTTTCCTCACTACTTCTGGTAGCAATCCTTATACAGTAGATTCATACCAAACTTCAGAGTATAAAGAGATACCAAATTATAATTCTGAAAATCTTAGGGATGTTATTGACTTCAGACCGATAGTTGCTGAACAACTATCTGGTGCTGGTTCTGTTGCATCTCCATGGGGATTAAGTGCTACTAAGTATCTTGATTTTGATAATAGAGCATTTACTGGCAACTTAACTGGATTACCTGGCATAGGAGATACTACTATTCTTAGTATACAATACTATCTTGGTAGAGTTGATAAGGTCTTTATGAACAAAGACAATATAATTCAGGTAGTAAAAGGTGCTCCATCTACTCAACCTGTTCCTCCTGATAATATTGATGATGCAATGTTACTAGCAACATTGACAATTCAACCATACGTATTTAATGTAGATAACGATATTACTATTGAAGAGACAAACTACAAGAGATATACATTCAGGGACATCCAATACTTAGAGGATAGAATTAAGACACTTGAATACTATACACAGTTATCACTACTTGAAGGTGAAACTGCAAGTATGGAAGTCAGAGATGCTAGTGGTCTTAGCAGATTCAAGAATGGATTTATTGTAGATAACTTCTCAAGTCTTGCTACTGCTGACACCTTACATCCTGATTATAGAGTATCTACTGACTTTGAAGAAGGTCAGATGAGACCTGCTCACTATACAACTCAGGTTCCATTGACATATGGTACAAGTAGTGCAAATGTACAGGAAACAAATGAGATTATCACACTTCCATATTCATCTACGGTTCTTATAGATCAACCATACGCTTCTGCTGTTGAGAATGTTAACCCATTTAACGTGTTTACCTATACAGGTGATATTGAACTATATCCTGAGAATGATAACTGGGTTGATACTAAATCACTCAATCCTATCAAAGGACCTACTGTAGAAGGTAACTTCCTAACCACAGTTAGAGAGTATAACGCAGACCAAAATGGTTTCTCACCTATACACTGGAACTCATGGAAGACTACATGGACAGGCACAAGCACAGAAACTGATGTCGGATCATGGAGAAGAAGTGGTAAGAGAAGAAGAGATAGAACTATCACAACTACTACAACAACCACTACAAAACAGACAAGAACAGGTATTAGGTACAGAGTTACTCCTGTTATTGAGCAGCAGTCACTAGGTAGTAGAGTTGTTTCTGTAGAGCATATTCAGTTTATGCGTTCTAGAAATATTGAGTTTACATGTCAGAAACTAAAACCAAGAACTAAATTCTACGCATTCTTTGATGGTATTACACTTCCTAAGAAATTAGTTACACCTAAGATCATGGGAATAGTAAAAGATCCAGCTAGTGATAATAAGACAAATAGTATCCCATTCCAAATTGGAGAAACTATCCATGTTAAGAAAGGAAATGGTAAGTTTAGATTCAAGGGTAGGGTATCTGCCCCTAATGAAGGATTCCAAATCAACCCATTAGACGGTACAGATATAACATCTATTAGTGATTATAAGTCAAACTTGACTTTCATTAATATTGATACCAAGGCACTTGCTGATCAGGCAAAAGGAACTTATTATGGTTCACCTAAGATTAATGACTACATTGTTGGTGAAACATCTGGTGCTATAGCAAAAATTAGCAACAAAGACATGGTGACTGATAAGAAAGGTAATCTTAGAGGTTCATTCTTTATTGATGCACCTAGTGTTGAAGGTAACATGAAGTTCAAGACTGGTACTAAGTTATTCAGATTAAGTGACACACCTGACAATAGTAAGGTAGTTGGTGTATCAGATTCTAATGGTGAAGCAGAATTTACATCTTCGGGTCTATTGCAGACAACTCAGGAAACAATCATCTCAGTAAGAAATGCTAAAGTAACCTCAGAGGACATGAAAGATGCTAGAACTTTGACTAGTTCAAGTGTATCAACTGAGGAAGAGACTAGATGGTGTGACCCACTAGCACAAACATTCCTTGTTGAAGATTCAACTCTTGAGGGTGGAGTGTTCTTAACTAAGGTTGACTTATTCTTCTTTACTAAGGATGCTGAGATACCTGTATCAATGGACATCAGAACTGTAGAGAATGGAACTCCAACACAGGATATACTACCACTATCTAAGGTAGTTAAGGATCCTGATGATGTATTCACATCTGCGGATGCTTCTAAACCTACTACATTTGAATTCAAGTCACCTGTATTCCTACCATTCAGAAAGGAACATGCACTTGTTCTTACATCTGACTCCAACCAGTATAAGGTATTCATCTCATTACTGGGTAGAGATGCTATTGACGCTGCACATGCAGGTGAAAAAATATCAGAGCAACCATATATCGGTGTACTATTCAAATCACAGAACGCATCTACTTGGACACCTACTCAATATGAAGATCTTATGTTTAAGATCTATAGAGCAGAGTTTACACTCCCAACCACAGCAGCAACTAGTACACTTGTACTAGAAAATGCACAGTTAGGTGAAGCAAATGGCGGTTTCTTGAATCTAAGATCTAATGCACTACAGACAACATCTGGTAGTGATGAGATCAGAGTATTCCATAGTAACCATGGTCAGCAATCTAACCTCAACTACTTAGAACTAAGTGGAGCAATCTCTGAAGTAGCGGATACTGCTATCAATATGGGAGCTGGTCTAACTGCTGTTGGAACATCAATCACTGTTGATGATGCTTCTCAGTTCCATACAACAATAGGTGGATCTGCTGTTAGTTCATCTAACCTTGGTTTCCTCAAGATACTTGGAACTGCCGAAGACGGTAGTGGAGATGAGATTATTGCATACGAAGGTATCGCAGGTAATGTCATTACAATCAATGCTGCAGGTAGAAACTATTCAGGTACTTCAGGATCTGGTACAGGTAAAGTACATGCAGATAATGCTGTGGTACAGTGCTATAACCTTTGTGGTATACCTCTTACATTGATTAATAATACTCACAACAATACAACAGGTGGAATTATTTCGATTAACAGTCCACATTCTTACAACTTGAAGATTACTGGTAAGAATGCAGGTAAGAGTATTAACTGTGGTGGTCCTAACATGACAGTATCACAGAACGTTCCATGGGATGTTCTTACACCACAGATTCGCAGTCAGGTAGAACCTATGACAAGCATAACTGCTAGAGTCAAGGGTACTAGTGGAACCTCATGTGGTCCTTTCCCAGCTGGCGAGAGTGCAGAGACATCATTTAATAAGGATACTATATGGCAAGATATTACTATTGCTGAGGAGAACTACTTCCCAGACACTAAGATCATTGCTAACCAGTTAAATGAAATTAACAGAATGAGTAGTGCTAAGTCATTTACTATGGAAATCCTTCTCAACTCTGAGACAAGTCATTTATCTCCTGTTATTGATCTAACTCAATGTGCTATTATTACAACTGCTAACCAGTATAATAATATAATACCAACTGCAGGTATAGGTGGAGAGTGTGCTGCTAACTATATTACTAAGGTGGCAAGACTAGAGAAGAGTGCTAGTGGTATCAAGGTCATGCTTGCTGCTAATACATTCAACCAGTCTAAGATCGTGGTGATGTACAAGTTAGTTCCAGTAGGTTATGCAGGTAACCTTGATGACTTACCATTCCAGTTCTTCAATACAGATGGTAAAGCAGATAGTGGTGAACTAGTTCCACAGAATGATTTAACCACATTCACCGACTATGAGTTTAGTGTAGAGGACACAGATGACTTTGATGCATTCCAAATCAAGATCAGTTTACTTAGTTGGAGACAGCCATACATACCTAGAGTAAAAGACTTTAGAGCGATAGCGTTAGCATAATGGAAGATGATGTAATTGAACTGATCCCTGTCGAAGGACATAACCAACTCGGTAGGGATCCAAATTCTAATGCGATTTTAAACACCGATGTAACTGCATATGAAGCATATAGGAAAGCACGTGCAGATGCAAAGCGAAAAGCAGCAGAAATGGAGACTTTAAAGGACGAAGTGGCAGAACTTAAAGAACTTGTAAAGAACCTGATTCAAAAAGAAGATAAATAAAGTTAAGCTAAATAATATAGTTGTAAAAGAATGGCTAGTGCTGTATCCAATTTACTGATATATCAGGGTTCTGACTTCATCATCGACTTCACTATTGAAAACGATAATGGAACAGTATTCAATTTGACTGGATATACAGTAGCATGTAAAATCAAAAAGCATTACACAAGTAGTACGTCCACTACTGTAACTGCTGCAGTTCTTTCACCTGCAACCAGTGGGCAGATTCAATTATCTCTCACAAATGGACAAACGGCCGCAATGAAGTCAGGTCGTTATGTATATGATGTCGTTATCACAGCAACATCTGGTATCAAATCCAGAGTTCTGGAAGGTTCTGTCAGCGTACTTGAGGGGGTAACAATTTAATGGCAAGACTAAGATTTGGAGATCAATCAGTTCCAAGAGTAACCAGAGTCGCCACTGGAGGTGGTGGAGGTACTATTGGTGGTATGTCTGATGTGGATCTCACAGACGTATCTCAAGGAGGACTAGCAGACGGTTCAGTTCTAGTCTATTCTGCTGCAGACACAAAATTTGTTCCAACAAACGTATTAAACAACATCACTATCAACGGGGGTAGCTTCTGATGGCATCAAATATACTCATTAAAAGGAGTACTGGTTCAACCGCACCAGGCACCATTACATATGGTGAATTAGCACTTACTACTGGTGCAAACGGTACTCAAGCAAATGCTGGTGATCGCCTATTTGCAGGTGATAACAACGGTGCTGCACAGGTAGTTGGTGGTAGATACTTCACAGACATGCTTGATCATGTCCATGGAACTCTAACCGCAAGTTCTGCTGTTGTTCTAGACAGTAATTCAAAGATTGATAACTGGAATGTTGATGACATTAACTTAAATGCTAACGTCATTACAACAGCAACTACTGATGCTGACCTTATCTTCCGTGCAAATGGCACAGGTAAACTGGTTATTGAAGATGGTCAGGAACTAGAATTTGGTACTACAGGTGACGTAGAATTTGTATTTAACGACTCTGATGCTGTTGTGGACATCAAGCGTGTAGCAGGTACCCCCGACTTGCGTATCGCTGATGACATGAAGCTTCATTTCGGTAATACAAAGGATGCTTCCATATATTATGACGAGACTACCTCGGATAAGATTCAGGTAGAAGGTGCTGATTGGAACTATGCAACTGGTGTTACTGTAAATTATCAGGATACAACTGATGCTTCCAACGTATCAACTGCATCTGTAACCTTTGCAGGTGGTATTGGTGTTGCAGCAACTGCATGGGTTAAAGACCTTAAGGTTGATGACAATACTACTATTGGTACTGCTGATACAGATAGTTTAACTGTTAATGCTACAACTACTTTCCAAAACGGTGTAACATTTAACGGTCAAACAACTATTACTGGTACTACACAACAGACTGGTTCTATTGAAGTTGACAACCTTAAGTTAGATGGTAATACACTATCTACTATTAATAGTATACAAGAATTGATTATTGACCCATATCCTGCAGGTGGAGACGCTGATGGTTTGGTTATAATCAAAGGTGACCTTCAAATTGATGGTACAACAACTACTGTTAACAGTGCTTCAATGTCTGTTAACGATCCTACCATTGAATTGGGTGACCCTACTACTCCTGTAACAGTTAAAACTCTTGCTACCTTTGCAGGTAACGCAACAGTTGATGTTGTGGTTGATGCTGTAGAGCAATTACAGGTTGGTGATGCAATCACTGGTACTGGTATTCCTGGTAGCACAACAATCGCTGCTATCAACACAGGTACAAAAACAATTACATTAAGTGCAGCAATCACTGCTGACCAAGTTGTTGGTGCTACCTTAACTACAGTTAGGGGTGCTGATGATGCAATGGATCGTGGTGTTAAGGTTCATTACAACCTATCTGGAACTAACAAGTTTGGTTTCTTTGGTTATGACCGCACAGGTGGTGGAGATGGTGCAGGTGCTTGGACATTCATTGAAGAAGCAACTGACACAGGTACTGTTTTCGGGGTAACTGGAAACCGTGGTACTGTTGTTATTGGAGACCTAGAACTCGATACTGACCTTGCAGTTGAGTTTGGTGGTACTGGTGCAGGTACATTTACCTCAAATGGTATCATTTATGGTAACACAACTGGTGCTTTGCAAGTTACTGCAGCAGCAAACATGGCAACACCTGGTTCAGGTAATGATGCCACTACATCATATCAAGTATTGACCGTCACTTCAGCTGGAGTTCCAGTCTGGACAAACACGATCGACGGTGGAACATTTTAGAATCTGACTTATGAACGTACAAATTGTTATTGCTACATTACAAAAAAAGATAAGTGATTTGACTTTGACTAACGTTATGTTAGAAGCACAAATAAGTGACTTACAAAGTCAGTTAAATAGTATGAATCAAGATCAACAATCTGAGAATGCTTTAGATGGCAACGAGAATCAAACTAAAGAGATCGACGACAGCAGCAGCAGTCCCGACGACTTCTAATTTAGAAGACGGAGAAGTCGCTCTTAATATAGCGGATAGAAAACTATACGCTAGAAACGGATCAAATATAATAGAGGTAGCAAACCAGAAACCCAACACGGGTGAGGTGGTTACTACCATGCTTTCTTCTGACATCACGAATGGTCAGGGGAATACTTTTTATGTTGCTACGGTTGGTTCTGATTCTGCCACATTAGCAAATGGTGGTAATAATGGTAAGCATCCAGATACTCCATTCTTAACAGTTACTGCAGCTCTTGGTGTAGCTACAAGTGGAGATACTATTATCATTGCACCTGGTGAATATCAGGAAGCATTCCCAATGACTGTACCTGATGGTGTGACTGTACGTGGTACAAACTTAAGATCTACATCTATAAAACCCACAGGAGCAACAAACGATAATAACGCATTTATCATAGCTGGAGATGTACATATCTCTGACTTGACAATCAAAGATTTTTTATACAACAGTGGTGCTGATGAAGGATATGCATTTGTTTTAGCATCAAATGTTGACGCAGTTAAGAGTCCATATATCGAAAGAGTTACAGTTGCTACCAAAGGTAGTGTAACATCTGGTTCAGATCCTTACGGATACACACAGGGAGATGCAGGTCGTGGTGCTAAGTTAGATGGTGCACAGTATGCAGCAGCATCACAGCATTGTTCTGTACTATTCAACGAGTGTACATTTATAACTCCGAATCAAATAGGTGTTAAGGTAACTAACGGTGTTCGTGTAGAGTGGTTAAATTGCTTCAACTATTTTGCATCTATTGGTATACAAGGTATACAAGGTGCTACTGGTAAGTTTGGTACTGGTAAAACTCGTTTAAAACTTTCTGGTGTTAGTGGTACATTCTCTGCATCTGAGGTTGCATATCAGTTAGAAGATAGTTTCCAGTCAGGAACTTATGCAAGATCTGGTACTACAGTTACACTGACAAGAACTGGACATGGTTTATCAACTAATGATTACATCTATGCAGATTTTATTAGTGGTGGTGCTACAGATAACTTCTATCAAGTTACTAAAGTAGATAACAACGTTGTTACACTTACTGATAGTTCATCAGGAACTATAGCATCTGGTAACGTAACTTATAAGAAAGTCGTTGCTCGTGGTGTGCTTGACAGTAATGATGGTACTTACGTTTATATTAATGGTAAGGGAACTGGGGAATTTGTTACTACTACCAAATCAGCAAAAGCAACAAGTAGATTTGGTGACACCCAAATTGACACTGCACAAAAGAAATTTGGAACAGCATCTATATTATTAGACGGAACTGAGGATGCTCTAACTGTACCAACCTCTGAAGACTTTGGATTTGGTACAGCAAACTTCTGTATAGAAGCATTCATCAGACCTAATAGTGTAACTGGAATACAGCATATCTTTGATTTAAGAGATACCAGTGCTACAGATACTGCACCAAAACTTTATTTGAATGGTACTACACTTCATTTTGGTGTTGGTAACGCATCAGTTCGTAGTGGTGGTACTCTTGCTACAGGTACTTGGTATCACGTTGCTGTTGCTAGAAACGGCGGTACAACAAAATTATTCCTTGATGGAACAGAACTAGGGACAGGTGCTGATACTAACGACTATGGAACTACCAAACCAGTAAGAGTTGGTAGTAACTATGCTGCTACACCTGCCGAAGAATTTGATGGACATATAGATGAAGTAAGAGTTAGTAAGGGTGCTGCTAGATTCACTGGTGCATTCACCCCTACAACAAGCGAATATGGTTCTGACTTGAATACAGTACTATTACTTCATTCAAACGATACAGACGGTACTACAACCTTCACAGATAGTTCTGGTGGTATCAGTGACGTTCGTTCTAGTGGTGGTGACTCTGCTACAGCTGTAACTACTGCTGACTACTCTCAGTTTGGTGCTGAGATGCGTTCAGTTGCATCTGCATGTGTATATGGACAGAAAGGTGTACAGGCAGACGGTTCTGGTGTAAAACTTATATTGACTGCACATAACTTTGGTTATGTTGGTGCTCAGTCTGACTATACTAATGACCCTTCTCTTGCTGTACAGGCAAATGAAGTAGAAGAACTTAATAGCGGTAAAGTTCTATTTTCTTCTACAGACCAAGACGGTGACTTCCGTGTTGGTGATGCATTCTCTGTAGACCAAGAGACTGGTAACGTATCTTTCGCGGCCACATCAACAGCTCAGTCTGCTGCAAACATTACTTTAAGTGATGGAACTGGTACTACTAACATATATCCTGCATATATTGAGACTGGTAACTTACGTCTAGCAGGTAACAGTATTACTTCAACAACAGGTCAGGTAATCGTTGACCCTTCTGGTAACGAAGACTTTGTTGTTAACGCTGAAACAATCGTTAAAGAAGCAGTTTACTTTGATGTTAATAAGTCAACTGCGTTTGGTAGTACAGTACAAGGTGTTCTAAACATTACTGGATTCAATGATTCTACTCTTTTTGGATCATCTGAAGCATCATGTTTCTCTACAAGATCATTCGTTGTCTTCCAAAATCAGATAGGTACAGTTAACCTTGCTTCTGCAGGTTCTGGATATTTTGGTGGTGTACACACTGTTACTGCTACATCAAACCCAAATACAATAGCAACTGCTACTGCAACCTTAGCAACCACTGGTTCTCTAGCAACTGTTACCTTGAATGCAGGTGCAAGAGGAAGTCTTTATACTGCTGCTCCAACTGTAGCATTAAGTGGATCTGGTGGTGGTACTGTTACTGCTGCGTTAGCAAATGGTTCTAGAGTTGCAGAGATTGAGATCTTAGCAGGTGGAACTGGTTACGCTGGTCCTACATTTACTGCTGATGCTCCTCCACAACAATCATTCAGTGCTAGTGCAACTACTGTAGACTTAGTTGCTAATACTATTACAATCAATAACCATACGTTTGAAACTGGTGATCAGATGACGTATGACGCTCAAACACTTGATGCGTCTGCAACTGCTATCGGTGGTTTGACACACAACAGTACTTATTATGCAATATTTGTTGATTCTAATACTATTAAGGTTGCATCATCACAGGGAAATGCAAATTCAGGAAATGAACTATCATTAACTGGAGTTGGAACTCTAAGTCAATTCTTCATAGGTGTAACTGCTGTAGTAACTCTTACTCAAACTGGTGGAGTTATTGATGGTGGATCTATCAGTAATGCAGGTACTGGATACGGTGCTTCTATCTCAGGTACACTAGCAGACTCTGGATCAGGTGCAGGTGGTAACATCAACCTTAAACCAGGTTTTGCTGTTGGGACACTTAGCATCGGGGTTGCTGGTTCATACACAACTGCCACTACACCGACAGTTACAATTACTCGTGATGCTGCAGACACAACTGGATCAGGTGCTGCTGCAACTGCAGTTGTTGGTTTCCCTGTAGAATCTGTAAGTTTAGATACTCAAGGTCTAGGATATAGAAACCTTCCTTCAATTGACGTAAGTGCAGGTGGTACTACACCAGCATCATTTAACGTAACATTAGACGAACTGACTGGTAGAATTGCAACATGTACTATCAACTCAGCAGGTGATGGATATACATCTGCTCCTACACTAACATTTGTTGGTGGTGCAGGTGCTGCTGCTACTCTTTCAGTTACTGTTCAATCTTTAACTGGATCTATCACATCTAATGGATCTGGATATACACCTGGCACATATCAAAACGTAGGATTCACAACTACTGGAGCAGGTATATCTGCTACTGCAACTTTCCTCATACCAGGATTTTCAGGTACAATTACTAACGGTGGTTCTGGATATACTGACACTGCCTTAGTCAACGCAACTCTTAGAAACACTCCTACTTCTACAAAGACAGTTACTGTTGTTACTAGAGTTAAACTTAATATAGACAGCACAATTACCAACGGACCTTTCCAAGTTGGTGAAACTGTTACTGGATCTGTAAGTAATGCAACTGGTACAGTTACAGCAGCTGGAACAGATATCTCTGGTAATGCATATATCTTCTTAGACAATGTAACTGGAACATTCCAAGATGCAAACACAGAGAATGCTGTTGGTGGAACTAGTACTGCTACCTCAGGAATTGCTACAATTCAAACTGGTGCATATAGATGGGTAATTGATGGAACTGAAGCACCAGATTTCAGTTTAATTGACAATAATACATATCATTTTGACACTAGCGATGCAAGTAATAATAACCATAACCTACAGTTAGGAACCGCAACTAATGTAATAACTAGACAATCTGGTACTGCTGGTACAGCTGGATCATATTGGGAGGTTGTGGTTGGTGCACAATCTGCTGTAGCTGGTGAAGGAACTACTGATTATAGATGCGTACAGCATGGTGCTGATATGGGTCTTGGTGGTACAATCACATTTACTACTGGTGCTGCAGGTCAGTCTGGAGAAGGAATGACAGTTGACCTTACTATTTCTGGTGGTGTGGTCACTGCTGCTACTATTGTTAACCAAGGAACTGGTGGTAACTTCGCTGTTGGACATACATTCTTTGTAGATGCAGACGATGCAGGTGGAACTGGTAGTGGTTTCCTTTACACATTATCTGGTGCTCAAACTGGTATTACTACAGTAAGTGATATATCTGCTATTGGATCAGGTTATCAAATTGGTGATGTTCTTAGTGTTGATGATGCAACTGTTGGTGGTGGAGGTGGATCTGGTTTCCAATTTACTGTTGCTAGTGTTGGAGTTCCAACTTCAGTCACTGTATCAGATGGTGGGTATGGATTTGAATTAAATGATACTTTAATATTGGGTGAAGTTGCTGTTGGGGAAACTCAAGGTACTGGTTTAAACATAACCATTGCAACTTTAAATCAAACGAAATCAATTGAACTTGGACAGGACGGTAGATTAACTTTAGGTCCTACTGGTTCAAATACTATTGTATCTCCTGACGGACAAATATCATCAAGTAACTGGAATATTAGTGCGAGTGGTAATGGAGCCTTTTATGCATTATCCTCTCAGACAAGTCTTGCAAGTACTACAACGCTATCTGTTGGAAGTACATCTACCTTTACTGGATTGGGAACCTTCAATGCAGGAATTAATGTTGACGGTGCAGATAGTGATATAAAGAGAACAAAGATTCAAATATTAGATGGTACTGCAGCTGAACCTTCACTTTCTCTTTTCAACTCAAATACAACTGGTTTTTATAGATTAGATGCTGATAAGATAGGTATTTCTGTTGCAGGAGTTGCCAAGGGATCTATTGGTGCTAATGGTATAGACATCCATAAGTTCCAAGTTGACGCTACTCCTGATAGTCTCACACCATTCTTTAAAATAGATAGTTCCACTAACAAAGTTCAGATAGGTTCTGCAGCAACTAATCTTGAGATTGATGCTACAAATACTATCACAACTGGTGGTACAGATATCAGCGTTCCTCTTAACTTTGACACCAAAGGAGAAGGTAACTTTGTATTTAAAGGTGGAACTAATGTAGATTTCTCTATTACAGATGGTACTACAGAAACATTCAAAATTGATACAGAGAATGGTGATGCTACATTTACAGGTAATCTTGATGCTGGTCTACTCCGTTTAGTTGATAACACAGTTCAGAACAATAGTTCTACTGCTACTCGTTCATTCGGTCAAATTCTTGCATTGACAGTTACAGGAACTGGATCTGGATATACAGATGGAACTTATACTGCAACTGCTACAACAAGTAATGGTGCAGGTACTGGATGTACTGTAACAGTTACTGTAGCGAGTGGAGATTTCTCAGCAGTCACAGTTGTTGCAAAAGGTCAGAATTATTCTGTAGGTGATACTCTTACAATCACTGCAGCTGGTGGTGGAAGTGGTAGAACGGTTACAGTTACTGATATAGATGGTTCTGGTGTTGTATTGAAACCATCAGCAGGTTCTGATATTCTTTGTAATACTACAGGTTCATTCGTAGTTCCTTCAGGTACTACAAACGAACGTCCTAATGCTTTAGATCGTAGACCAGGTGCTATTAGATATAATACTACTCAATTACAGTTTGAAGGATATAACGGAACTGACTTTGTTTCTCTTGGTGGTGTTAGAGACGTTGACCAAGATACTTACATATTAACTGAATCAGCACCTGGTTCAGATGAAGATACATTTGAATTCTTTGCTCAAGGTATTAACTGCCTAGCATTAGATAAAGATAAATTAACATTTAAAACTTCTAAATTATTCAGTGTACCTGGTACTCTTATTATTGATGGTACTGATAACTCAGTAGATTCAATAGAATTTAAGAGGAATGGAACATCTGTTGCAAAAATTAGAACTAAGAAAGACTTTGAAGTTACTAATGGATTAAGATTAAGAGCAGTTCCAATTCAAGGTGCTATCGACACTATTGGATCTCCTACTGGTTCTTCAGGTGTATATACTGCATCTACAACATTTACTGCTGTTGCAGGTACATCAGAATTTGAAGGTATAAATGCAACATTTGATGTTGTCATTGATGGTTCACAGAATATATCATCTGTCGCAGTCAATGCTGCAGGTACAGGATTTGAATCACTTGAGACAATTACGATTGCAGGTAATTTACTCGGTGGTGCTACACCTGCAAATGATGTAACATTCACAGTTACAGCAATAACAAATACAGTTCCAGCTTTTGCTAGACTTGATGTTATTAACCAAGATTTTGTAAGTCAGTTAGATAATAAACCATTTATTAGTTTAGATGCTAACGCTGCACAGGCACAATGGAAGATCAACAGAGGATGGAATGGTGGTACAAGTAACTACCTAACAGTATTTGACTCTACTGGTGACTTTGTTGAACTAGATGACTGTCGTGTAGAGGGTGGTGAACTAACATCGTTCTCAGCAAATGCTTCTATTACAGCATTTGATAAAACAACTTATAAAGGAGCAAAAACTCTTATTACTATTGAGAGTAATGATGGTAAGGTACACATGTTTGAGGTAACTGCTATCTGTGCTGCTGCAGGCACAGCTGCTCACGCTACTATTACAAACTCCATAACTTCAGATAATGATTTAATGGATGCAACTGTTTCGGTTGCAGGTAACAACGTAAATATCAGTTTAAACAAATCTTCTGCTGCAACATCATCCACAACCTTTACTGGTAGATTCACAACTACCAAAGTCAAGGTATAAATAAACCTGAGGTAATACAACGTCATGCCAACCAAGAATTTTTCATCAATAGGGGGTTTTGCAGTAGGTTCTACTGAGGTGATTAACACCAGCTTCGAGTTGAATAACATCTCTGCCATTCATATGGCTAGTGATAACTTTACTGATGCAAATCATGACAAGTATCTTGTTAAGAGAGTAACCGATAGTGCAAACAATACACTACAGTTGACCTTAGATGGCACAACTGCTCTTGCAACAAATTCACCTGCTCTTGCTGCAGATAGGGTTGCATTCATTAAGGCAAGGGTTTTTGGACAAGAGACTACTCAAAATCAATATGTTTATGCAACCACATTTGATATTGTAGTTACCACTGCTGCAAATGGTACGCCAACAGTAGCATCTAGTTATGAAAATATTATTAGAAATAATCCACCAGGTCAAGAACTCTGGAAAGTTACTCCAGATGCATTTCTAATCGGAAGTGTACCTTATTTCACTTTTGAAGTTGAATCAGTGACAACCAATTCTACTGTTAAATGGATTGGTATTATAGACATCACACTTGTTTCATAGAAACTAATGGCAATTAAGATAAATTCCGACCAGCAAAGGATACAAGCATCTGGTACTAAAGCTACAGGTAATTGGGTAAATGCCACTTATAGTAGGACGGTTTCTGGTGTTGTAAATATTCTTTCGGTTGCACATGGGTTTATTGGTAATGAAAAATTATATCTTGACTTCACATCTGGTGGTGAAGTAGATGGAGAATATACTGTAAGTAAGGTAAACGATGATGAACTTCAGTTTACCAGTTCAAATTTAGGTGTAATTACTGCAGGTAATACAGTATCATATAAAAGGGTAAGATCTCTAAGTATTCAAGCTGACAGTTCTATAGAAATGTCTGTGGGCGTTGATGCCAACGAGAAAGATGCGTTGTTCATGAATCTAAACCCTCAGAACAATATTAGAGTTGGTGTTAATACTACAGATCCACAGTATGAACTCGATGTAGAGGGTCAGATCAGAACTACTCGTTCTATCATTTCTGATACTGCACAGGTTGTTAACTTAGATATTCAAACGATTATCAACCCTTCATTGGATCTTCGTGCTCCAAACTTAGTTAACTTTGAAGACACAGACGTTACAAGTCCTACTTTTGGAACTACATTCTATCCTACTGCTGATACTCCTCCTCTGACTGATCAGTCTAGGAGACTTGCTACCACTGATTTTGTATATAAAGTTGCTACTAATGACACTGGTGGTCGTGTATACGTATCACAGACTATTGGTAGTGATCTAAATGATGGTCGTTCAGCTGCTAGACCAGTTAAAACAGTTAAGAAAGCAGCACAAATTGCTTACGGATTGCAGAAAGCAACTCCAGATCCAAGTGATGAATACGTAACACTTATTGTATCTGGTGGTGAGTATCTAGAAGATAACCCAATATCACTTCCTAGAAACTGTTCACTTGTTGGTGACAACTTAAGAAGAGTAATTCTTAGACCAGCTAACCAAGATCGTCATATGGTCAAAGCGTCTAATGAAACATACATCTTTGGTGTTGTGTTCAGAGACGCACTACAAAACCCATCAGATCCACAGAGTACTGTAATTCATACTTGGAAGTATGCGTTTGTATTTGATGACAAACAGAGATTATATTACGAACCAGAGTTGGGGCAGATTCCATCAATACCTGGTGACAAGTTTCGTGGTGATAACATATTCAAAATTACATTTAATAACCACACAGGAGACAATGTAACTCTAAACGTTGGAGACTTTGTACAGGGTGGATCATCTGGTACACTTGGTACAGTTCAGACTGTTACATTTACAGGTCCTGTAGCATCACCATATTCAACTGGTAGTGTAACGATATTAATTACATCAGGTATTAATGATGTCTTCCAAGACGCTGAAAAAGTATTCTATGATAATGTTGCAGCAAATATAATTACCGACCTTAACAATGCAGGTGTCTCAGATAGATTTGACGTTGCTGATGCTGAATCATTAAGACCTGAACTAGAGACTATCTCTAACCAGATCTATCAACACACAGTAAATTCAGAAAGAGAAACAGTTGCATTCTCTGCTGATTCTACTAAAGTTAATACTACCACTGATACCATTACAATCACTGGTCATACCTTAAAAACAGGTGATCAGGTATATTATCAGAAAGATGAAAACACTGTTGCTCTAGGCGGTTTAATCGACAGTACAGCGTACTATGTAAGGTTTGTTGATGCTAATAGTATTCAGTTATTTGATAACTGGTTAAACGCTACTACAACCACTTCAACCACAGGTAGAAAAGATATAACTGGAGTATCTCCAGACACTAAACTTCACTTGTTTACTACTGGTAAAATTATGCCAGAGAGTAACAATATCTTTATTGAAACTCATCAATATGCAAGTGGTGATGGTGTGGTATATCGTGAGAGCAAGATGGGTGGCATCTCTGGTCTTGTAGATGGAACTACTTATTATGTCTATAGAGAAAACGCTAACTGGATTAGATTGGCAGCATCTGCTGCTAACGCATTAAACAAAGATGCTCAAGGTAATGATGATCCTACAACTTTACCTATTACTAGCACAGGTTTAGGATATCAAAGATTCGAGGATGCTACTAAGTTGTTATCTATCACCACGATGGATACATCTCTAGCAACACAGCAGACATACTTAGGTCCTATCTTTACTCTTGGAAGTACTGCTTATCATGACTACGAAGTTGGTCAGGAAGTATTCATGTATGGATTCCAAAGTGCTGCTGTTAACTTTGGAGGTTCTGTAAACTCATCTTGGTCTCTTGCAAGTGGTATAGTTACAGTCACTTTAAGCACTGTAGATAATGGTTTAACTACTGCATTATTTGGTAACTGGATTTCTCTTGGAGAATGTGGTCTTAAATTTAACTTCAGTGGAACTGGATCAGAAGCATTAAGCAAGACATATCATATTGACAACTTTAGTTTAGGATCTGGCACTCCATCTCTACCTGGCAATACTGCATTGGGTATGGGATATGCAAGATATAATAGTTCCAATACTACGATAACATTTGTACTTAAGGTTGCTGATATACAATCAACAACAAACACTGCTACTGCTAGTGGATCTACAGTCAGTATCTTAGATAATATCAGTGATTTTAATGGTAGAAAATATATCACTCATCGTATCGAACGTGCTGATGGTTACTCAATACAGTTTGTTATAAGAGGATCAGCTAGTGTATTCTCATCAACATTGAATCCAACTGGTAACCAGTCAGTTATTTCAACAAGTAACTATGTTTTAGCATCTCTTAGAAACTCTCCTTATGGATTTGCTAAGATATCTCAGACTGATAGGTTTAGAGATGGTGCTGAATCAATTAGACAAAACCAAGAATTTATTGCACAAGAAGCATACGGATATGTCAAATCACATTATGAAAAATCTTCTACTAGAAACAGCACTCTTGTTGTAGGTCCTACAACATTCGCAGCACTAGGTGACACATATACACATCCTATTACTGAGTGGTCTACTGCATATAATAAACTTACTATTAAGGTAAACACTGGGCATAATATATTTGAAGGTTTTCAAAATCATAATCATATCTACAATGGTGGTACAGCAAGTAATGCTATTACTATCACACAGGGTAGTGTTCAGAAAGACGTAACTGATGCAACATACGATCCTATTACAGGTGATCTTGTATTGACAATCGGTGCACACAGTTACACTACTGCTAATACATTGACCATTGCTAATGGTGCTATTAGTTTTACATGTTCTAGAGATAATCATAATACATCTCATACCTATCCAAGAGCAACAGATCCTGCATACGGTGCTACCCTACCAATCAAAGCTGTAGATGCATCTGGAACTGTTACTGTTAACGTTGGTGTTTCTGCAGGTATTAAAATTGCAGGTAGTTCTACTGCTGCTATTAATGGCACATGGGCAATAGACGAAGTATATGATTACAGAACATTCACATTAGATCTAGGTGAGACAACTCTTGCTACTGGAACCACTGGAACTGATGGTACATTCCAAGATATAAGAAAACCATTTAGAACTCCAAATAGTCGTCCAGTTACAGGTTTCAAACAAGGTGATGCTGCTGATTTAATTGCTGCTAATGCTGAGATGATCGCTGAGGTAGCTGTTGAAAAGATGGTTGCTGATACTGGTTACAGTGTGCCTACAGGTAATACAGCATGTACTGATGACATCAAAGATTTCTTACAAAAATCACTTTACCATAACCTTAAATGGGGTGGTAATGATAGAGTATATGATGCTGCTAATTACTTCCTTAAAGAAGTAACCACAAGTAATCAGAGTAAGTATGTTGCTGCATTTAATAATGCTAAAGCATATGCTGCTAAGGTAATTCGTAACCTACCGATTCTAAGACATCCACATACAACTCATTCACAGTTTTATAATACTACAATCACATTAGATAGAGCAGTATATGGACAGGTTCCTAATCTAGTACATGATGCTGGTAATTTAATTAATGCTAACAATAAATTTATATCTGAAGAAGCAGTAGAACGTTTCTTACAATCTCTTACTGATGTTCCTATTGATGCAGTATCTGGTAATAACATTACTATCAATGCGTTGAATGGTACAACTCCAACAAACACAAGTCCTCATACATTCCAAGGAGTATCTACTTATCAGTTCACACCTAGTTCAGGTGCTTACGAACCGTTAACTGGATACATGACTTTGACTATCAATGGTCATCCATTTGAAGACGGAGACAAGGTACAACTTGCACAAGAATCAATTAAATTTACATGTGCTAGTGATAGTAATGCATCTATCAAATCATATCCTCGTACAACTGACCCATTCTATAATAAGTGGATCAACGTACAAAAAATTGACGCTAATAATATTAAACTTAATGTTGGTAAAGCAAAGACTGATGTTAGCACACATACATGGTCAAGTGCCAACACTAATGCTGTAACAAGAGCAACAGTTTATGTTGATACTGGATTCACTCAGCATACCGCAACTGGTGCAGCATACGAACCAATAACAGGTATCTTAACTCTTACAGTTCCTAACCATGGATTTACTGTAGGAGAAAAAGTACAGGTCTTACAAGATTCATTGACCTTTACTTGTGATATGGATGACAACTTCTCCAAGCACACATATCCAAGAGCAACAGACCCTGCACTTAATGTTTGGAAGAGTATTGGTAATGTTACACAGAATTCATTTACGATTGATGTAGGTCCTACACCTCCTCTCACATTCACTCCTACAAACGCTGTATACACCCCTACAACAGGTCTTATGGAGGTTACTATAGGTAACCATCAATTAGAGGGTGCTACATCACATACAGTTACTGATGCTACATTAAACACTAGCACTGGTGTATTTACTGTAACTGTTCCTAATCATGGTTTCCAAGAGGGAGAGAAGATTAATGTTGCACAAGGCAGTATTCAAATGTCTTGTGGATATGGTGGCGGTGGTAATGAATCTTACCCTAAGGCAGGTCAATATGCTGATGGTAAGTGGTTGAATATTTGGAACGTAACTCAAAATACATTTGACTTTACATGTACTGGTGGTGTCGCAGTATCAGTTAGTGATGCTCATACATTTGTTTCTGCAACCGCTAATAGTCTTCAGCATGTAAAAGAACATATACAATTAACAAATGGTGCAATAACATTTAAGTGTGCTGAAGACGGTAACGCAACAGAACATGCTTATCCAAGAACTGTTATAGATTCACACACTGCAACTACAGGTACAACTTATGATCCTAACACAGGTATCATGAGTATTACATGCACTGCTGCTCATGGTATGAGAGACGGTGACTGGATCAAGATTGCTGAAGGTGGTATCTCATTTAGTTGTGGATATAATGGTGCATCAGGTCCTGCAGCAATTAAAGCATATCCAAGATCAACTGATCATATCGCAGGTAAGTGGCAGAAGGTTTTCAATGTAACTTCAACAACATTTGATGTTCAAGTTCTATCTACAATTCCATCTACTAATACTGATGCACATACATTTGTATCTGCTCTACCTAATGCAATAACTCAAAAACGTGATAAGTCTTATCAGACTGCAGTTCCTATTGTATCAGTAACTGGAACTACAATTACTATTGACGTTGGTATTTCTTCTAACCAGACTGCTCATCAATTCCAATCTGCTTTAAACAACTCAGTTATTAGTGGTGGTAACTATGCACATACATTCATAAGTGCAACAACAAACGGTATTAAGAGAGCAACCGCTTCTAGCATAGAAAACTACAGACCTAGTGCAGGTTCTTACAATCCTACTAGTGGTGATTTAGTATTAGATATTGGTGCTAATAGTTTAACTGCTCCTACTACACATACACCTACTGGTGCTGCATATAACCCAACGTTGGGTATCCTAACATTAACCATTAATAACCATGGTTTCCTACCAGGTGATCAAGTTAAACTAGCAGCAAGTACTGCTACATTTAATCAGGGTGCTCTACCAGCAGCATCTTATCAAAATAAGTGGATTAATTTATTCAATGTAACTACCAACACATTTGATGTTTACGTTGGCACAGGTGCTGGTGGTACATGGACATTCAGCAGTGCTGGAAGTAATAGCGTTACTTACGCAACATCTGTAGTTAGAATTTCACCTGAATCATTACAGTTAAGTTGTACTCATGGTAGTGGTGGTACTAAGGAATATCCTAGAACAACAGATCCAATACTTACTGCTGATTTCACAATTCCTAATCACCCTAAAGATTGTAAAGATGACTGCTCAGATGTTTTAAGAGCAGTTGCATACAACCTTGTTAATGGTGGTAACGATATGGTCTACGATCATGCAGGTTACTTTGTTGGAACTACTCACGTAGATGGAGAAGAATTCCAAGCACGTGCAGTATTTGAACTAGCAAGTGAGATTACACAACAAGTAATTGCTAACGAAACTGTTAACGTTAAAGGTTTCCATGGTATAGATCAAACTAAAGATTTAACAATCACAGTTGACGTTGGTGGTTGTGCAACTCCTAAGTCAACTGTTGACACTCTATTCTCTATTGTTGAACAAGCAATCGTCAATGATAGTCTAACTCATGCCACAGATACAGCAGCAACTGAACCTACATGTGCTGATGTAGTATCTGCAATAGACACATATTTCGGTATAGTTACAACTGCACTTGGTACAGATGGTTCTTACGGTAACTTAGATGCTGTAACCAGAACATTCTCAACTGGAGATCAGCAATGTATAGATGACATCTTACATATTCTTAGATCATTCCAATATGATTTAAGATATGGTGGAAACTCTAAGACAGTTGAAGCTGCAAACCTATACATCTCTAGTGGTGCTATAGCACACGTCACTGAAGAAGTAGATTACACTCGTGCTATTTTTGCATACGCAAAAGAGTTATCAATTCTAGCAATTAGAAACAACCTTGAACCAGGTTTCTATTCACAAATAATTCCAACCTCAAATGGTTCTATTACAGTAGATTCATCTGCACCTGAGTGTGCTAACGTTGTATCTGCATTGACTACAAACTGGGGTATATTAGATAACGTTCTTTCTAGTGCAACTCTATACAGTGGAACAGTAACAAATCCTGATCCTTTAATTTCAGAACAAGATGGTAACAAGTATAGTTTCCCACTACTTAATGTATTCTTAGATCTTCCAGTTATTGAAGCATCTCCTTACATTCAGAACTCTTCACTTATATCATTCCTTGGTGGTTCTGGTTGTGATATTGATGGTGCTAAAGTTGCGACTCCAAACGTACCTAGACCTGGTTTAAAACTGAACGCACAAGGTAACACAGTTGCACAGTTCGACCCACAAGGTAAGTCGATGGTTGCAAACGCATTTACTATCATTTGCTTTGGTGGTACTGCATACAACGTTACCAACGATGGTTACACCCAGTTGGTTTCTGTGTTCGCTATCTTCTGTCAAGATGGTATCGTATGTCAGTCTGGTGGATATGCTTCTGTAACCAACTCTGCATCCAACTTCGGAACATACTCTCTACGTGCTACTGGATTCAGAGCAGAAGCATATTCATTTGACGTTGGTGTTATTGATAGTGTTACTAATGAACTTGATGGAAATGGAACTGAAACTGGTAGACAAGTTATTCAGGTTTCTGGTACAACATTAACCAACATCCCTGTTGAAGATTATATTATTAGAATTGATTCTACATCCCCTACTGATCCTGCAATAGAGCATATTATTCTTGAGACAGAGGTTGTTAGTGGTGCTCCTGGTACTCAGATTGTTGCTAAGATAACAACCAACCGTTCAATGGATTATACTGATACTGGTACAAGTACAGTATACAGTTATGCTAATGGTAATTTGAGTAGTCTTATTAATAAGACAATTAGATTCCATAGACCATCTGTTGTTAACTCCTCATCACACACTTGGGAATTTTCTGGATCTGGTAACACATATGCTGCTCTACCTCAGAACGGTGGATTTGGTTTAGGTAGTGCATACGAAGCTGCAGAAGAAGCATTCGGACAAGTTTATACATCAGGTACTAACGAGTTTGGTGACTTTAAAGTTGGTAACTTTGTTACTATCTTCAACAGAACTGGTGCTATTAGTTTCGTTGGTACTGTTAGTATCTCTGAACTATCATCTATTAAGATCGTTGGTGGTGACATCACAATTACAGGTTTCTCTAAAGATGATAACTTAGGTGGAACATTTGCATCTGATGCACTGTTACCTACACAGGCATCTGTTAGAGACTATATCTCAAATAATCTAGGACCATATCTAAACCAACCATATTCTACAAACGCAGTTCCATCTGCTCTTGTTCAGTTAACATCATCTGGTAAGATTAACATTGACCAGATTCCTGCATTACGTCCATTCAATATTACATCTGTTGCATCACAGGTAGAAAGACTTGCGATTGAAGACGCAAGTGCAGGTGACATTGCAATTGAAACAACTGCTACATCCTTTAGCGTAGCTCCTGCTTCAGTTAATACTGGTACAGACAGAATTACAATCACAGCTCATGGATTAAACACTAGTGATGGTTTAACATATACTGAAGGCACTACTGCGATTGGTGGTCTTTCAACTAACACCAAGTACTTTGTTATTAAGATTGATGATGATACAATTAAACTTGCTACAACATCATCTAACGCTTCTAATAACCAAGCACAAACTTTAAGTGGTCAAGGTACAGGTACCCATACATTTACAACTGATGGTACTGCGATATCTTATATCTTAGAGAATGATTTAGAATCTCAATTCTTAGCATTCATTCCTAATCAGAATTACTCATTCACCAATGGTGCTATCATAACTGGTAGTTCCACAACTGCTCGTGGTACTATCCAAGCATATAATGATGGTACAATATTCAACTTTGTTATCAGTGATGGTGGTGCAGATTACACTGGAGATTTTGCTTTAACAATTAGTGCACCTGATTCAGGTTCTGGTACACAGGCAGCTGCTACTGCTAACGTAACAAGTGGTGTCGTAACTAAAGTTACTATAACCAATGCTGGTTCTGGATATTACTCACAACCAACTGTAACTGTTGCGACTTCACCGACAGCTAACAATGCAGTTATTGCTGCACAGATTGAGGGAAGAGTTGATATAAACATAGCAAACAATATCAAGTTTGATGCAGGTGACTTTATACTTGATGGTGCTAATGCTAATGAGGGTACAGGTACGTATGCTCAGAGTGGCACTACCATTACTGTCAATGAAAACAGTCACAATCTTTCTAACGCTGATCTAGTTTACTTAGACTTTACTAGTGGTGGTGCTAATGATGGTTTCTATACAATATCTCTTATCAACGCTAACCAGTATACAGTAACATCTGCACAGTCTGGAAGTAACTCAGGTAATGTTTCTCGTAAGAGAATTATTGATCTCTCTAGAGTTATCAATACATCTGCATCTAACGCTGCAAACTGGACACAGTTAACATCAACAAACATTGATGCTTCTAACATTGTTGCAGGTACTATTGACCCTGAAAGATTAGCAAATAAAGGTACTGCAAACTCATTCAGTTTCTTACGTGGTGATTCATCATGGGAGTATGCATTACAATCAATTAGACCTACCACACAAGATGCGATAGTCATCGGTGGATCTCTAACAGATAGTACTTACATTAATAGCATCACTATTACAAACGGTGGTACAGGATATACTAACGGAACTTATCAGAACATTCCACTTGAAGGTGGTAACGTCAGTATTTCAGATACAGGTGTTGCAAGAGGTACTTACATCGTTAGTGGTGGAGTAATTACATCTGCTAGTGTTACTGACTCTGGTACTGGATATACTGCTGGATTTAGTATTACAATTCCAACTGAACTTGGTGGTGGTAATGGAGCAATCCTAACTGCTGTTAAAGGAACAATCAACCGTTCGTTTGGTAATATTGACATTGATATTAGAAAGGGTGATAACTTAACACCTGCTGCTACTGTCTATGGTAACTACGGTGTATTCAGATTTAGAAAAGACGTTGCTAACCAAGCAATAGGTAACCAAGATCAAGGTGGATTTTTAATTGATAATAATGGACAAGTAACACTAGATCAAGGACCAGGTTCAGAACTTAATGCTGACAGACTAGATGGTAACCAAGGTGTATTCTATCAAGATGCAAGTAACTTAACTCAAGGAACCTTAGATCCAAACAGACTTCTAAACACCACATATGCAATATCCATATCTGGTACTGCTGACAAAGCAAACAGAATATTCAACGAGACTGCATCTCTAACTTCTAACCCCAACCCTGCTCAGGCTGCTGATGGTGTATCTGCTGCACTAAGAAATAATTCTGCTACTGGTCTAACAGATGGTGGTACCACACACGGTATCATGACCTACAGACGTGAAGCAACTGGTACTGCTGCATTACAACTTGGTTTTACTGATAACGATAATGTATGGTTAAGAGGTAACAGTGGTGGTAATGCTGTATATGGTAACTGGTACAAGATGTGGTCTGCACTTAACCATGGTGCTGGCAGTGGATTAGATGCTGACAAATTAGACAATCATCAAGGTCTATGGTATCAGTCTGGTTATAACTTTGGTGCTTCTCAAGGTGGTATCAACAAACCTATGGGTGACATCTTCTTACCTGAGGTTCTTGGTCAAGACAAGATGGTATTTGAGAACTTCTATCTTAATGATAGTGGACTTAAGTATACCTTATACATTCCTGACTTCCATTGTAGAACAGGTGCTAATGGTAACATTCAACCAAGCGGTACATATACTATCTACTCTGATGTGGGTGCAACAAATAACATCGGTTCAATCGTAGTTGATTCAAACGGTGTTCAAGAACTTACTCATACATCTGGTGAGATATATTCATTAGTTACAGGTACAATAGCATTTGTTGGTAGCAATACTAACGCTAACATTTACGTCTTCGGTCCTAACCCAGGTACTAAGTGGACTGTAACATCATCTAACTTAATATCTGGTGGATCTACAACAGTTATTGGATTACGTGATGCTGCTGCAGGTGCTAAATTACAACTTGGTAAAGCATCGGTATCTACAACTCCAACAATAGATCTTAGGTCATCTGGTCAAGCACCAAACTATGACGTTCAAATGATCGTCTCTGGTGGTAATAGTAATGATGGAAATGGTACTTTAAGAATTAACACTGGTGACATTACTGTTAATGGTAACACAGTATGGCACGCAGGTAACGATGGTTCATCATCTCAGCTAGACGCTCATTACTTAGATGGTTATGTTCAGTCAACTAGTGCTGGTGGTAATACAATCGCACGTAGAGATGCATCAGGTCACTTAACAGTTAATGACTTAACAGGTGACCAAGGTATCTTTAATAATACTGGTACTTCAATATTACAACTTGGTGGTGCTTCTGGTGTTAACATCGGTAAGGCTGCTTCTAACATTATGGCACTTAATGGTAGAAGTAATAGTAATACAGGTGGTATTAGATTCGGTAATGATACCAACAATCTTTCTTGGAATGGAACATCTCTAGCATATAACAACGTTTACTTCCGTGGAGGTAGATTGGGAGTTGGAACTGAAGATCCACAAGCAAACTTCTCTGCTGGTACTGATACTACATTACTTGCAGTTACAGCTGGTAATGGTTCATCAGGTTTCCAAGAAGTTGCACACTTTGCTGCAGGTTCAGATTCAAATGACACAGGTGCTATTTTAAGAGTAGGTCACCACGCTAATGATCGTGGTTTATTCATCAAAGCAGGTCGTGATTCAGGTGACAGAGCAATCGCTAAGTTTGGTCTTAGAAACTCTGGTGCTGCTGATACTGATGTATTGACAATCAGACAGGATGGTGGAACTTACTACGTTGGTATCGCTGATACAACACCAAGTTATCCTCTTGATGTTAACGGTGCTATCCGCACAACAAATAGACTTACATCTACAGTTGCAACTGGTACTGCACCACTTAATGTAACATCTACAACTGAGAACCCAAATCTAAACGCTAATTACCTACAAGGTTACACAGCAAATACTCTTCCATACTTAAGAGCATTGATCAACGTTTGGAACAATAGTTCTGAAGGTCAGGAAAGATTCTACTTTGCTAACAACAGTCACACATATCTTAGAACAGGTGATGCTTTCTTCTTCAGAAACAATGGAGACGGTGGTATAGGTTCACTTACAGGTAGTGGAACTTGGACAATCTACTCAGGTAGTGATACATCACAGACATCATATGGTATTCAAGTTAATGGATTAAATGGTGTTAACCTCAATGCATCTGAAGGACTATCATCTGGACAGAAGACCACAGTTCTAAGAGCATCAGGTGATAAACAGTGGATTGATACTTACGGAATATTCAAACGTAATAGAGATACCGTTGCTGAAAATGTCCAAGTTAATAATGGAGACAACTGTATGTCTGCTGGTCCTATCACTATAAATAATGGAAATACTATAACTGTGAATAACGGTGGTTCTTGGAGTATTGTATAAAAAATGAGCACACTATCACTACACGATTTACAAGGAATATCTGCGTTCTCTAATAAGATTAGAGTTCCATCAGGTCATCGTCTCACATTTGACGGTGCATTAAAATTAAGGAATATATCTACTGCTAATTTACCTGCTACTGGTAACGAGGAGGGAGATATAGTTTATAACACAGACACCAAACAAATAAGTATTTGGACAGGTGCTGCATGGACTGGAGCTCAAGATGGATCTACTGCTGAAGGTGCTGTATCGTCCGCAAAAGAATTATTTGATAATGGTATTGTAACATCAGGAAAATCTTACAGATATATTAATACACCTAACGGTGGTGTTAAAAGAGTATGGTGCGATTTTGACACTCAAGATCAATTTGGAAACTCTGGATGGATGTTGGTTGCATCATATTCAACAGATTATGAATGGACTTTTGGTGCAATGACACAGGCAACTGAACTAGGTCCTACTGCATCTGGAAGACAAATCAGTTCTAACTTTGGTGACTATGAATGTCAAATGTTTAGACAAACAATAGATGCAAACGTAGATAGAAATTTAGGATCTTCTGCTCTTGCTGATTGGTACTTTTATAACTCAAGTGCACCTAGATGGAAAGAATGGTGGGCGTATGGTCCTGGTGGTGCTGACATCTACTCAGGAAATAACTATTCACCTTACATGTATAATGATGGTGGTAGTACACATGATAGGCAAATGCTCAGACCGTTCACTAGTGCGTATAACTTAAAATGGGGTTATAACACAAGTGAGCAAACACATATGTCATTGTGTGATGCTACTATTGATTCACAGTATCCTCCAAACATTCCTGATGCAAGTGGTGCTACTGCAAACGTGACTGCTATCTACTGGACAGCATTAACAACACCTGGTCGTTTCTTCTCAGTATACTATCAAAGGTATGCTAATGGATCTACTACATCTGATGGTTCTATGGGTATTTTACCAACTGGTAACTTCACATCTAACTCTGCAGCTGGACAGGATCTAGGACAAGCAAATGTTCACACTGGTTATGATGATGGTAATAGAGGAACTTATATTGGAGGTAGTGCAAGTGCAAATATGAGTACTTACAACTACAACAGTCAAACATCTTATGGAGGTCTATACTGGTGGGTGAAATGAACAGAACAGAACTTGAAGCACGTTGCTCAAATTATCTTGATTGGCTTTCTAAAAGCACTGCAGAAAGGATAAGACATATTGCAGCATATGGATCTGATTTTGATGAGTTGATCAATGGAGTTACTAAACGTGAGAAGTTAGTAAACGGGATGAACATGCAGTGTGAAATGCTGCGTGCATCAGAGTATCCATCTGACGCTGAAACTGTAACAGCTCTTCTATATAATGATACAGATAAATTAACAGAAATTAAAAACAACAGAAGCACTGTTGATTCAAAATACCCCAAGGTTAGTGTAAGCTGATGGCATCTAGAATTAAAGTTGATGAAGTAACCAATTTAGCTCAGTCGGGAGCAGTATCGTTTCCGACAGGTGGAGCGAACTTTACTGGTGCCATAGATGTACAAGGTAATATAAATTTCTCAGGTACGTTACTACAGAATGGTCAACCATTCGTAACTCTACCTACACAGGATGCTACAAACTTAGGATCAGTTTTAAGATCTGGTGGTACATCTGGAACAGCATATTGGGACAATGCTAGTGGTGAAGGATCTCAACAAGGATCATCACAAGCAAGATATAAAGCAGGTTTTAATATTACAAGAGGATATACTTGTGCAGGTTATCGTGGTGGTAACTCATGGAGAAACGTTAATAGACTTGTACACTCTACATTTACTCAAACAAACTTAGGAGATTTACTTACATATTCTGGTGGTTACATTGATGGTAAACCAAACACTAATATGCTAGGGTATGTTTTTGCAACAGGTAATAGTTGGGACGCTACAACTAATCAGGTTTCTTCTATAAACATGGTGACTGAATCTAATGCTGGTTTACAAACCGCTATGGCAGCAACGAGAAACAGAGCAACTACTATGTGTGATGATTTTAAATTTGCATATGTTCATGGTGGTGGTAACTCTAGTCAGTTGGTTAAATACAATTTATCCACTGCAGCAAATAGTTTAGGTACTGGTCATCCAGATGGAACTCAGAACAACCCTGCAGGTGGACAAGGTCCTACCGTTGGTTGGATTAAACAGGGTGGTTCAAGAGCATTTAATTTTGCTACAGAGGTGTTCACATATTGGACAGATAATCCTGGTACTGATGGTTCCAACAAGACGCTTTCCAGTAGAAATGGATTTGCATATTGGAACACTGGTGGTGGTTATCGTACTTCTAATGACTGGCATGTAAGGGATTACTTTACTGGTGGTCGTATGGCAAGTGTCAGTAAAGGAACTACAACTGGTGAAGAATCTATGCATACTGGAAATGAGTATGGATTCATTGTAGGACAATATGATGGTAACCAGAATAACAATGGTTATCTCTTTACCTACGCAAGTCACAGTTTCCAAAGAGATTCAAGGATGGATAGTCTTGGAACTAGTGGAAGGGCATCTGCTGCAGGTATAGCTTATGGTGACCTAATGTACGGATACACGGGATCAAATTAATGTCTGACAATTTAAAGTATTACATCGGGAGAATAACCCCACAGATAGAAACCATCACAGGTGCTAATGTGATGTGGAATATGTATGGAGTATGTGTATTCAGTATTCCAACAGAATGGACTAGAGATCTTTGTAAGTTACAAAAATCTTATGAGGAAATTGGTAAAGATCTAGGACAGTATGGTGTACAGTTCTTTGGTGAAGTTCGTGCAGTAACAAAGGTTAGTTCAGATGATGAAGTTCTAGATGATTTAGATGATCTATATAAAGTTTCATCAGAAGGAGATAAGGCAAAGATAGTATTGCCAGAAGACAAGATTTCAGCAGTTATTGAGTTTATGAAACTTGCTGCTAAACTTATTATTGAAGATGAATTTGACCGTAAGTTCCTCACATTAAAGTCTAGAAATTCTAAACTTGAGCAATTCTTATGGGATGCACAGGTACGGGAATCTAACAATTTAGAGGGTGAGACACCTGTACTAAATAGTATCGCTACTGCCAAAGCACAGGAAGTAAAAGACGTTGCAGCTGCTACTCTTGCAGGTCAAGCAGACTTTAAAGAGAAAATTATAGAACTCAACAGTACGATGCTTGCACTCAAGCAAGAATTTAAAAACTGTGCTACAATAAGAGAACTAAACGTTCTATGGCAAAAGTACATGGGCATCTCAGTACCATATCAACAAGCAGTTGAGATGGATATGATAGATGAGAATGGACAGATAGTGGACATAGATCCTGGATTACATTTTTAAAATTGCTTTTTTGATTCCAAAATAAGTAAAAAAAATTTTCGGGAAATTTTTTACATATAGGTTTTTTATGATTACGCCTGATGAGATTGAATCTCTCGTTGAGAGAGAAATGGATTATGGAATGACGCATGAGCAGATTAAGAACTTCGTCATTAATTCACACGTAACTAGTGCTAGACAACTTAGACAAGTATTAATAGAAGTCGAGAGACGACACCACGATCGCAAGAAGTATATCTTGGATGTGGAAAGAAAGAAAGTTAAGATAGAACAACTACAAGCACAGATAGAGATTACTGAAGATCCATATGCTATAAGACTTATGGAGTTAGATCTTGAGGAAGAGCGTTTGAATATGGAAAAATTTCAAGTGACTATTAATCAGACTGATAATGAGTTGAATGCTTTTATGGAATGGATTAATAAGAACTATGAATCATTTGAGAAGATGAAGGAAGCATCAAAATATAATGAAGAGGAAGAACGTAAATATTGGATTGCTCGTATGGGCAAGCAAGCAGCTATGGATATATACTGCACAGGCAAAGTAGGTATTGGTAATATTGATTCTATTGCTATGATGAAAGAAGAGGATCAGATATATGCTCTCAATATTGGTATGCAATATGCAGGTTTACTCAACACTGGTATTGCTAAAATACAGAATGAGTTAAAACCTCACCTAGATAAAATGCTATCAGATGGTAGTGCTGCTAGGTTACCAACCTTTGATAATATTGAAGCGAACCTTAATTTAGAATTATTTAATCAAGTATCTGGTCATGAGCAAAAGAGTCTTCAGTCTACCGATCAATCCGAAACTGAGTGAAGACTTTGTAGTTAATACATTTCTTCCTTTCTTAAAAGAGTATCGAGAATACATATTAGATTTATATTTCACCTGTCGAATCCCTCCTTTTGATCAGGATGCGATGGGTGATGTTTTTATGCAACCAGAAGCTGTAATAGCATCCGCTTGCTATATCTCAAACCAAAGTAATATACCACTATCAGCAACGTTTAATAATATATGGGTAAGACCTGATCAAAAAAATTTAGATGCATGGATTGAAAACTTTGCACCTATCTACAACGTAGGTGCTAGAGTTGTAACTCTACCTCATACGTCATGGGTTGCCAGTGGACAGATTCAGGCAGCATTCCCAGACCTGTTTATTAAGAATACTATTCTAAGAGAAGTAACTAGAGCAAATGAGATAGTATCTTTAGCAGAAGCAGGTTTCCATTATATAAATTTAGATCGTGATCTTATGAGAGATCAAGATCAGTTACTAGAGATAAGAAAAGCAAAGGACTATTGTAAGTATCTTGGCAAACCAGTAATGATATCAATGCTTGTTAATGAAACATGTTGGGGTGGATGTCCTATCATGCCAGAGCATTATCATTATAATAATACTAGAAGGGGACAAGATCCAATCTATTTTGGCAGTCCTATTAGTAGAGTGTCATGTTCTACATGGGATGTTCAACATCCAGAGTATGATCTGAAACAAGCAAACCTACCTCCATGGAGAGAAGATTGGGTAGAGATGCTTGACTTAGGTATTGATGTATTCAAATTACATGGTAGAGAAAGTATGATGAGACTCCAAGAGAGTATGGATCTTATCAAGAGATGGGCAGACGAAGAAGAGTATATGTTTCCTGAGTACAAAAAGTATCAGGCAGAACTGAAGATGAAAGATGCTCCTATCAATGCTTGGAGAAAGAAAATTAAAACGTGTAAGTTTGACTGTTGGGACTGTAACTATTGCGAAAGGGTCGTAGATTCACATATGAAAAAGGCAGATCTAATTGTACACCCACAGGTAGAAACATGTATAGAAGCATTCAGTAACTCAGGTAAGTATCTTTCTAATCATAGAACATACGATCCTGATGATCCTAATGCATACTATAATGTGCCTGGTTTGTCATCACCTAGAGTCAGACACTTCTTGAACAACCTTTGTTCTCAGGAAGGAGCAGTATACCTTGAGGTAGGTGTGTATGGAGGTTCTACTTTCTGTGCTGCAATACAAAACAATGATATGGTTGCTGCGTATGCAAATGATAACTGGTCTCAACCTAACTTACAACCTGCTAGAGAGGAACTTACCATACCTCTTGCAGATGTTACAGTAGATACCTTCGTTGATAATTTACAACATAATGTACAGACTGATAATCTAAGTTTCGATGTTCAAGTATTAAATGGTGATTCATCTGGTCTTGGTAAGAAAGATTTTAAACATGATGTCAATATCATATTCTATGACGGAGATAATTCAGAACATAAAATGAGAGAGTTCTTTTTAAACATGCTGACATTCACTGCTGATGTGTTTACTCTTGTAATAGATGATGCAAATATACAGCAGAATGTGGAGGTAACTAAAAGGTTTGTTGAATCAAATAAACTCAAAGTACTATACGAAAGAGAACTTCTCAATGATATGGAGGATGTAAAGATGTGGTGGAATGGTTTGTACGTTCTTGTCCTGTCTAAATAAGTAGGAGAACTAATAATGAGTTAGATGGCTGGTAATCTTAACGCAGGAACCGTAACCACTTCTGTAGGTGTGATTGCTGCAAACTTTAGCGATGCAACAAGACCTGCTACAGGTTCAAAGGGTCAAGTAATATACAACACAGATTCTGGCATATGTCAGGTATGGGATGGATTAGCGTGGGTAAATATCGACCAGTTTGGAGGTCCTTTCAAAGCAACTGGTGGTAATATTAAAGATACCTCTGCAGTTAATAACTATACTCTGCATGTCTTTACATCGTCAGGAGAGTTTGAAATTCAAGCAGCACCACCAGGTGCAAAGATAGATGTCCTTATCGTCGGCGGTGGCGGTGGAGGAGGCGGTGGTGCTAACTCCACATGGCATGGTGGTGCTGGCGGTGGAGCTGGTCAAGTTCGTTTAAAGACACAACTAGCTGTCAATGCAGGAGATAAATTTACAGTCGTTATTGGTAATGGTGGTAACGGTGGTGCAGGTGCTAATAACCCAGGTGTAAATGGTAGTTCAGGTGGACAAACCTCATTTGGAGCATTCGTCGCAGCAGGTGGTGGAGCAGGAGATGCTGGTCTTGGAGGTGGAACTGGTGGAGGTGGTGGATCTGGTGGTGGAGAAGCCGCAGGTTCAGGTCCTAGTGGAGGTGGTTCTGCTAGTAGAGGAGTTAATGGTACATTAGACTTTTCCCTTGGACATACTGGTGGTCGTTGGTACAACTCTGGTACTTCAGGTGGTGATCCATTTGGTTCTGGTGGCGGTGGTGCTGGTGGTGGAGGTCACTTCACAGGACGTAGATATGCTGGTACTGGTGGTCATGGTGTATACCTAAAAACTTTATTTGGAACAGCTTACGGAGACAATGGTTACTTCGGAGGTGGCGGTGGCGGTGCAGGTGCCGATGATAATAGTAACTACAACAGTAATAATTCTGGTTACCGTGCTGCTGGTGGTCCTGGCGGTGGCGGTAATGGTGGAGGAGGGGGTAACAACCCTGGCTCTGCTGATGGTTTTCCTGGCTCTGCTAACACTGGTGGTGGCGGTGGAGGAGGTTACGGAGGTACTCCTCAATTCAACGGTGGAAATGGTGGAAGTGGTGTTGTAATTGTTAGATATAAAACAACTGACGGATATACAGAAGCACTCGGTCAACCAGGCAACCCTGCCACTAGTGCTAATGCTATCAAGGCAGCAAACAACAGTGCTGAAGATGGAATCTATTTCATTAATACAAACTTTGCAGGTGTTATTCCTATCTGGTGCGACATGACTACCGATGGTGGTGGTTGGATGCTTACTTATAAAGTTGGTAACTGGCCAAACCAAGGATGTAGTAACGGTAACTATTTTGAATTTCCACAGAACGGACAAGGTGGTAGTGACTTACCTCCGATGACAGTTCTAGGTGATGCAGAGTGGAATAATAATATGTACAGGTATAATGGTTTAAGTCCATCTAATAGAGGATCTCTTTGGAGTTCTGCAGGTTGCAGTAACTATGCCATGTCTAGTCATAGTGCCGATCAATGGTTCGGCGATAGGCAACCGAATCAAGGAACTGGTACATACAAGACTGTTACTTTTGTAAAGAGTACTCAGGGCGGTAACTGGAACAATAGTTCAAACATCTGGGCATACTATGCTGCAGGTACTCAGTTCAGTAACCCACCTGGTAATGGTTTCGGTAATGGTTCTTTAGGAAACATTGCTACGGGTATAGGAACTGCTAACGGTACTTCATCAGGTAGTTCATATGAGATTACTTCTCTTGGAAACTACAACTGTAACTGTTGTGAAGGATATTACGCGAACACAAGTTGGGGTGGTATTCAATGGTTCGGTGATGGTTACGGTGTAAATAACAGATCAGCTACTTGGGGACAAACTACAAACTTCTGGATTAAATAACTTATAAATTTTATTATGTTTGCAAAATTTAATAAATTCAAAGTCTACCCAGACTTTGTTGGAAAATATTATCAGCGAGAAATAGAAGCTGGTTTGATGCAATACAACCAACCTTGGTTGTATCAACCTAACATGGACTATGGGATAGGTGATGACAATTTAATGGGCATCCCTAAACAAGAAGTCGAGATGGAACTAGGGAATGATAAAAAGTATCATCAGTTTGTTCTAGAAATTCTTAACATGGGTCAGATTCATCATGGTCCTGTTCATTATTCTTTAATGGGTTTGGTTAGTAAAATTAAAGATGAGATAATACCTAACCATACAAACTACCGTACTAGGGGTATACTTCAGCATGATATTGCTGACAGACCTATGCATTACCTACCACATACAGATGTTCATAAGACTGAACGTGATGTGTGGAGTTTTATATACTATCCACATGACTGTACTGGTGATACTTATTTGTTCAAGGAAACGATTGATGATGTAGGTATGGGGGATAGGAGAACCCATGATTGGTATCCTATTGATCAGATTACTCCAAAGGCAGGTACGTTAATTCAGTTTCCGTCTAGACAGTTTCATGCAGGTTCACCTCCATTCAAAGGACGTAGATGTTTAATAAATTTCAACTTTAGTTGGGGTGGTAATGATTTGGTGAATAGGATTGATGGGTAAAATTAGATTTACAAATTCCGTATCTGGAATTCTTGAGGACTATCCAATAGTATCAGCATCCAAAGTAAAGAGAACTTGGATGGCAGAACCAAATAAAAAATATAAACAAAAACTTGAAGAGTTAAAAAGCAACTGTCCTTTTTCACCTCAATTCTATACCTCGAATCAAATAGGAACTTTTATTAAGAACATCAGTAGATGTCCTGGTTTAACAAACCTATTTCATACTGGGTATATTTTAGTGTGTCCATTTGATATTAGGATCAACACTAATGGTGATGGTAAAAGTATTAATGTCAATATACCATTTTCACATAGTCAATTGGGGTTTGCTCCTGTTGCATGTCACCAACCCGAAGTCCTTCATCAATATTGCCCTCCTCCCCATAATACCAATGAGAGTATTATAAAGGTGGATGCAGGTTGGCAAGTAGGAAAGTGTAGAAGGGATGTTGTATTTTTAGTAACTAACCTACACTATACTGATGAAAGAAGGTTTACAAGTGTGACTGGTATACTAGACCCATTAGAATCAACTAAAGTAATATCACAGTTGTATTGGCATGTTAATGAAGGGACTGAAATAATAAAGGCAGGTACTCCATTGACACATATCATTCCAATGAAGAGAGGATTCAATCCTGATTGGGAGTGTGCTGAACCAACTGAAGAAGATAAGGCACTGCAAAGAACCTCTTACTTTAGGTCTATAAATACTTTTGCAGGTTAAGTAATTAAAATGTCATTCGACCCAAATTCAAAAACAGTTGACTTGTACAAGAGTGGAGAGTGGATCTGTAAGTTAGAGTATAAATTTGTACTCAATGCACAGACTCAGGATGCCACTGGGTATGACGGTAGCGGTGTTTGGCAGTATGCTGGACCTAATTTCTCATATGATCCTAGACCATCTGACGAAGTAGTCGCTCAAGTTCAACTGGAGTGGAGCATACCGCCCACTATCAACGCTAGTGCCACTAAGGTACAACTATAAATATTACACTTATCATTCTAAACTATGGACGCTGAAAAAATGGTGAAGGAGTTCACCGATCAACTCAAGGATCAGAAGGCAACAATCGTCGAACTGGAAAAGCAACTTAAGACACGTGGTGATCAGGTGCTTAGGTTGGAAGGTGCAATAGAAGCACTTAACATGACACTAAAGACACCTGAGGAAGATGGTCAAGAAGTCAAGTCATCTTAGACAACAAGAACATTTAAACTCCAAACACCTCAAAAGAGAATTTGATGGTACGCTAGACACCTGCCCTTTTAGGGTAGGTGATCTTTATAATGACCGTGAGATTATCTCTATTGGGTTTACGGAGAATGTATATGGGAAGTATTATCATATCATTGTAGAGAGAGGAAGATCACATACAAGGATGAAGTTTGAATTTGATCAAAAGCATGATCTTAAATTTAGTAAACCAACTGAAAGGATGGGAACTGTGGATTCAGATGACATTCAAAAGTATCTAAAGCTTACAGAAACAAATAAGGCATAAATACATCTGAAGGATAATAGTGCCAAATTAGAATGAAGCGTGTAGTCGTAAGAGTAGCTGATGGATATAGTTTGGATTCTGCAGCTGCGGGTATCCTAAAAACCTATGGTTACTTAACATATGTAACATCCTATAGAAGTTTTTCAATCATCACATTCGAGTGTCCAGAGAAGTATGAATCTGGATTGATCGAAAGGTTGAGGGCTCTTTCGGTTGTCAAGAAAGTAACATGGGATGAAGAAGCGTTTTCTCTCGACCCAGTAGATGCAAGTGTTTTAACAGTTGATACTAGTGGAGACGTATCTAGTAATACAACTGGAGAAACGAATGCGACTTCTAATACGAGAAACCTATTAGGTAGTGGTACTGGTACCATATATGTAAAGGTACAAAATATATCTGGAGCAAACTATTACGTTTTTTCATCAAGTCAAGGCGGTACATATTCAAGATTTAATAACCAGTCTGGTTTCTTACAGGGATCTACATACACATTTGACCAGTCTGATTCATCAAACCTTACTCACCCACTAAGATTTTCTTTAATTCCAGACGGTATACACACTACAGGTGGATCTGAAATGTCTACAGGTGTTACTGCAACTGGAGTACCAGGTCAGGCAGGTGCAAAAGTAGAGATAGTTATTGGATCTACTACACCATCTATACTATATTATTACTGTACAGCACATCCTGGTATGGGACGATATGGTGCTGTACCAGATAGATTCGGTACAATCAACGTACATGATTACTGGCACTTAGATAGATTATCAAAGCAAGACAGACAATATTTAAACAATCAATTTAGTTACAATCAGTCAGGTGACGGTGTTGACATCTACATTCTTGACACGGGTGTTCGTGGTGCAAGCAGACCAACAGGAACTAACGCTGCTCTTCATCCTGAGTTGTATGATCCAGACTTTGTATCAGACCTAAACGGTGCTTCAGAACAACAAAACTATAGGGTGTTTGAGGTAGGAGGATATACAAGTCCATATAGTACTAACGAAGATGACAATGGACATGGTACATACTGTGCAATCATGGCAGCTGGAAGAACGGCTGGCATCAGTAGGAACGCCAAGATCTATGCACTTAAGTGTTTTAACAGTGCTTTGTCTGGTAGTTACACCGATATCCTAGGTGCTTATCAGGCAGTTATTGATCACAATGATAGTGCTAATGCCAATTATAAAGGCAACAATCGTCCAGCTGTAATCAACTCATCATTCGGACCTACCATTCCTACAGAAACATATCCATATGTTGAACTGAACGACAGTGGTGATGACAGTGGAACTGACGAGGAGATCCTCGATGACATTGAAGGTACTATTGCTAGTACAAATAATCTTATTATAGTCAGGTCAGCAGGTAACGGATTCAAGAATAGCAGTGATGCGTTTGCAGGACCTATACAAGGTAAGATGATTGCAGGTACTAGAACTGCAGGTTATTCAGATAATACTAATGGTGGTGTTAACTATACAGATACTAACCAGAAAAAGATATCTGTTGGTGCATCTGAATATAATGATAGGTGGGCAGATTTCTCCAACTATGGTAATGGCGTAACCACAGTGGCACCTGGTGCTAGGTTACTTACACCACAATATGACTGGACTGCTAATACACCATATACAAACACAGCAAACTATCAGACCATTGCAGGTACATCATTCTCAGGTCCTTTAGTCGCAGGTATCATTGCAGCATGGTGTGGTAAGAATGGATATACATTAAGCACAAACGATTTACCTGGTCTTGCCAAGACCTTTGTTAGAACTGGTGGAACAACTGGAGATATAACAAGAGGTGCTATATCAAGTTATCCTACTAATAGTATTGATGATAGAAGACTAATAGATAACCCATATGAGACTTCAAATGGATCTTCATTCCTTGTAGTTAAGTTTGATCCTGCGGACAACTCACACTTCATAGGTAATGTAGGTAAGAAATGTCAGTTAAGAACAACTGGATCTACTGCAGGTGCTGGTGGAACTGCTGCTACAACATTTAATATAACAACTACAGCACCCTCATTCTCTTACTATACCTTAAGTGGAACTGATAGAAACGGTGCGGTGAGTGGAAACAACGCAGGTGTTACTGTGTATGTTGGAGATACTATCAATTTCAATTTATCAGGTGTTAGTTCTTCTCATCCATTTTATATCAAGTCTGTACAAGGAACTGGACTTACTAATCAAGTAACCACACCAGTTGCTACTGGACAAGGTTCTACTGGAACTGCAACAGTATCATGGATACCAAATACAGTAGGAACATATTACTATCAATGTTCTGCTCACAATGCAATGAATGGAACTATCACAGTTTCATCTGCACCTGGTGGTACTGGCGGTGTTACTGTTGGTGGTATAGATGTATCTGCATTATCACAGAGTGGATGGTTAACAATTCAGGCAGAGAGTTCTGTCAATAATACTATTACAGTTCAGAACACAAGTAATGCTACAGCTGGTACAACTGGTGGTGGTAGTGGAAACTATCTTGCACTTGTAGATCCAGAATCAAAAACACATGAAAGTATTGATGGTGTAGTTTCTAGATCAGTAATACTAAGATCTCAGACAGATGCACAGGAAGCTGCAGGTACTGGTACATATACCAACGTAGTTTACTACCCAGTAGATAGTGGTGTTGATTTCAAATATGATGATACTGGTGCATCACTAACAACAAAGCGTGGAGCATTCTTCCCGTATATTGATACTAATGTTACTTGGACAACTAGTTCAGGTTCTGTAGGAACATTTACAAATGGTCAGAGTGTCAGTATAGACTTGGGTTTGAGTGGTACTACTTTTGCGTCTGAACCAACCTTGGAAGCATATACTCTTAGTGGAGATAGTATTGCTGCATCTGGATTAGGATTAGATACTACAACAGGTCTATTGAGTGGTACTGTAACTGCTGATTATATAGATTCATCATTTAATTTTACTGTTACTGAGAACATAACAGGTAACGCACAGTCATATAATTTCACAACTACAGGAACTGGTGTTGTTGTTACGATCACAGGACAACCAAGTAATGCTTCAGTAGAAGCAGGTTCTGGTGGTACTGCTACCTTCGGTCCTGTATCTGGTATTAGTTCTGATGGATCTACTATCACATTTGAATGGGAGTTCTCAAGTAATGGTGGAGTAGGTTGGTCTCCTCTTTCTAATGGTGGTGGATATAGTGGAGTAACTACAAATACACTGACTGTAGATGATGACTTTGCTAAGAACACTTATCAGTATCGTTGTAAACTGAATACAAACACTGCTGTTACACCTTCCTACACAAATGCAGTTACACTAACAGTATTCAGAACAATTAGCATAAGTACACAACCAGTTGATAGTAATGCTATAGCACCTGCAGCAGCATCATTTGTTATTGCTGCTAGTACGTTAGATAGTGCATCTCTAAATTATCAGTGGGAGAAATCAGAGGATGGAGATGGAATTAGTTTTTCAACTATAGGTGGTGCTACTACTACAACTTACACAACTGGAGCTACAACTTACGATGATGATTATGGAGATTACTACCGTTGCATAGTCTCTGTTGCTGGTGCAACTAATGCAACTAGTAGTACTGCACGTGCTTTATTACAGAGAACTATTAGTGTAACCTCTCAACCAGTTAATGCAACTGGTGCGGTTGGTGGTACAGTTTCATTTGGTGTTGCTGCTAATACATCTGACAATGACGCAGGTGATATTACATTCCAGTGGCAAGTATCTATTACATCTGGAGCATCATGGTCTAACGTATCTACAGGTTCTGGTGGTACTACTGCAACATATACTACTGAGACATTAAGTACAACACAAGATGAATATCAATATCGTTGTTTACTTTCATGTTCAGGTGCAACAACTATACCTTCTAATGCTGCTACATTACAAGTTGAAACCGTAACTGTAGTTGTCACAAATCAACCTACAGGACAGACAGTTGATGAAACTGCTACTGCAACATTTACCACATTAGGTGGAGTTACAATGGCACCTGTTGGTGGTAACGCTGCATCATCTTCATTTGATACTGAATCATTTAATACTCCTAGTGGTGGTGGAGGTGGTGGTGCTGAAGGTCAGTCATCACATGAACCATCAGTAACATATCAGTGGGAGAAATCTGATGATGGCGTTAGTTGGTCAACAATTGGTGGGGCAACAACCAACTCTTATACAACAGGTGCAACAACATACGCAGTTGATAACGGGGACAGATATCGTTGTATCATTAATGCAATCGGTGCAGCATCACCTGTAACAACAAACGAAGTAGTGTTGACTGTTGAAAGGACATTTTCTATTACTGCACAACCATCAAATACAACTGCTAATGAAGGTGGCACTGCAAACTTTACAGTAGCAACATCTACAAGTAGTGGTGCTGCAACTTACCAGTGGGAAAAATCTGATGATGGTGGTATAAACTACAGTTCTGTAGGTGGTGCAACAAGTGCAACATATACAACACCAACTCTTGTATATGCTAATGATGGTAATGATTACTATCGTGTTGTAGCATCTTTGGTTGGTGCTGCTGCAGATATAACTTCTACCTTTGCAGTGTTGACAGTTTTACGTGTCATAACAATCGGTACACAACCACAGTCTCAAGGTGTAATTGAGGGAGGAACAGCAACATTCAATATCGTTGCTTCTATTACAAGTGATGTAATATCATACCAGTGGCAGAAGTCTGTTGATAGTGGAGCAAATTGGACTGCTATTAATGGTGCAAACTCAGCAACATATACAACTCCTGCAACCACATATCCAACCACTCCATCTGAACAGTTCCGTTGCGTACTTACTAACGCAGCTGCAACCACAGTAACATCTGCTGCAGCAACATTAACAGTTAATGAATCTGAATTTGTATCAGCACCTGCATCTGTTACTCCATTCATTGATACAGACACAACTAAAACATTATCAAGACAACCAGTTATATCCACTGCTCCATTCGTATCTGAGTATGCAGGTTCAACACACAAGGCAACTTTCTGGAGAATAAGAAGAGTTAGTGATAACGTAACTGTTTACGACACAACTAGTTCTTTACCAGATGGTGATGAGAATAATAAAACATCACTTACTGTGCCTACTGCAACTCTAGATTTTGACACTGCATATTCAGTACAGGTCAAGTTTAAAGACAACGCAAATTTGGAGAGTGCGTACACAGCAGCAGTTAATTTCTCTACTCCACTTGTTGACCAACCAGACATTCAAACAATTACACCTGCATTTAATCCAACGATTAATGTAGATCCTATTGCAATGAAGAGTGGTTATCAACATTCATCTAGTGACTGGCAATTCGCTCCTGTGAATACATTCGCAACAATCGTTCACCAATCTCTTGGTAACTCAACAAACTTAACATCTTATACCTTACCTGGTGCTGTTAACCTTAGTGCTAATACTACATATTATGTAAGAATAAGATTCAACGTCAATCCTGTTTAACATGGCTAAAGCTTCAACGAGACAAGGACTTATAGATTATGCACTACGTCAAAACGGTGCTCCTGTTCTTGAAATAAACATAGATGATGATCAGATAGATGATCTAGTAGATGATGCTATCCAATTTTACAATGAAAGAAACAGTGATGGATATATCAGAACCCACGTAAAAATTAAGTGGACTGAAGCCATGCGTGATAACATGGTCACTGATACTACTACAACTATTGCATCTGGTACTTCCAATGCATTACCAGTATCTTACCTAGAGCAGAATAATTTCGTTACGATGCCAGATCATATCACTAGTGTCATCAAGGTATTCCCATTTGTATCTAAAAACGTAACTAACTTATTTGATGTCAGATATCAGTGGAGATTAAATGATCTATGGGATCTAACTAATACAGAAATATTAACCTACGAAATGGTTAACCGTAGATTGGAAGACATATACTATTTGCTAGAGGGACAGAAGCAAACAAGATTTCAACTAAGAGGAAATAAACTATACTTAGATCTAGATTGGAAGACTGATGTTAGAGTAGATGACTTTTTAGTTTTAGAATGTTATCGTGCTATAGATCCTACCGCAGATACTGATGTGTACAATGATCTTTGGATGAAGAGATATGTTACTGCATTAGTTCAAAGGCAATGGGGTGCTAACTTAATCAAGTTCCAAGGAGCACAGTTGCCAGGTGGAATTACGATGAATGGTGAGTTTATATACAACGAAGGTAAAGAGAAAGTAGCAAAGTTAGAAGACGAAATGCTTTCAGTATATGAAACTCCACCAATGGATATGATTGGCTAATGGCAAGAACCACTTTCTTTACACATGGCACTAGGAACGAACAGTTCCTATTGCAGAATCTAGTAGAAGAACATCTTAAAATGTTTGGGATGGATATTCTCTATTGCCCTAGAGAGATCATGCAAACTGATGGTGTTTTTAATGAGGAGGTAGTTGGTGAGTTTAATGATGCATATATTATAGAAGCATACCTAGAGAACCCAGAAGGTTTCCAAGGTAATGGAGATCTACTTACAAAGTTTGGTGTGGCACAGACTGATGAGATAACTATGATTATTTCTGCTCAAAGATTCAGTGATCTTGTATCTCAGTTCCTTTTGTTAGATCCAGATTACAAAGCACCTGAGAGACCACAAGAAGGTGACTTAATATATTTTCCATTAACAAGTAATTACTTTGAGATAAAATTTGTAGAGCATGAAGAACCATTCTATCAGTTGGGTAAAGGTTACGTATACAAACTGAAAGCAGAACTATTCGAGTACAGCGACGAGCAAGGAGATGTCTTTGACAGCGATGAGGAACTTGTCGATTACGGTTATACTATCAAACATTACTATTTGCCTGTAAACGGTGTCACTGCTACAGGTACTACAACAGTATCAAGTGGAGTAGTAGATCAGATTTATATTACTGCAAATGGATCTAAGTATAATGAAGCACCTACAGTTACTATATCTGGTGATGGTACAGGTGCAACTGCAACAGCATATCTTGCAAACATAACTCTAAGTGGTGGATCACCAACTGCATCTGCTGTTATTAGAGCAACAGTTAAGGAGGGTGAGATTAGGGCTGTGCAGATAGTAAGTGGTGGTGCAAACTATGATGAGGATAGAGTATCTTTAGTTGTTAGTTCACCCGATAGTCCTGGTAGATTTGCAACTATACTTCCTACTTTTACCAATGGTGTATTGACTTCATTGAATATAGTCAATGGTGGTTCTGGATATAAGAGTGTTAAGGTAGTTGATATAGACAACGGTGGTACGGGCTATACATCTGCAACGATAGCATTCTCTTCTGCACCTGTTGGAATTTCAGGAGCATTCACTGTACCTGAAACAGTTACTGGTAGTACCAGTGGTGCAACTGCTAACATGGTAGAGTGGGATGCAGGTGAAGGTTGGGTCAAACTGAAGTCCCCAACTGGAACATTTTCAGTAGGTGAATCTCTAGTAGGATCAGAGTCTGGGGCTACAATTGTGCTAGATAGTTATGATGAGCAAGCAACGGCTGATCCTAAATACTCTGAAGCTGTCACTTTCGAGACACTCGGAGATGACATCATTGACTTCAGTGAAGGCAACCCATTTGGATTATCAGGTAACTTATAATGTTAGGTGCATACACATACAACAAGATTATTAGAAAGTGCGTCATTGGATTTGGTACACTATTCAATAACATAGAATGTAGAAAAGAGAACAAGGACGGTTCGATATACAGTAGGATGAAAGTTCCTCTAGCATACGGTCCTCGACAGAAATTTTTAGCAAGACTAGAACAACAGGCAGATCTAAACCAGAAGGTTGCGATCACAGTTCCCCGTTTATCTTTCGAGATGACGGGTATTTCATATGACAGTACTAGAAAACTAAGTCCTATTACTATCAATACAAAGGGAGAGAGTAATTCAGTAACCAGAAAACAATTCACACCTGTACCATATAATATAGATTTTGAATTAAATGTCATCTCTAAAACGAATGATGAATCTTTAGAGATACTAGAACAGATAGTACCTGTCTTCCAACCCTCTTATCAAATGACAATTAAGTTAGTTGAGGAGATGGCAGACTATAGAGACATACCTATTGTTTTAAATAGTATTTCCTATAGCGATGACTATGAAGGATCTTTCGATGAAAGAAAGATAACTCTAGTCACCATGCAGTTTACATGTAAGACATACATCTTTGGTCCTGTTGGAACTGCTGGTCCTATCAAAAAAGCAAAGACAGATGTTTATACTACTATGCCTTCTGCTACAGCAACCAGACAAATTGCTTATCAGGTTACACCGAAAGCGTTGGAGGACAAGAACAAGGATGGTACTACAGAACTTGCAGGTGCTATCACTACCAGAAATCTAACAATTGAAGTGGTAGACTACACCAACATTCCAACTCAGTCATATATTGAGATTGGTAATGAAGTGATGTATGTTAAGAGTAAATCTTCTCCAAACAAACTATCTGTTAGGAGAGCACAGAATGGTACCACTGCAGCTGCTGCCACAGCTGGTACACCTATTGACTTGATAGACGGAGCAGATGATGCACTACTAACTAGTGGTGATGACTTTGGATTCTCGGAGACAACTTCTTATTATGAGTAACGAACTAGACAAAGCATTTGATATTGTTGAATCAGTATCAGAGGTAACACCAAAACCAGAGGTTACAAAACCTCCGAAGAAGGTGGAAGCAATAGATCAAGTACAGGATGATTATGAATATGCACGAGGAAACCTTTACGCCTTGGTGGATAAAGGACAAGAAGCTGTCAACGGTGCTCTTGATTTGGCTATGTCTTCTGATCACCCTAGAGCATACGAAGTTGCTGGACAACTCATCAAACACGTAGGTGATGTTGCCGACAAACTTATGGCACTACAGAAAGACAAGAAAGCTGTCAAAGAAGAGAGTGCTAAGAAGGTGGTAACTAACAACTCATTGTTTGTTGGTAGTACTGCTGACCTCCAAAAGATGCTGAAAGAAGCATCAAAGAAAAAGGATAAATAGTCACATGGCATACCAAAGAAACGACGAAAACTGCGACCCCGTAAGTCCTCAACCAGGAAAAACTACGGTCAACCAATTCTCAGGTAATGAGGGTTGGAGTACAGTCACGTTTGAAAACTTTAACGCTGACTATCAAGCTCGCAATACTGATAATACTGCGAGAACACCTGGTACATACCAAGCAAGGAATACTAACAATACTGCTAGGACTCCTGCAGCGTATCAGCGTCACGATAAAGACAACAACCCAGTAACAGGATGACGACAAGAATTCCTACAATGTATGGAAGATATTATGTTCTCACTCTCGTATGGAGAGGTAGAGAATATGATATCACTGTCTTTAGATCTAAGTTACAAAAACTTCAGAGACCTGGTGCACAGAAAATAGCGAACAGTGTATATCCTGGCAGCAGAGTGATCAAGTATCATGAATCAGATCCGACTGACGGACCTGTTGTGCTTACAACTGAGGAAGCACCAAAGGGTGCAAAGTATGATAGAATGGTAAAACATATCAAGAAATCATATTCTAAGGATGGCAACTTGACAAAAGGTGAAGAGGGTATTGCTTATGCGACTGCATGGAAGCATAAGAATAAAAAGAAAAATGAAGAAGTTCAACTAGAAGCAAAGAAATGTGGTAAGGGAGAATACTTCTGCAATGATGAGCAAAAATGTAAACCCATACCAAAGGGTTATCATGTGATGCCTGATGGAATGTTGATGAAAGGTGAGACACATAAAGAGTCTGCATGGCAACGTAAAGAAGGCAAGAAAAAATCTGGTGGTCTAAACGAGAAAGGAAGGAAGTCTTACGAACGTGAGAATCCTGGTTCAGATCTCAAAGCACCATCAAAGAAAAAAGGAAACAAGCGAAGAGCAAGTTTCTGTGCTAGAATGAAAGGCATGAAGAAAAAACTTACTTCTAAAAAAACTGCATCTGATCCAGATAGCAGAATAAACAAATCCCTTAGAGCTTGGAACTGTTAATCATGAAAACAAGAATAGAAACATTACAATCTGAACTCCGTGTAGTAGAGGCATTTCGAGATGTTGGGCGTGCCCAGATCTTGAAATCCATGCTACAATACGAACTAAAGCAGGAGGAGTTCAGTCATGAGCGAAGTTCCAGAGGATCGGTTGGATCTTGATTGGATTGATTACGAAGGAGTAATCGGTTACGATCAAATTGAAAAACAATTTACGCTTCAGATAAATCATCATCTGTATTGGTTCGACACCAAACAGGAAGCGGAGAAATTTTTAGTAACACATGCCGACTAATAATACAGATTTTTACTTAGGTAATCCCAATCTAAAAAGGGTCGGGACAGATATAAATTTTACCCAAGAGCAAATACAGGAGTATCTCAAGTGCAAAGAGGATCCTGTATATTTTGCTATGAACTATATCAAGATCATCTCACTTGATGAAGGTATAGTTCCATTTAAGATGTGGGATTTTCAACAAGAGTTGATTGAGAAGTTTCATAAACATAGATTCAATATAGCAAAACTACCTCGACAGACTGGTAAGTCTACTACCTGTGTGTCATACCTACTTCATTATGTTCTTTTCAATGACAACGTTAACGTTGGTATTCTTGCAAACAAATTATCCACTGCTAGGGATTTGCTTGGAAGATTACAGTTAGCGTATGAACAATTACCTATGTGGATGCAGCAAGGTATAATTACATATAACAAAGGTAGTATGGAGTTAGAGAATGGATCAAAGATTCTCGCTGCATCTACTTCAGCATCTGCTGTCCGTGGTATGTCGTTTAACATCATCTTCCTCGATGAGTTTGCGTTTATACCTAACCATATTGCGGAGCAATTCTTTAGTTCCGTTTATCCTACTATTACTTCTGGTACAAAAACCAAAGTCATCATTATTTCTACCCCCAACGGAATGAATCATTTCTACAAGTTATGGGTAGATGCACAGAAAGGTAGGAATGGATATGCATGGTCTGAAGTTCACTGGTCTAAAGTACCAGGTAGAGATGCAGCATGGAAAGAAACAACTATTGCAAACACGTCAGTCAGACAGTTCACTCAAGAGTTTGACTGTGAGTTCCTTGGGTCTGTTGATACATTGATAGCAGCATCTAAGTTAAGAGTGCTGACTTATGATGATATAATGACTAGCAATGCAGGTCTTGACATATATGAAAATCCCATTGACAATCACGATTACATTATATGTGTAGACGTATCTCGTGGTCTTGCACAGGATTACTCTGCCTTTGTGGTAATTGATATTTCTAAAGCACCGTGGAAACTAGTAGCAAAATATAGGAGTAATGAGATTAGACCCATGCTACTACCAAACGTTATCTACAATGTAGCAAACAATTATAATAAAGCACACGTATTAATAGAGGTAAATGATATAGGAGAAGCAGTTGCATCACAACTCTTCTATGATGTGGAGTATGAAAACGTATTGATGTGTGCAATGAGAGGGCGGGCAGGTCAGATAGTTGGACAAGGTTTCTCAGGTAACAAGACACAGATGGGTGTCAAGATGAGCAAGACTGTCAAAGCACAAGGATGCTCTAACCTCAAGACACTGATAGAGGATGATAAATTAATTGTTAAGGATTACAACATAGTTGCGGAGTTAACTACCTTCATTCAGAACAAACAATCCTTTGAAGCTGATGAAGGATATAATGATGACCTTGTTATGTGTCTCGTTATATTTGCATGGTTAGTACAGCAAGAGTACTTCAAAGAGATGACGGATCAAGATATTCGTCGAAGAATATATGAAGAGCAGAAGAATCAGATAGAACAAGACATGGCTCCATTCGGTTTTATTAATGATGGACTAGAGGATGAAAGGATTCAAGACAGTGAAGGAAATGTCTGGACTATTGATATGAACGAAAAAGAATATGCCTTAGATGAGTATGGTGATAGGTCATACATGTGGGACTATCGCTGAAGAAGCTCTGATTTCTAAATAACTATAGACAAAAATTGATTTATCATCAGGAGTACACGCATGGCTAGCACGCTTCTATCGCCAGGAGTTGAGATCCAAGAAAGAGATCTGACCCTTGGATCGAATGAGACGGTTGAGGTAAACGTAGGTGCAATAGCAGGACCATTTTCTAAAGGACCAGTTCTTACACCCGTTCGCATATCTACAGAATCTCAATTAATCGAAACATTCGGTGAACCCACAGACACAAACGCAGAGAGCTGGTGGACAGCAGCAAGTTTCCTATCATATGGTGGAGTGCTTGACGTAGTTCGTTGTGCAACATCTGGACAACTATCAGCATCTGATGATGGAGTTACATCTCCATACACACTTGCTATCAATACTAAAGAAGAGTATGAAGCAACATATTTCTCTGCTACAGCAAACCCATTTAAGTTTGCAGCAAGAAACGTAGGTGCTGAAGCAAATGCAATTAGAGTTGCAGTAATAGACAAAGGTGCAGACATTCAGTTAACACTCGACGGTGCATTAACAACTTCAACAGTTGGTACTCAAGTACAGAACACAGCAGGTACTAAGTCTGGATACATCTATGCGTGGGATGGATCAAGCAATAAGGTTTCACTGATTACTTCTGATACTTGGACGACATCTGATATCGTTGAGAACGGTGTTAGTGATTTAAACATCACACTTGTTACTGAGTGGTATACTCAACAGCAAGTATATCCAGGTTTACCTTGGTCATCCGTTGCTCCTAGACCAGGCACTTCTCCTTACGTTGCAGCACGTGGTGGTGCAAACGATGAAATGCACATTGCAGTTTATGATGCAACTGGAGGAATTAGTGGTCAACCAAATACTTTACTTGAAAAATTCTCATATGTTTCTAAAGCAAACAATAGTAAGACTGGACAAGGAAGTGGTAACTACTACCCACAAATAATTCTTGATCAATCTAATTACATCTACTGGGGTTCACATGAAACTGCAGTATATGATGTAAGTGGTAACCAAGCAGCTACTGGTGGTAACATTGCAGGTTCCAATAACGTTGGTTCACCTAGCACAGAGACATTCGATTTATTTGGAGCACCCACAACTTACACCTTTATCAAAGGTGCTGAATCAACATCAGGTGCAACCTCAGCAGAGGTCATCACTGCTCTTCAAGAGTTTGCTGATCCTGAAACTCTGTTGGTTGATTATATCCTCATGGGTCCTGGCGATGCTGCAAGCAAAGGAAATACACAATCTGTTGCATCTGCAATTCTAACAATTGCATCTAACAGAAAAGACTGTATGGCTTTCTGCTCACCATATAGAGGAGACGTTGTTGGAGTAACTAACTCTGCAACACAAACACAAAACGTAATTGACTTCTTTAGTCCATTGCAAGCAACATCATTCGGTGTGTTTGACAATACATGGAAGTATGTTTACGACAGATTTGCTGACAAGTACAGATACGTTCCATGTAACGGAGACGTTGCAGGTTTATGTGCTGCTACTACTGCAAACGGATTACCTTGGTTCTCACCAGCAGGTTTGAATCGTGGTGCAATTAGGAATGCTGTTAAACTAGCATACTCTCCTACAAAATCCGAAAGAGATTCATTATATCAGAAAAGAATTAATCCAATCACCAGTTTACCTGGTCAAGGCATAGTTCTCTTCGGTGACAAAACAGCTCTCGCTTCACCATCTGCATTTGATCGCATCAACGTTCGTCGTCTTTTCAATGTGATAGAAAAGACAATTGGCAACGCTGCGAAGGGAGTACTCTTTGAACTCAATGATGAATTCACACGTAACAACTTCAAGAATGTTGTTGAACCATACCTTAGAGGTGTACAAGCCGAAAGAGGTATCACAGACTTCTTAGTTATATGTGATGACACCAATAACACAGGTGCAATCATTGACGCGAACGAATTTAAAGCAGACTTCTTCATTAAGCCTGCACGTTCAATCAACTTTATCACACTGACTTTCATAGCAACACGTACTGGCGTTAGCTTTGATGAAGTCGTCCCTCGCAGATAATTAACGGAGCATTTTAACAATGGCAACCCCACTAGGTATTCTAGAATTCCAGAAAGCAATTAGAGGCGGTGTACGTCCTAACCTTTTCTCGGTATATCACACTTGGCCACAAGGCACAGGTCTTTCAGAACCCATCGTTGATGGAGTAGCAGGTTCAAAAGGAGCTGCTGTAACATACATGTGTAAGTCTGCTGCATTGCCAGCAACAAACGTTGGAACTGTTGAACTTCCTTTCAGAGGAAGAGTTATCAAAGTTCCTGGCGATAGAACTTATGAAACATGGACAGGTACATTCTACATGGATGATGCATTTGCATTAAGAAGTGCATACGAAAAATGGATCGAGTTAACTAACGGTGTAGATAAAAACACAGCATCAGCTGACATCGTAGAAACATGGGTAGACATCCAAGTCACACAACTTGATAAGTTTGGTGGTGCAGGTGCTGCTGATGGAAAACTAAAGGAACTTAGACAGTATAATCTGATCTCTGCATTCCCAGTTAGTGTATCTCAAGTATCACTTGCATATGACAACAACGATTCATACGAAGAGTTTGATGTTGAATTTGCATATCAGTACCATACAAGTTCAGGTGGGAACGACAAAAATAACGTTGTAGAACTCACATAAATAGTCAGGTAAAGAAACCCAAATATTATGGCAGAGTTATTCGGTTTCTCGTTTAAGAAGAAAGCTGTACAGGAGCGTGCCCCGTCTCCTATACAACCTACGAGCGAGGACGGAGCTACTAGTTATATTGCAGGAGGTTACTATGGTCAGTATCTAGACCTAGACGGTAACTTCAAAACTGAGTATGACATGGTGAAGAAATATCGAGAGATGGCAATGCATCCAGAAGTGGATTCAGCTATTGAAGATATTTTACATGAAGCAATAGTTGCTGATCAAAACGATAGTCCCGTAGAAATTAATCTTGACAACCTCGATGTGAGTGAGAGTGTCAAAACTATGATCCGTGATGAGTTTGATTATATAAAAAATTTATTTGGATTTGATTCAAAAGCCCATGAGATGTTCCGCAGATGGTACATTGATGGGCGTTTGTATTATCATAAGGTAATTGATTTAGACAATCCCGCAGACGGAATTAAAGAAGTAAGATATATTGATCCATCTAAGATTAAGAAAGTAAGGCAGATAACTAAACCCAAGACTGCTGATGAATTTATGAAGTATGACTTTGGATCTTCCGAGGAATACTTCGTATACAATCCAAAGGGATTGAACAATACTTCAGCAAATAGTGGTATAAAAATAGCGAAAGATGCTATCACTTATGTGACAAGTGGTATAATGGACACCAATAGAAATATTGTTTTGTCTTATTTGCACAAAGGAATTAAGGTACTCAATCAACTTAGAATGATCGAGGACAGTCTGGTTATCTATAGAATATCACGTGCACCAGAGAGAAGAATATTTTATATTGACGTAGGTAACTTACCTAAAGTTAAAGCGGAGCAGTATCTTCGTGAAGTTATGGGAAGATATCGTAACAAATTAGTATACGATGCTGCGACTGGAGAGATAAGAGACGACAGAAAATACATGTCAATGATGGAGGATTTCTGGTTACCACGTCGTGAAGGCGGTAGAGGTACAGAAATTACTACCCTACCAGGTGGTCAGAACCTTGGAGAATTGACAGACGTGCAATATTTCCAAACAAAACTTTACAAAGCGTTAAATGTTCCTGCAGGTAGACTTGATTCAGGTACAGCATTTAACCTTGGAAGGTCATCTGAGATCACTAGAGATGAATTAAAGTTCACCAAGTTTGTGGGTAAACTCCGCAAGAAGTTTGGTGATCTCTTTAATGACTCCCTGAAAACTCAGTTAATCCTGAAGAGTGTCATCACTCCAGAAGACTGGGAGGATATGAAAGAACATATCCAGTATGACTATCTTAAAGATAATCATTTCACAGAGCTCAAGAATCTAGAGATGAAGACAGAGCAACTCAACGTACTAGGTCTTATGGATCCTTTCGTTGGGAAGTACTTCTCTATTGATTATATCCGTCAAGAGGTTCTCGGTATGACTGAGAAACAGATTGAAGAAATGGATATGCAAATGACAGATGATATAGACATGGGTAGAGCAATCAACCCAACTGATCTAGTCGCTGCGGATCAACAACAGTTAGATGCAGAGACTGATAATATCGAACTGGATAAGGAAGTTAAGAAGGCACAAATTGCTAGTCAGAAATCAAAAACTGCAGCAGATCAGCAGAAGGCACAATTGCAACCCGCGTCTGCAAAACCTAAAGCTGATAAATAAATTACAGACAACGTTACATTATGGCAACACAAGAACGAGAAATCGTTGATTTACTTTGGGACAATGACAGAGCTGATGCTCTTGATAAGATCAAAGATATGTTACAAGTTAAAGCTGCAGCTGCAGTTGATGCTAGTAAATTAGACGTTGCAAACAAGATGTTTCCGCACGTTCCTGATGATGGCAAACCAACTGGATTACCTCCAGAAGGTGAAGCATCAGCAGATGAAACTGCAGAAGTGATCAACCGCAACGATGAAAACGAATCAGAGGAAAACGATGATGAGACTGATAACGGAACAGAACAATGATATAGAGGTTCTTACCGAAGACAAAGACGGTAAGAAAAACACCTTTATAAAAGGTATCTTCCTACAGACTGAAATTACTAATCGCAACGGACGCATGTATCGCTTCGATACTTTGAACCGTGAGGTCAGTAAGTACAACGAAGAGTTCATCCAACGCGGAAGAGCACTTGGTGAGTTAGGTCATCCAGAAGGTCCTACCGTTAACTTAGATCGCGTTTCACATAAGATCGTTGAGCTTTACCCTGAAGGTAAAAACTTTATAGGTAAGGCAAAGTTGTTAGAAACCCCTATGGGTAAGATCGCAAAGAACTTGCTTGAGGAAGGGGTACAACTCGGTGTTTCTTCACGAGGTTTAGGCTCTCTTAAAAAAGAGGGTTCACTCCAAGTGGTCGCCGATGACTTTATTCTTTCTACTGCTGCTGATATAGTAGCAGATCCATCCGCACCTGATGCTTTCGTTGAAGGTATCATGGAAGGAAAAGAATGGGCTTTAGTCGATGGTAAGATTAAAGAAGCACAAATCGAGGCTATCAAGGCATCCCTTGATAACGCACCCTCACCACAAGAACTTCAAGAAAGAAAGATCTCCGCGTTTGAATCTTTCCTAAGAAGTTTATGATTTATAAATAAATTATAGATTTATACACTAGTTTAAAATCCGTAGGAGTACAAGTAATGTCTAGTATTGATGAAAAATTCCAAAAGGTGATCGCTGACAAAGCAGCTGCTCCTGAGGAAACAATCAAAGAAGACGCAGCAGTTGGCGATGCAGCTATTAAGAAAGGTGCAGTTCCAGCTCAAAAGTCTGACCTTAAGAACGATGCCATAGAGGTAGGCGGTTCTACAAAAGAGAAGCCTGAAGGACCTGATAACGTCGGTGCTAAGGCAGCAGCTCCTGTTGCAACAACAGGTGATTCTACAATCAAAACAAAACCAAGCGGAGCTTCAAGTTCTATGCCTGGCGGTCTTTCAGCAAAGATCTTTGATGAAGTAGAAACAGACGGAGAGACAATCTCCGAAGGAGAGATCAGTGAAGACATCAAGGCAGTATTGTCTGGTGCAGATCTTGACGAAGAATTCCAAAAGAAAGCAACTACTGTGTTTGAAGCCGCTGTACAAGCGAAGGTCAACAGTAAGATTGAATCTCTTAAGGAAACTGCAGAACGCAGGATCGGTGAAGAACTCGATGGAATCAAAGAGGAATTCGCAGGTCGCGTAGAGAATTTCCTTTCATATGCTTGTGAAGAGTGGATGACTGAGAACGAAATTGCCATTGAAAATGGATTACGTTCAGAAGTTACCGAAGCATTTATGGACGGATTAAAGAAATTGTTCA
>VTLG01005657.1_pt1 | contig 79379 bp, 100 predicted proteins | sample 4694571 | NCBI WGS metagenome assembly VTLG01 (sample SAMN12604809, study PRJNA352737) | marine metagenome | biome: ENVO:00000447; feature: ENVO:00000209|ENVO:00000569|ENVO:01000036; material: ENVO:00002151; isolation source: viral sequences binned using virsorter ...
AAACTTGAGTCTGCTGCTATCGCTTTTGTTCCGGAAGTGGCTTCTACAAAAGAGATAAAGTGATCTGCACCAGCATCTTCAACATTTGCTATAACAATCTCACTTGCAGAAGGAACATTTCCTGTAACACTACTATCTAAAGCACCAAAAAAGGTTCCCGCAAACTCTCCTCTAAAAGTTCCTGCGAAGTCTCCATCTAAATTTGATGCCGTTATTTTATCTAAAGAAGGAAAGAAAGTAAATCCAGCAGAAGTTTGAAGAAGAGGAGTTCCAGATCTTGCATCTACAAATACTGGAAAATGTGCAACGTTTTCTTTTACTTTTCCAGTACCTGAAGAGCCTGTGCCGTTGCTGCTGGCAGTAAAGATTCTTCTAATTGCTTTACCGGGATTACCTGCTGCAGATCCTGCGCCTACAGCCCTAAATAATACTCCTACTTCGTTTCCTGTAGTTACAGAAGCACCTACTGTTGCCCAGTTTGTATCTCCTGCGGAGCTAATAATATAATGTTCATTAGTTACAAAACTTCCTGCAGTATCCTCCTGCGCCCCGAAAGTAGTAGGAAAATTAGTAGTTCCTAGCTCAAAAATAGAGTATTGAGTACCCTGAACAATATCAGCAGCATTAGTAATAGCATCTGTTACACCCACCCCTTCTACAGGAATATTAGAGGCTGTTCCTATTCCAGTTATTCGTCCCTGCTGATCTACAGTGATAGTAGGAACATTGCTAGTGCTTCCATATGTGCCAGGAGTTACCGCAGTATTAGCTATATCTACTTTTACATTATTATTAGATACAACAGTATTTATACCAGTGCCGCCCTCTATATTAAGAGTATCGACACCAATTTCTATAGTATCTGTGGAGCCACTATCTGCACTTACACTATAAGCAACACCTGCTGTACCACGAATATTGTGTTTCCATTTTTCACCATCAAAAGTCCAGGTTACATCACCTGAAGTAATAGTATCTCCATTAGAGGGGGAGGTAGGAAAAGTAATTGCCATCTAAATGCTCCTAAATTTGAACCCAAAAACTTTGAGAGCCATCATTATAATAAATATAAGTTTTTAGGTCATCAGTATCTCTCCACATATCACCCACCAGTGGATTAGAAGGAGCATTTGCACCTTGAATTAAAAAAACTTTTCCTCGATTAATATGTTCGATAGACTCAGTGCCAGATACGCTTTTCTTCATATAAAGAGCGCCATCTGTGGTGTTCATAGCGAGTTCACCCAAAGCTAAATCTGAGGTACCAGGAACGTTTCCTGCCGTAGCAGAACGCTTTAATTTGATAGTCTGTGCCATGTGGCTCCCCTATTAATTGCGTATATACGCGGGGTTAATTATTAAGTATATGTTCCGCCGTCTATCGTATCTGACCATTGAGCGGCGCCTGAATCATTCATAGAAAGAATGTAATCGTGGGCGGTTATATCGGAACCAGAGGGTTTTGCAAGTGCAGTGTATCCAGCGTTTGAAGCTTGGCCAACTAATAAGTCACCTATTGCTGTGGCTGCTATTCCTTTAATTCTCAAAGCATCAGCACTTGTCTCTATAGTTTTATTATCAGTGGCTACATCGAGTTGATTTCCAGTTTTTGTTAAACTTGCTCCAGCATCAATCTGACCTGCCCCAGAAAATTGTTCAAAAGTAAATGCAGTAGTGCCTAGTGTAATTGCAGCATCCGTAACAAGTACAAATCCATTATCAGCATTTGTTGTACCTTCTGCTACAAATGTAAATAAACCTGCAGTTACATCTTCATCTTCGTCTGCATCAAGAGCACGAGTCAGGGCAGATGCCGCACCATTAAATACATAAATACCATTTTCAGCACCGGCTGTTTGATCTTTTAATAGAACACGATCTCCAGAAGAAAGAGTTACGCCATCAATAGCAGCTCCTGGGCCAGAGACAGTTACATTTCCAGTACTTGCTACTCGGCAAGAGGCTTTTATATCAAGAGCTTGTTTTACAGAATCTACATAGGCTTTTGGAGTTAAACTATTGGCTCCAAAACCACTACGAGTCATATAGTTTGCAGGAACTATAACAGTTCCTGTACCGTCTGGAGTGAGTGAAATATTTGAATTTGAAGTTGTTGATGATATAACGCTACCATCTAATTTAAGATCATCAACATTTATTTCAGTAACTACAGCATTAGCACCTATTGCTAAAGCATCAATATTACCGCCATCAATATCTGCATTATTTATATCACCATTATTTATTACAGGAGCAGTAAGAGTCTTATTTGTAATAGTCTGTGTTGCTGTAGTTGCAACAAGATCACCAGTAGTTGTTGGTAAAGTAAGAGTCGCAGCAGCTCCAACAGTATCAGGAGCTACAACAGAGATAGCATTATCATTACCTGCAGAATCATATATATCAATACGACCAGCATTTCCTGTACCTGTTCGTATCTCAATTTTTCCATCAGAAACAGTTACACCACCAGTGCTGCCATCGCCATTAATGACAGTTTGCTTTCCAACAATAACTTTCTCTGCTCCATTACTTGTGTCAAACTTAAGAAAAGAGTTTGCACCTTCAGTAAAGTTTACAGAGGTTGCAGAATTATCGATTATTTTTATTTCAGTTGCTTGAGTAGATAAGTCAACTGTTCCAGCATCAATATCTAGTGCGCTTCCGCCAGCTACAACTAAATCAATATCGCCGCTTCCTGACGTAATTGCATTTGCATTTACTGTAAGATTTGCAGTTTTAAGCTGATCTATCTTACTGTTTGAATCAACCAATATTGCACTAGAAGCATTAAGTGTTCCTAAAGTATGAGCTAGTAAGTCTGTAAAATACTTTCCGCCAATAATTTCAGGAGTGTCTGTACCGCCAGAAGAATTACCAATAGCAAGACGCTTTCCGTAAGTTCCTCCTGTCCCATAAGCATAAAATAACTCACCTTGGGCTACACTGGTTGGTTTTCCAGTTCCTGTGGTTCTTTTGATTTTGATTGTTTGAGCCATTTAAAACTCCAAAGTAGCCTTAAAAGGCTCCTGCATCTAGCGTATCAGAATCGGGCGAGATGTTGCCTACTATTATAGGTACGAACTCGAATACTCCTGTACTAGTTTCGCGATAAACTTTTAATTGATTATTTGTGGTGTCATACCACAAATTTCCCTCACTAAGGGAAGCTCCACCCTGACCTGCAGTAGGGGTAGAACCTTGTCTATACATTGCTAAATCTGCTAATTGTCTGACGGCCTCTAACATAGATGGGCCGGCAATTTGACCATACTCAGCAAAACCAATTTGAGCCGCAGCTACTTGTGCTGGTAATGCAAAGTTATTTACAGAGAGTTCAGTTTCATCTCCCTCTATACTTACTGTAATAGCATCTGCGTCTGCTCCGCCTACGGTAAGAGTAGTAATTTCTTCAGTTATTATGGCCTGAGTGCCCAGTTCTGCCATTACCCTGCGGCTCCAACCGTTATTCCCGCAGAAATATTTACAGTACCTTCAATTAATCTTTTTACAATACTATTATCAGAAGTATGTATTTCTAAGTCATAAAAGTATTGTCCTGCAGCAAGATTTGCTGTGGTACTTGCAGGCATCTCCATTTTTACTTTCCCATTTGTTGGAGTAGGAATTGTACATGAAAAAGTCGCAGCAGTGCCTGTTGCACTTTTACTGGTTTTTATAGACGCACGTGCCGCATACCCGGTAAGGTTCTTTACAAGACCAGATTCTTTTACTAATACGTCAATCGCATAGTTTGAACCCTGATCAATTACGATGTCATAGTTGGCTGCACTCATTAACTTTCTCCATGATGAAATTATATCTCAAAGGACATCCTTAGTCAAGTTTTATTTTTGCGGTGGTTTATTATTAACTTGGTTCTGCAGGCCAATCTCCTTCTTGAAGATTAGGCCAGTTGGAATTAGTGGGTAGATCTCGAAGAGTTTGTCGATAAGTTGCCCACTCTGCTTTTTTTGAATCACTTAGCGGTCCTCCAGGAAGTTGGGTCCAATCTGTACGAAAAAGTTCTTGATTTCTGTCATCCTTTATCATTTTTGCCAAAGCTGCATTATCTATAGACTGTAGTTCAGAATCAGATTTTGAAACTACTGCACCATCTACAACTTTATATCTTTCAGGATTACTAATTGGTTCAGAGACTTCTAACATAGTTTCTCCAGGACGAACATCAATAATATTTCTACCATTTTCAGAACGCATACCAGAGCGTATAATATCTCCGTTTGAGTCATAAAAAATAAAATTCATCGTTTTAACTCCAAACAGGTAAGTGACCTATTATTATATTGTAAGGAAGGAGAAAATGAATTGCTTGAAGTCTGCTCCGCAGTTACATTTATTCTATTGGTTCCGCTTACGGTTGATGTAATAGTTCTTCTTAAATCCAATTCTAGGTCGCCACTACCGATTTCCTGAACTGATCCCACAAGAGTTCCTCCTGTGCTTGTGGCACTGCTACAATTTTGTTTTATACGCATAACAACTGTATAGCCTCTTCCACCCGCTGGATTTGTTTTAGCTCCTGCAAAAATAATTACTTCCCCTCCTGCACTATCAATAGTCGTGCTTGCTATAACAACTTCATTTTTTGTTGCACTTGATGGAGTATCGCCAGCTTCAGTATCACTTGATACAGAACTAATTGCTCCATCACCAATTTGTTGGGTATCTACTCCTCCAGTTTTAATAATCAGGCTGTCACCGTCTCTAGATAAAGTAATTCCATCAATATTTATACGCTCTGCACTCAGTGTATCTGTAGTAATTTTTGTGGCACTGATAGTATCAATCATTGCATTTGAAATTGCAGCATTTGCAATTATACCTGCACTTGCAGTAATAGTATTTGTTGCTATCCGATCTGCAGCAATACTTCCTGTTGTAATCTTAGCCCCATCAATAGTTGTAGTATTATTATTTATTGCGCTAGCAACACCTGATAAATCATTCAAATCATTAAAACTTCCAGAGAAGTTAGAATTACCTGTTCCAGCTCCTACAGCAGCTCTAAAGTTAGCATTATTATTTATTGCACTTTGTAAAAATGATTGATTAAAGTTATTTAAATCGTTAGCACTTCCAGAAAAGTTAGAATTACCTGTTCCAGCCCCTATAGCATTTCTAAAGCTACCAGCATTACTTACATTTAAATCATTAGCATTTCCAGAGAAGTTAGAATCTCCAAAACCACTTACATTAGAAGCACTAATATTTGATCCGCCTTGACTAAAAGTTCCTCCACTAAAAGTAACTACTCCTGTAAAATTAGTGTATTGAACTACACTGCTGTAAGTAACTGTAATTGTTGAAGAGCTAGCGCTTGCCTCTATACCAAAGTATCTAACTGTCCATTGAGTATTTGTGCTTGAAGGATCCTGCGGACGAGGAGTATTTTTCCAACAGTTTGTTGTTCCAGAATCATTAATTCCTGATCCACTTACTAAACCTGTTGAAAAAGTATAAGTGTTCCCTCCAGGTGCCCCGGGCGCTCCTGACGAAGTTTTTTCATAATATAAATAGCCCTGAATAGTTCTTAATCCATCGGGCCCAACCTGTCCATCAGTGCGTTGTGCATATATAACAGGTGCTGACCAAGCAGAGTCTTGCGGAGAGTTACCATCAGAAGTAAAAGTTCTTGATATAACCCAAACTTTATCTCCATTTGCACTTATAGATGGAACAGAAAAACTCCAAGCAGTATTACCGCTTCGAGGGTTACTATAGCTGCCTCCGGTAGTGCTGTAGCTAGGAGTAGAAGAACTCTTTTGGTATAAATTTACTTGTCTTGCACTTTGTCCTGCGGGACCCGTTACTGTTTCTCCATCAACTCTCTTAAAAGCAACTACTGGAGTGCTCCACGAAGAATCTTGAGGAGAGTTCCCATCAGAAGTAAAAGTTCTTGTAGACGAATATACCTCATCCCCGTCAGTGCTTATTGCAGGTACAGAAAAACTCCAGTTTGAATTACCATTTAAAGGATTAGCAAAAGTACCAGCAGTAGAGTTTATACTACTATTATTTTTTCTAAATATTGTACTAGTTCTTGTATTTATTGCATTTGTACCATCAGCCCCCTCTACTGATTTAGACAAAGATTGTGTTTTTTGTATATTTATTGCCGTACCATCTAAGCGTTTGCCTATAATCGTATATAGAACTGCAGCATCATTTGCAGTCATACTGGAATGATTACCAACTACAGCATGGTTACCTCCATCAGTAATACTTCCAGGAGTTATACTCGTACCAGACGTAGTAACTCTAAATGTTCCATTCGACGTGCCTGAACCATCAAAGGCCAGCTGGGTTGCTCCTTGAAATAGTCTAATTTCAGTTCCAGATCCCGAAAAGTTAACTGTGCCGGTATTAGTAGTGCTAAGAGTATGTGCTTCATTGCTTAAAAGTAAAGTAAGAGAATCTCCTCCAGGTTTTACACCAAAAACGGTAAAAGTATCTGTAGCAGCTATAGTACCACCTGTTCCGCTTTCTCTAAGACGAACTTGAATTACATCAGGAAGAGTTGCAAAAGCAGTGGGTGGAGTATATGAGTATGTATTACTTGTAGTATTTTGTACACTACTTCCATCCTTTAAAAACTGATAATAGTATGTTATGCTTGAGTCTAAATTTTGAGCTGTTGCTGTGAATGTAAATGCAGCACTTGGATCTGGGCTCTCTCCTTGAGCATTATATGTAATGGCTTGAGTATCTGAGGCCAAAGAAACAGCAACAGCATCTGATCCTATAGAGCCTGCTGCTCCTCGTAAACTTTTAGAAAATCTTTGAGTTTTTACAAAAGTGGTTTCGGTTCCTGTGGTATCTTTTACGACTACTGTAAGCTCAATTCGTCCTACATTTGCACTCATTCCTGTAATATTTGCAAGAGAATAAGTATTACTGTCATTTGTGGTAGATCCGGCAGTAACATTAAAAGCACTTACATTAGTAACCCTAAAACTTGGTGTAGCAAAAGGACTACTAGAATCATAATTTAATTGCGTAGAGCCCAGAAATACCTCTAAGTTTGCGGAAGTATTTGAAAAGTCCAAACTATTATCTGAGTTAGTTGCTACACTTGCATTATCATTACTTAGTACAATACTTATACCATCAACAGCTCCAGATGCTTGTCCTAATACACCACTACTTACTTTAGTAGGATGAAAAACAGAAAAAATAGTTTTTATCTGAGTGCCAGAACTGCCTATCGAACGAGTATCTACAGCATATCGAACCCAGTAGTATCTACTAACAAAATCTTGTGTGGTAATTTGATCCGTATAAGTATCGGACTTAACGGTCGCTATTTGCTCTGCTCCTGAGCCTCCTGTAAAAGAAGAGGAACTATTTCGCCAAACTTCTACAGACCAGTTTGCTCTATTATAGTTTGCTGCATGACTCCAGTTAAGTACAATACCGCCCCTTTCATTTGTAGTAGCAGTAAGGCTTGACGGAGCACCCGGAGTCCCAGAAGGACCAAAACTACTTTCACTTCCGACATACTGTAGTTGTCTATTTTCTTCTTGTATTAAAAACGCGTCATCATTATGCTCTTCTGCAGAAATATTTACTAAACAATCTGCTGCGAGTCCTACATTTGAAATTCTAAACATTTTTTGATTAAATCCAAATCTAGGATATGTTACTCGTATGATTTCTCCAGGAAGAAGTAGGAATCCTTTTGGGGGCATCTTAAAATTGATGCTGAGTCCGTACCTAGAACGCTCTAAATACTGTTTTGCATTTATTCTTGCATTAAAGTAATTAGTAACATTAGGAGTTTTTATATCTCCCTTTTTTGGCATATTTCTATCTTCTTTTAGATAGTCTGAGTTAAAAAATGTTACAGAACGATCTTCGTATCTATTTGCAGGGTCTGGGACGGATACAGATACCGTATTATATGTGCCTTTTAATCCTGAGTCTTCAACCTGTATACTTCCTATAATATCATCTTCGGTAATTAAGCCGGGGTAGTACGTAGTGGATCCAACTGTAACTGAGTCTAAGTTTGTAGAAGCTCCTGCAATTTCTAAAGTATATTTTCCAGAGCTATAACGTAATAATCCATTAAACTGAAGCAGCATATTATTAATATTATCAAATACAGGAGATCCTGTGTCAACAACAGTATTTGTTTGATGCCTAGTAACATGACGTTGGTGTTGAGATTCCCAGCCCAAGTATTTCCAATATTTTACAAAATCAGAATCATATAAAGAATACCCGCTAAGATATGAGCTTGTAGAACTATTAAACTTTTTAACAACCGGATTTCCGTCAAAGTTTGCTTCTGTTGTATCAACATTTATGTCGGTGCTTGTTCCAACCTTTCTTAAAGTTACAGTTGCAGAAGACCCAGAAGGAGCCTCTGCAATAGTACCTGTACCCGATTTAATGTAAACATTATCTCCGTGCCATACCAAATCTCCGTCAGTATAAGTTTTCCACTCAAACCATTTATTACCTAACTTTCCAGAACAGTCAGTAAAAGTAACTTCTTTCTTTCCTCCTAAAGAAGAAATGCTTTTTACAGTTCCTTGCCAGAAAGTAGCTCCTGTTGCTGGAAATCTATACTTTTCTCCAACTGAAATAGAAACGGAAGATGCAAATTGTGTAGTCACATCTGATGTTGTATCACAATCTCTGCCTGCTGCTTTAAATCCGTCTAAATCAAGATCATTATTTAAATCTAATCCTTTTCCATATCTTCGATCCTGTAAGTAGTCCAAAACTTGCATAGCAGGGTTAATGCTTACTCTATCATCCCCTGAACTCAAAATAGAAAACTTAAATGTAGTGTCCGGTATTCTATTCCCATCAAAAGCCATATCGACTTTTACTAGTCTATTAGCACCATCATAATCAACAATTCGTCTAGTTTGAGTTGTACTGCTTCCATCAGACTCTATCTTAGTTACATTAATAACTTTACCTACATAAGCATCATCGACAGAACTTGCAGTATTCGGTAGTTTTAAAACATTTTTTACAAGAATTTTATTTATTCCTGCAGCATTAAAGTTAGCTACGCTATCATGAGCAATGTTATCCGCAACTCCTGGATTGCTAGAAGAGTATGTAATTAATAGATCTTGAGAGTTTAAGTTATTGATATAACCTTGGTCGGCTGTAGTAGGAAATAGAGATATTCGTACACCAGAAAAATCCTCGAAAGCTTTTGCAGTATCAGAAGAACTTGATACTGTAACTTTTACTCCCCTATTTGTTCCAGCAGCCACAGACACTACGGATTCTTCTAGTTTTGCTGCGACATCTCCCGTTACAGCTGGGTTGTCCCAAGTCTGAAGGTAGTATTTGTTAGAAGATAACTCCATATAAAATGCAGTTGTAAGACCTAATCCTAGATCCTCTGCAAACTGGACTTTTTGTACCGAAACTCCGTCTCTGCCAGTAATCGTAAATATATCTTTGATTGTTACACTAGCATTAATAGTAGAGTTATCGGAAGTTTTCTTGATTGCAACACTATCCCCTAAATTAAAATTACTGAGTGCTGCAGAACTTTGAGAGCTATCAATATTATAAGCTCTATCATAGTTATAACATTTTATTAACTTTCCTCGAACAACAAAATCTACTTCAGGAATAGTTGTTTCGCCTTCCCCGATAGTATATTGTGCAACAACATAAGCTGTGTCTAAAACTCTATGATTTGTTCCCCAATAGTTTTGTTTGGGGCCAGAAAAATAATCTTGTTGTATTTTAAATTGCCTAGATTGAGCTTTATCCACTAATAATGCATTTGCACTTTGACCTCTTTTTCCTGCGTGAACGATAAACTTTCCGTCTATGGGACTTTGTATAGAGTGACCTTTTTCGTGAATAAGACCCGCACCGACACTTGCTCCAGAGCTAGATTCTTGATTTGAGAATTGAGTATCTACTTGATTAATTTCATCCTCATATCTCATTATCTCCGCTCGAACAGATCCAGGAATAAAACCATGCTCTATCGCCTCATCAAGACTTTGAAAATTATTTGTAACAGGAGCTACTGCAGTAAGTACATCTCCTCTGTCCATTCTACCAGTACATAAAACATCTATAGTATTTTCGGTTGTTTGAGAGCTTCGCGTATCATTATCATTTTTATCTACACAAATGGAACTTGTATCATCGAAATACATATCGAAGACACCGCCAATCTCTCCTTCACAAAGAGCATATGCGACAAACACTTGTTTTGAATCAGTTTTATCTGTATCAACAAAAAAAGGAATACTATCTATCTTTTGTACACCATATACAACAGGAAGATACTTTGCATCTAAATTAAATCGAAGATCTGTTTCTCTATCAACTTCTTCCTTATACTCTATCTGTTTATATTTTGCAAAACCCAGAAATTTCTTTTTCTTTTTTAATTTATATCGAGTTTCCATTACTTGATAAATAGAAACTAAGTTTATTGCTTGTTCTGAGTGTAGAAAGCCTAAATCATTAGCATACTCGGGACGAATTAAAGCTGATCTGTCTGGTACAGAGTTACCGTCCAAAGCTCTATGGTGTTGATCAGACGTAAGTCTTCCGTTTACACTTTGAAAATCGCCCCAATGACTTGTTATCCCCCAAGATACTCTTGACTCTTTTTCGGGATCTTCACTTAGATTTGCTGTTCCAATAATACCCTTAAATATGAGATATGGTGCACCTATTATTTCTCCAGTTGTAGGGTTGATATGTGCTTTATAAATTTGAACATCTCTATTTATATACCCTGCATAAGCTGCATTGTCTTTATCAGCAAGTATTCCATTTACTTCCGGGCTATCAAAAGTAAGAGTTGCAGCTCTTAAAGTAGAGTCTGCAGATAAAGTTCCATCAACAGCAGTAACTTCTAAAGTTTTATTGTTGTTTGCAAAAGCATCAACTCTTACTTTTATTCCATTATTACTTCCGCCTGTTGCAGAAACTCTTATAATATCTCCCTCTACAAAGCCCTCTTTTACTAAATCAAGATTAGTTATAATAGTAGAAGTTGTGGTTGTAAATGAAACAGAAGAAATAGTATTTAAGGATGTTGCAGAAACTACTAAGTTTATTGAACTAGCTCGTGCTTCTATTGTCTCGTTAATTGCTCCGACACTTAATAACTTACCTGCTAAGTATGTTTGTGCGCCATTAAAGTTTCCGTCTGTATTTTTTGACCCATCATTAAATACAATATCATGAGACCCATCCGTAATATATGAATAATCATTTGCGCGTTGACCAGAATCGCCTGTAGATGTTTTTAATGGTTTTTCAAACTTTACCAGATGTGCATAGACAAATTCATCATTTTCTAATAATGAAGCCGTTAGTGTAGGATTTAAACTTCGAATGGTCATTACTGAACTTCCTCAAGGTTAAGGGAAAAAGAGTATAAGTTATTTGTATTTAGTGAGTATTGTATAATATCAGATTTCATGATAACTTTTATAAGAGGATTCTTAAAAACAAAATCATCCCCCGTTCCTGTAGCTTTTGCAAGTCCTGGAGTAAAATGTATTCTTGCATCATTTGCACCGGGCCTAGTTGCGGCCGTATTTACACCATCTGGGTCATTCCAATCAGCATTATTTTCAACTCTTGTAACCATGTATGCTTTCGTATGATTAGAGTTAAGAGAGCTTGTTATAGTAAAAAGATCCCCCGGTTTTGGATAGCCATGGCTCGATGGAGTATACCCTGTTTTTGCAAGAGTCATAATAGTAGCTCCAGCAGCTCCATTTGAGCTTGCGTCTAAACTTGTATTTGAGTTTATAAAACTTGAAAAGTTGGAATCCCTAGGCAGTTGATACTGAGGCAAAGATACAAAGAAAGGCTCAAAACTTGCTCTTCTATGTAGTAAGAAAGAACTAATAGGTTCAAATTCTTCTCGAGTAAGAGGATTATAGCGTATACTTATTTCCCATGAGTGATAAGCTATCGCCCTAGAAATTAATTTTCCTGAATTAGTTCTACTTCGTGATATTTTATTATTTGAACTAAAATTAACAGAAGCAAATCCGGGGCCTGCTGTGCCAATATTATGGCCTGCATCACCAATAGAATTATTAGGATCTGGAAGTATATCTTGAAAATTTGTAAAAGTAGCCATTAATAGCTCCTAACTCCTGCAGACTCAGGCGTATATACCGAGGTTGATACTCCCTCCATAAAACCTTTACCATAAGAATTGGAAGCTTCTCTCAGCATTCCAATAATATTTCCTCTCTGAGAAACAAGTAGCTCTTCTACACCTGTTGCATCTACAGTATTAATATTAAACGTAACATTTGAAGTGCCTCCCATTTCCATATCATCATTTGGTATGACTCTTCCTGGGACTTCAGGCACAAAAAGTTCTGGACCTTGTTCACCTACAACTAATCCTGCTGATCCTCCCTCAGCTCTATATCTTCCTGTAAAAGTTGGCTTAAAGTTTTCAGGTCCTCCAACACCAGATTCTCCTCTTATATAACCAAGCTCTCCTCTGGCCCCTGTTGATCTAGCTAAATCTATGCTGGAGCTTCTTTTTCCTAAAGCTACAGAGGTAGCTCTACCTGCGCCTGCATCAGGACTGCCCCCGCCTCCTTGATAGCTCATACCTGCAATCATAGCAATTTGAGCTGCACCCATTGCACCTGCAATAACTGCCATTGCTAAGCCTGCAGGAACAAATGGCTGAGTTTGCATTGCATTAATAATAGCTGCAGCCGTACCCATGGCTGCTTGTGCCATTTGCATCTTTTTATCACGCTCAAAAGCTTTACGCTTCATTGCTTCTTTTTTGGCTTCTAAAGCTTTAATTTTAGCTACACTTTCTTTTGATTTTCCATCTCGTTTTTTCTCTGCAGCGATTTCCCTGTCAATTCCTGCAATAGCTGCTTTTGTTTTTGCCGCTTGTATAGACCCTAAAGCTTGTACAGCACCAGCTGCTATACTTAATCCTGCCGCAAACTTTTCTGACTTACTTGCACCGCCCTCTATTGCATTAAGACTTTCTAAAGTTGATGATGCGCTTTCTGCAAATAACCCTAAGCCTGTTATTGCTACAGACATTGCTTCACCTTCGGGGCCCAAAGATTTCATTGTTGCAGCAAAAGGCGCAACAAAGTCATTTAAAGCACCAATCTTATCGCTAAAAGCACCTTCCCCAGTTAGTGTATCTGAGATTCCTTGATAGTCAGGCGTTTGCGCGGCTGCAGCAAATTTTCCTTGACTATTTTCTATTCTTTGTATTTCTAAGGCTTTTAGTTTTGCCTCGTTCATAGCAAGTTGATGTTTAAGTTGCTGTTTCTGGGGCTCTTCTAATTTTAGTAATAAATTAGCTCTAATAATTTCATTACTTATTTCAACTGCAGCAATTTCATTTGCAGTCTTTCTGGCTTTATTTAATTCGCCAGTAAATCTAAATAGATTTTCTGTTGCTAAAGCATTTGCATCTTGGGCTTTTTGCAAAGCAATTAAATTATCTCTATACTCTAATGCATTAATATCTTTTCCTAGAGCTTCCTGTAACTTTTTCAGTTGCTCTGCTCCAGCCGCTTTTGCTGCCGCAGTTCCTAGCCCCTCAAAGCCTGCAATCGAACCTTCTGCAGTTTCTTTAAGATTAGTTAAAGCATCAATTGCTGTACGAAGATCTCCTCCCCCTAAAGATTCTTTTAAGTCATTTCTTATAGTTTTTAATCCTTCTGATAAAGCATTAGCGCCTCCAGTTGCCGCTAAAGCAGAAGTTGTTAGTTCGTCTAATCTTTCTAAATTATTACTGGACAATGCTTCTGCAAATTCAGGGGAAATATCTACAATTCCTTGTAAGGCTGTTTTTAGATTCTTTAACGCTGTTTCACGATCTTGCTCACGCATTATATATCGTTCGATTTCTTCTCCAGTAGTTAAATCTGTTACTAGCTCTTTTGCTTGCAGCTTTCTTATTTGAGAAACAACCCCTAAACTTCCTAAAGCTTTTGCTGCAGCAATACCTTGGTCAACTAAAGATTTATCTTTGAGACCCACCCGAATAGCATCTAAATCTGATTTTGTTTTCTCTAATTGTTCATTATATGCCTTGAGCGCATTTGTTGAACTTTCCGCGTAAGTAGCGTTCATCTCAAAGTTAGCAAGGCCCTGTGATATGGCAAAGCTTCTTAAAGCATCTCCAGTTATAGTTACTGTTTCTCCGAGTCCTTTGTATTCTTCTGCACTTTTTGAAACCAAGGGAGGAGTATCATCTAATAACTTTGCAGATTCCCCAAGAGTTGAAGTAAAATCAATTTGTCCAAAATCTTTGCCCACAAGCTTTCCTAAACCAGAAATAAAAGTATTTAACTTCGAGGTTATAGAATTAATAATTGAATCTATACCTCCAAGAAAAGATTGTAATATTTCATTTATAGTGCTTTTTGTGGAGTGCATAGCTTCATTAAATGAGTTTACCACAGTATCTTTTACGCGTAAAAACATTCTAGCAATAGCGTCTAAAGCAGGGGAAACAAAACCTAAAATTGCATCTACTGCATCTCCTAGGCCCGATAATATTGTGTATGGAGAATTATAAATCTTTTTCAAAAATTCAAAAACTAATGTAAATATGCCGATAAATCCTGCAAAACTTAAGGCCTTATTGAAAGCCCGCCCAGCTTTACTAGCAGCTTTTGTTGCTCCCATAAAAGCTTTGGTAAGACCTCTAGAAATAGCTACACTTAATCTATTAACCTCTAATTTTGCTCGAGTAAATCCTAATCGTAAAGTTTTAAAGAATCCTGTTGATTTACCTTCAACAGTATTCATAGCAGCACTTAATTGGCGTATCATATCTATGCCTACACCCTTAAACGTATTTTTAATTACTGCCCCATGCAATTCATATTGAGCTTCAGCATCACGAAGCATCTTTTTAAGTCTACCTTTTTGTTGTGGACTTAACTCTTGACCCTTTGCTACTCTTTCTAGCAGTACCGCTCCTTGGCCTCCGCCTTCTTTAAGAATAGCCTTAGCAGAATCTTGAACACTCTTTGCTCTAGCTTCCTGCATTTCTTTATCAGCAGCAATAATTTTATTTTTAAAATCCTCAATTTCTCTTGTTGCAGCAGTTAAGCTTTCCTTTGAAGCTTCTTCTATTCCTTGAATTTTTTCGCGTATGCCATCTACGGGTATTGCCGCCTTTGCAATATTTAAAGCCAGCAATCCAAAAGCAGCTATAGCGAATCCACCGCTTTTATTAATTAAAGCAGCAAGTCCCTCAAATACAGGTAAAACAGCTTGAGTAGCAACTTTAACAATATCTTCTAAAGTTTTTGCTAGTTTGACAAAGGGGTTTGTTACAGCCTCGACTGATCCAAAGTTTTTCTCCAGTTGTCGCTGAGTTTCGATTAAGACAGCCTGGCTTCTTTCATAGTCATTTAATTGATCACGATTTTTACCGATTGCATCTGCGTATTTTTGAGTAGCATCTGCAAGTCTTAATGTAATACCTAATTCATCTAATAGTTCTGGTTCTGCCTTTGAAGCACCACGAACAAGTCTATCAAAAGAATCTTGGAAATCTCTACCTAAAGCTGTGGAGGCTTTTCTTGCTCCCTCTGCTAAATCTTCAAGTTGTGCAGGAGAAAAGCCTTTTGCCAAGCCAATAGCTGCGGCTTGGCCTGCTTGTTGAAAGCCTAATAAGCCATCGGAAGCTTCTCTTAATCTAGCAGTTACTGACTGCAGTGCAATACCTGTATTTGTGGCATAAGATACTTGAGACTGCTCAAGTATCTTTACATCAGCCGCATTCTTTAAAAATCCAAATAATGCTGTTAATGCAAAAATATTTGATGCTAAAACAGCGTATGCAGGTACTAAGCCTCCTGAAATAGTTTGGGATTGTTTTGCAAAAGCTTTAGTAGAGTTTGATGTAAGGTTGGCAACGCCTTTTTCTGTACGATTATATCTATTTCTCTTTTTATTTGCGGCATCAGTTTGCTTACCAAGCTCTTCGGTTTCTTTAGCCGCTTTTTTTGCATTTTTTGCAACTACGGATAAACTGCCGTCGTCTTCGACTTTAATAGTTAGCTTTACTGTGTTTGCCATTTTACGTTTTTCGTTTTATCTTATCATATTCCCTCTTCAGTGCATCCGAAGATTTTTTGATAGCTCTAGAGTCTAGCAGTGCTAATATCTCTAAGAAAAATTCGACGTCCTCGATACCATAGACGTCAATAAAAAAGTTTAAATTAGTATAATCTTTTCCAGTATATCCAATATCAGGATACATTCTATCTCCTAGTCCACTAAAAGTAGCTAGGGCACAATTAATGATATCTGGCATATCTTCTTGATCTGGTGGTATTTCTGATTCAACGGGCTCTTGCCCTAATTGTTCTTTCATATCGAGATATTTATCCCGAGTCATACCTGTGTCAAGATTCTGTAGAAACTTTTCTAGTCGTTTTAGGGCTAGTTTCTTTTCTTCCTCCACGAAAATTATCTAAATCAAAGACTACCTCGTTGAGCCATGTATCAAATTCTGTTGAGTTTTGGACAAGAACTTCTGCATTTTCTTGAGAGTATGATACTTCTGCTGTCCCCTCTTGTTCGCTTGAATCAATTAGAATTAATGTTTCTAAATGATCTATTGTAAGTCCTTTCCAGTTTTTTACACTTGCTTTACTAAATTCAATTACGAATTTTTCTTCATCAAGATTCTCTGTTAGTTGCCGTGTTTTTCTATCAAATTTTTGGCTTGTGCATTTTTTTCTTAGAATTGTTAGTTCTTTTCTTGAAAGATTTGCAACTTCAACAGAAAATCCTTCTAGGCCGGGAAAATCCATCCATACGGATTTTGAATCGACCATAAGTTTTTTAAGTTCCATTAATGACCTCCTCAGTCAGTTTCATATTTAAGTATTGTAGCTAAATTACTTGGATTTGCTACCATTCTCCAATCATAAGTTTGTTCGTATAAATCAGCAACCGCTAATCTATTTGTAAAACTACAGGTGGCGGGACCAAAAGAAAATCCTCTAAAAGAGCTTCCGGATAACCCGTTTCCTGCTTTTATAGTCATTGACACAGATGTATTCCATGTGTTCATGGTACTACTATTTGTGTTTGAAAGATACTGAGAAATGGAACCCGCAAGAATTTTTTTAGAAGTTGTAAAACTCGAAGGATACATCGAGTTTGCAGCAGAAGTAACAGCAAGGGAGCTGTGTATAGTTTTATATGGAGTCCACCTTACTTCATTCTGTAATTCTATTGAAATAGTTCTAATACTATCTAAAGAGCTTCCTCCAATATCTACAGAAAGAACCGGATTTATCATATAATTTCTAGTCGCGCTCCTAGAAACGAGACTACCTGTTACCGTTGCATTTCTTGTTAATTTTGCTGCTTGTCCTTGAATGTCAATACTCAGGGGTCGTGATTTCTCAATTACGAACACTCCATTTGTTATGACTGCAGTTTCTAACTTAAATGTTTCAGTATCAGTTACTACAAAAATATCAAAAGATGATCCAGATAAAAGTAAGGTTTCAATAATAGTAAAATCGCTTTCTATTAAAGCCGGTATTGTAAAACTAAAATTTGCTGCACCGGCAGAATTAGTTACACTACCTTCAAAAAACTCTTCTGTATGAGCCGCTTGAATTGCTCCATGCAGAGTTCTTACCTTATAACTTTCTTCTCTAAAAGTTTGATTAAAGTCTATATCACTTATATCTAGCTTATGTCGATTTCCTCCAGATACTATAAAGACAGAGCTGTTTCTTTTAAAGTTGTAAGTTGTCATTGTCTTTTACTCTCTGAGAAAAACCTTTTTCTCCTTTGACTACGGTATAGTATAATTGACAAGAGGATAAATGTCAAGAATTATTTTTGATATGTATAAGAAAAAAGGGGCCGGAGCCCCTTTTAGTAAGAGTGTTAACTCTTATGGTCGATACTTCAAATTAATTTCATCTGCTGATGTAATTGAAGAAGGTAATGCCATGAAGTTAGTTTCTAGTGAAATAATATCTTCAATACTGTGTGTTGGTATTTCAACGTGACACGTAGGCATAGCAATCTCAAGACCCGTTCCACTTGCTCCACCGATCTTAAATACAAGATTAAATGAGTTAGTTACAACATTTGTAATTGCTCTCAAATCCGTAAAAAAGTCATTTGAAGAATTGTTTGCATTTGCTCCACTCGTATTTTCCGTTAAGTAACAAGTAAAGGATCCAGAAACATTTCTTGTTCCTGTAACGTGACCAATAGGTACGTTTACAAGTCCAATCTCTTCAGGAGTAATATAAGTATTATTATTTGAAATAGTTACACTTCCTCCCGTAAGAGTTAAAACATAACTTGATTCCAACTCATTAGAACCATCTCCATCTGGGTCTTGGGAAGTAGGAGCAATTGTGAGTACAGTCAATCGATTACGAATAAAGTTAGTCGTACTTGTAGTTGCTTCATATACTTGAGTTGTATGACTTGCACCACTACCTGAGAGAGTCACAAGAAGTCTATTTTCATCATCTGAAACAAGAACAACATCACCAACTACAGAACCCGTGCCAGAAGTAGGCTTAGATCCTGCAGCAGCCACTGCAGTATTTCCAGTATGATCTGTTAAGTTAGTAGCATTTCCTGACCAGTTAATTGTAGCAATTCCATCAATGTCAAAATCAATCGTTGCTTCATTTACGGTAACACCCGCAAGTTTCATTACTGTAAAATTTGCATCACCAAGAACAAAATAAATATTTGCAGTTCCAAGCGTTGAAGACTGTGACTGTGCGAAAGTAACTGTCATATCAGATGCGCCCGGTACAAGAACATCAGTAGGACTGCTCGCTGCATCATCATACTTATTTGATGCATAATTTTTTGCGCCTGCCATAAGTGCCCATAAAACTTCTTCTACTGCATGTACTTCTGCGGCTGAGTCTGCCGTACCTGGCGCACTTCCTGAAGCCGCTGTAAAAGGTCTTACATAAGTTGAAAAAGACCATTCTGCTGGTGCAAGAGAATCGTTAAATGCTCTTCGACCACGACGGGATACTCCCCCTGCAGATTCCATCTCATTCAGACTAACCTCTGTACTGTTGGTGGCTTGAGAAAAGCTAAAACCATCTAGTACAGGAATAGACCATACAGTGCCGTCAAACTCCAAGAACATTTTGGTGTCGCGACTAAAATATAATTGTTCTGCCATAGTTTTCTCCTATGTACTTGAAAAGACTTGGACGTGAACGTTTGTTCGTGCCAGCATTTTCTTAATAACGAACCTCTATAAGCATTTCTCCTACACCTAAAGGCTCTAATACGCCTTCATCAGTATCAATACTAATGACCGACATTTGGTGAACATTGTAAACGGTATTTAATTTATCTGTATACTGTAAGTTTGAATTATTTTCAATTACAGTTTCGATATCCTCCATTACTTCGTTCAATTTTACTTGAGCATCTTCTTCCTGAACGTATATTCTTATTGTAACAGATAAATACCTGTCCTTGAATCCGCCTCCTTGATACTCTCTTGTTTCTGATCCTGCGTTCAAATGAACTGCTGGAAAATCTTCTACTTCATCCCAAAACTTTAACCGTCCTGAGACATTATTATTCAAGTCAGTAAGAAACTGTCCCGACCCATTTATGGTTTTTAATACTTCTACTAGGGCTTCAATAATGTTTGACCTTTTAGAAACATAATCTCTTACCGCCACTATATTCTCCTAGTATATAACCTTCCAACTAAATATTGAGCCATTATTTCTCTTATTGACTTATCAATAAGAACTCGTGGATCTCTCTGTGCACTTGAAAATCGGGTACCACTTGAACTTTCAAAAACTTGATAAGGATCTTTTTGGTAAGTATATCCTACACTAGGAAAGCCCTCTTTTGTGGTTAATAAATCCATGGCCCTAACACTTGCTGCAAATCTTCCAGTTCTATTTTCTAGTGCTGGAGGCCCCATATTTTTTACTACTTTTGACGGCAATTGAGCATTTATCACTCCAATTATATTTGCAAAATTTATAGCAGACTGTTTTGCTTTCGTTTTTCTTCCTAAAGGAATATTCTTTTCCCCTAATCTTCTTTTTTGGTAACGAGTAGTATTCTTTTTCTTATCGCTTTCTGCAACACCATTTGCTGTAAAACCTATTTTTCTTGCATCAATAGACTTATTTATCGTTACTTTTTTCTTTTTTACATCAACTTTAACGATTGGTTCTAATACTCTAGCAACTGCTCTATTTCTTATACTTGAAGAGCTTTCTATCTCTACTAGAGTTTTTGAACCACCTTCTTTAAAAAATTTTCTAACTAAATCTAGATTAGCTTTTTCTCTAGGAGCATCTATATCCCTATTTTCTCTTCTATCTTGATAAGTGATATAAGGAGTATACTCTGCTCTTATTTTTCCATCTTTTGTAATATTTGTTTGATAGTTTAGAGTTATTTGTTTTAACTCTGAAGCAAAACTCGCATCAATTTCATCAACTTTAATAGCGTTATCAACATAAATAGCCAAATCTTCTAAGATTCTTCTCATTGTATCAGGATCATCAATAGTTGAATCTAATTGAGCTAAACCACGTTGTATTGTTAAGTTAGAAACAGCATCTCCATCTGCACCGTGCCCCCGATCTACAGAACTTTTAAGAAGTTTCATTTGAGCTTCTGTGCCTGTTACTACTGAATCAACTATTTCTTTTTTTAACTGGCCTACTTGGTACCAACTTTGAATAATATACGCATGACCTTTATCTATTTTTGCTGCCAGACTAGCATCTCTTTCATTAATAACTTTACCTGCTGCTGTATTTCTCCAAGTATTTTTTCCTTTTTTATAGAGCTTTCGAGCTTTTATATATCGCTTCTGTCTTTCATTAGCTAACTCTCTAGCATCACTAAGAGCCCCCTGTTTTCGTATTCTTATTCCTTTGAGCTTATCTTTCCCATAATGCTCATTAATATATTTTACAGCATCAGTTATAAAGCTTATACTTTCGAGATATATTACATGAGGTCTTGCTCTTCCATTACTTAATTTTTGGGAAAGTTTTTTAGTACGCTTACTTTCTTCTGATTCAAGTTTTTGAAGAATCTTATTATTTATAGTTTTTCTTACATTAGCTCTTGACATTAGAAATTCTTATACATATCCAATACTCGCTTAATGTGGTCAGGCAAACCGCCTCCATCTAAGCTACTGGTTCCTGGATTGTCTAAGGTTGCTCCTCCTAAAGTTCTACGCTGTTTATGTTCTTTTTTGAAGTAGTAAGTAGTTAAATCAACTACTGCTAACATAAGATCCAGCGGAATACTTGAGTATCCCGCTGTATATACAACTTCTACTGCTCCTACTCCTTTTGGAAAGTTTTTAAATCCTCCCGAAGCGTTTGTACGAATAACACTATCTGTATCAGAGTCTAAGTAGTAATCAAAAGCTCCGGTTGTAAGTGTCGTATACGAATCTGAGTATGAACGTCTTTCCTTCACACTTACTATAGTATTAACTGGACTTTCAGATAGTTGAACTACATGGCTTTCCCAGTTAAGAGTAAATTTTTCTGTTTTATTCGTTGAGAAAAAATCGACGAACGAGTTCGCACAGTAAGTTTTTACTAATTGACTTACAGCAGGTATAATAGTTTGAAATTTAAGATCATTCGTTGTAGAATCAATCCCTTCAAACTCTTTGTATTTTGCTAACGATATTAAATCAGCCATAAGTCAATTAGTAAAAACTTGGGAGAGCCGAAGCTCTCCCTAGTTACTGGTAGTATTACGCTGTAGCTACTACCTTAACGCAAGAACGAGCATTTGCAGCATCAGCAAACAACTCAGCAAAGCCAAGTGATTGAGTGGCTACAATCAAACGACGTTGACGTGCAACTTCGTAATCTTGCTCAACCTGTACTCCACGGAGTCGAGGAATTGCATAGTTGTTAAATGCAACAGCATATGCAACCGTTTCCGTGTTAGCAGCAGCCCCGACACCAGGCTCTAATTGGTCAGAAATAATTACTGGAGTACCAAATACAGATCCAATGGTACCTGTTAACTTGGTAGCAACATCTGAACCGACATCAGTAATGTCAGCAAATCCAGCATCTGCAATCAGATCGTAGTAGAACTTTTGAGCTACCACATATACAACATCGGCAGGGTTAATACCAAACTTACCCATGTCTTTACGAGCCTCTAGCAACATAGATGCAGTTAGCGTTGTAGAGTTACCTGCAGCAATAGTATTTCCATCAATGTCAATCTTGCCGCCTGAAGAAGTCGTAGCAAATCCTTCAAGACCAGTAATTGCAGGTCCAGAAGCATTACCGTTGAGAACCATGTTATCAACAGCACGTGCATGGGCACGAGCAACGCCTTCGGTAAGCATAGGCATAAGATTTACAAGAACTTCTTCGTCTACATGATTATCCATAAATGTGGTGGAAATCAGACGATGAGCTTGCAAGATCACTTGGCCAGCTTGGTAAGTACCTGCAGTTCCGCCTGCTTCTGCAAGACCAGTACCAGCACCACTATTTGCAGTTCCACCTACACCGAGTTCAGACTCGCCGCCGCTGTGAAATACTGCAAGGCCGGTATCTCTCTGGAGAGGAAGCACCATTGACTGTGTAGTCATAGGAATTTCACGGAAAATTTGAGCTAAACGAAGCTCAAGCATTACTTCCTTCTCAATAGCAGTGCTTACAGTTACATTCAAAAGGCTGTCGTCTGAAGCAACTGCTTGTGCATCAGGATACTCAATACCTGCTTTTTCAAGTATTGATTTTCCATAGCTTGTATCCCAGCCTTTCTTGGTATAAACGCCGAGCATGTGGGCATACATAAGGTCTTTAGCATTTGCTTCAACACCTTGTCTAGTTTGTGAACGATCAGAAAAGGATCTTTTAGACTCACGCATTTTGGTGATTTCATCATTCTTTTCTTCGAGTTCTTTTTTGTACTGAAGAATTACTTCTTCTGTCTTTGAATCCTTTTCAGCAAGTTTTGCTTCAACTTCAGCCATAAGCTTTTCAGCTCCTGACTCAACGCCAGTTACAATTGCTTGCTTTACTTCGGCTTCTTGAGCTGCTTTTTCTTCTGCCTGTGCAGAAGCTTTTTCAGCAGCTTCTTGTGCGGCTTTTTCTTCCGCAGCTTTTGTCTCGGCCTGCTTCATTGCAATTTTAGCAGCAGTCTCTTCTGCCACCTTCTTAGCAAATGCTTCCAAGTCGATTTCGGGAGTTTTTACTTCTTCCGACATTTTGATCTCCTTTTGAGCTTGCGCTCCGTCCGGTGTTTCACTAGCTATATCTGATATATCATCCTTAGCCAGAGACTGACCGGCTAGATCTACACGATTGGTGAAAGTTTTCTTGAAATCTTCCCATTCTTCTTGAGAATCAAAAGACTTCGCCAGAGAGAAAGTAGCTGCTTGATTGCAAGGTACGGAGACAACCGAAACTTCAAACAATTCAGCATCCTTTATCTTATATCCATCGGTTTCCTGTATATAATCAGCATCCTTGACTCGGAAACCAACAGAAAAGGCTCCAAGGACACCATCCTTAACTAGTTCGCAGACACTTTCGGGTGCAGACTTACTAATCTTTGCCTCAAGCTCCAACCCCTCAGGAGTAACTTTTACTCCAGTGGCTCGGCCAATAGGCTTATTATAATCATGATTAAAAAGAATAATTGGATTATTCTCAAAATTCTTCAACCCACCTTTAGCCCACGCATCTGCTGAAATAGTATCTCCAGCACGATCAAAATCGTTAGTGCTAGCCATTCCTCGAATCATCACACTTCCGTCTTCGACTTCATGTGACTTAAAGGTAGAAGTAAGATTAAATATTTTATTCATCTTCATCACTCTCTACTGAGGCTTTAGAAAGAGATTCTAAAGGATCAGGCTCGGGCGCAGGGGGTGGAGGAGGTGGAGGGGCAAAAACAGCAGGAGCTGCAAGTTCTACAGACCTTACTGCTATTTTCCAGTTGTAGTATGATTTTTGAATAGCTCGTCCAGTAACTGGCTTATCAACTATACTACAGTAAGATTTATAATCAATATCTCTTGGAAGTCCCCAATCTTTAAATTGTTCAACAAGAGTTTTTGTAACTTCTTGTCTTAGTCTATTTCTTGAAGCCATTAAGAGTCTCCTTCTTCAGATTCCGGTCGACCACCTTCATCTGGATTTGCTGCGCTTCCTGCTATATTAGCAGGTACTCGTAAATCGTCTTGTCCCTCTATAGTATCAAACCCTAAATGCTCTCTGGCCTCATTTGGAGATATTATGCCACCGTTTACTAATGCTGTATAATATTGTGACTGATCTCTCATCTCAGGCTGAAGAGCCGGAACATCCGTTACATTTTCTTTCAACTCAAAACCAAAGTATCTTTCAAGTCCAAAATGTAATTTTTTAACTATGGGTAATATAGTCTCCAAATAATACATTCTCATATTTGGCCTAATGTTTGCATTATTACCCGAGTCCATTAATATAGGAGGAATACCTAGTGCTTTAAGAATTATCTTTTCATTCTCTAAAATTGCTTGTTGAAAATCTAATTCTCTAAAATTTGTATTGGATATTTGATCTATCTCAATACCGCCATCCAATATAAGTGGCCTTCTTCCTCCAGAATCGGGCCTATATCTTATAGTCCACGATTGAATCATTCTTTCTTTAATTTTTTCACTTAAAGTATTTGGACTTTTTAAAACTAGCCCTGGTACTGCTCCATTTTTAAAAAAGCTATCCTGAAACTGCCTCATATTTTGCATTAAAATAATTGTTCTTAATGCTGGCTTTAACCTAGAAGTTCCTCTATATATTGAATAAAAGGAATTCTCTTTTATATGAATAATTTCAGATGGTTTATAGGTTATATCATTAAAAGTAAATCTTTCAATGTAAGTTTCACTATCTGCATGAATTGTTACTTTTTCTGCAGGAAGATGATATAAATGTACACCATCGTAATAGATAAATATATTTCCGTCTATTATATAATCAGTTATTAGATTTCTTTTAAAGGTGCTTATATCTTGAAAAGGATTTGGCTCTTTATTTAAAAGAATATCTAATCTACTTCTTTTTAATCCTTTCTGTATACTTTGAATGGAGGGTATTTGGGGGCCGACTGTTGTTGTTATTTCTGCACAGTCGTCTACAATAAGGTTTACGCCTCGATTTACTATTTCTAATTGTTCGTATGCCTTTTCATACTTAAATGTGAACTCTCTTGAAGGCTCAGAAGTATTTGCATAGTAAGACTGGGCAGGATTTAATTTTTCTTCTACCTCAGCAACTTCTCTTCCAAGTATCTTATCCCACCATGCCATGTTTTTCTCTTTGAATCTCTACCCAGTTTTTTTGTTTTGTTGCCGTTGCTAAACTTGGGTTTCTGCCATAAATTTTATGTAAAGCTAAATGATGATCGTGGCATAAGGTTACTGTATGTTCATAAAGCTCTGCCCAATGGTCTTGTATAAAATCTTCCCGAAACGATAAGATGTTTTCGGGAAGTAACTTTTTGTCTTTAACGTACTTATGGACTAAAGGGCTTAGTGTGTAAAAGTGGTGAAAATCAAGTTTTACATCTGATCCGCAAATATAACATTCACTGCCTTTTTCATACTTATTTTTTGCTTTATCTCTTATGTATTTTACGATGTCTCTCTTCAAATCCATTTTTTAATACCGAAATTATATCCAAGATGAGGTACCATGTCAAATACTATTTTTAACATGGTATCGTTAGAACCCAGAGTTAGAAGTTTCAAAAGAATAAAGTGCGTAGCGGAGTGCATCCGCCATATGAGATGCCCTGTTGTGTTTTGGTTTTTCACGGGCTAAATTAGGATTAGCATCCCACTGATATTGGTCTAAGCATTGTAAAGTTTCTTTACATCTTTGATCGACTAGTAAATTATCATTATCGACTATTGATGCCACATGAGCAATACCGTCGAGAACTGATTTTTTAGCATTTACAGTGGTAATATCATAATTTTGTGCAAAGTCAAATCGAGTTTGTTGTGCAGCAGAGTCTATATAAATATAGTCTATATCCCACTTATCCATGAGTCTTTGAATTTCATTTGCATGATGTTCTGTAGTTTTTTCAGCATCAAGGTACTCATCTAGCAAATAGTATTTTTGCTCATCCCAATCATACCCTACAACACAAAAAGCAGTAGGATCTCTGTATCCTACGTCAAGCCCTGCAAATATATCCATTTTTTTAGTTTCTAATTCTTCGAGATCATTTACACAATCATGAAAATTAAAACTCCAGATTTGTCCTTCATAAGTATTGAAGTCAGCTTCATATTCTTGCCGAAACTCAGCCGCGGACATCGATTTTCGAGCTTCCTCAATATCCACTTCAGAAACGCGAGGATTATCTCTATAAGTCGCTTTAACAGAAATCCACTCGGCAAATTCATCAGAAAAACCTCTATCAAAAAACTCTGCGAACCAGTTATTTCTACCACGAGGAGTAGAAATAAAAATCGCTTTTGAATTATCTTTATCTAGGGTTGGTCTTAGTGCTACATTAAAAGCATCCTTGCCATCAGCAAGAGCCGCTTCGTCAAAGATAATAAGATCGTAGGATCTACCTACGCATGAGTCTACCTGATTGACAGATCCCATGCGTATTGTAGACGAGTTAGATAACTCTATTACCTTATCTTTTGCATTATCCCTTACGACCTCTAAGTCAAAATGTTTTATCAGTGTTCTTTGTAGGTCAAAAGAAATCTGCGAAAGAGCATAGTTTGGAGACATAATTAAAATGTTTGAGCCAGGAACAAGGGAAACTAATTGTCCAATGATATTAGCAATATAAGTTTTCCCTTGCCTTCTCGAAATAGCCGCACATACAAATCTGTACTTCGGATTATTTACAGCGTTTATTATCGCAACCTGTGAGGGTAGCGGTGTTATTCCCAGCAACTCCATGTATGGTTCCACTGGCAACTTTAAAAACTTATCTTCTGTTAAATAATCTGAAATAGACTCAGATAGTATATCTTGTCGACTAACTTCTATAGCCATTTTTACTCCTGTCCCATAGATCTGGTCTTACTGTATTTCCTACAAAACTGCCATTCTGAAAGACTTTCATCTTCTTTAGGCTGTGTTTGTCGAATAATCTTTTTAACTTCTTCGAAGTCAATCGGCTCTTGCTTTTGATGTTGCTTTTTTATCGCCTTGACATCCACGCGGATACTCCCATATAAGCTCCTACAACGCCCGTTTGAGCTATGTAGAATAGACCAAGTAAGTCTGCTAATGCAGACACCCTACTCTCAGATACCATTGGAGTGAACAATATTGCACTAAACACTATCATAGACCCCATTGCTACCCAAGCCATTTTCTTTTGCGCTTCGGATTTTTCTTCACGAAGCTCAATCTCTAACATATCTTGAGATCGTTTAATTTCCTCATCTGATACAGTTCCATCTCCATCGAGATCAAACTGGTTATATTTTGAGTTCTTTTCTAATACCTTGCTCATAACTTAATCGCCAGTAGAAGTAATATGGCTATGAGTAAAATATTAACCATAAATATTCCTATGCCTAAAATAGTATGGTACCAAACCCATCTAGTTTTATAGGCGTTATCTATAGACAGGTCCTCAGGATCAGGGTCTTGCCATACATCCTCAGGTGCCTGCTTCCATAAAACTTTCCACCATTTCATCTCAAAAACCAAACGAGTAGTGGAATTGATACAAGTACTAAAAGCAATGAAATTGCGATTGCTTTTGTATATAAAACAAATTCTTGCTTATTTGCATTTTTCTGTGCTTTTGCTCTAGCAGCTCTTTTCTTAGCTGCAGCAACAGATGTAGCTTGTAGCCTTTTCATTTCTTCGTAAGTTTGCATATTTCCTGTCATAAGAAATATGTCTTTTAGCTGTCTGTCGTAGTCTGCAATTCTTTTCTTTGCCATAGCAATTTCCATGGCATCTTTTTGGGAAAGAGTTATTTTTCCTGACTTAGCTTTTGCTTCTACTTCTGCTATACTTGAAGCTGCGGTTGTTACCCTTCCAAAAACTCTTGAAAGACTATCTACATTACTTTTTGTTTCGCGTAGTGTACTTATTGCCCCATTTACTGCATTTAATGTTCCTAGTACCGCACTTATCTCTGCAATCATTACCACTTTACCTTATCTGCCCAGTATGCTGCGGACATCCTGCCTCTTGCAATATTCTTTCTATGCCGAGCTTTGAACGAAGCCCTTTTTCTTTTCATAGCTTGGCTTTCACCTTTCTTCGGTTTGCCTGCGGTTTTAGCCCCCTGTTGCCCAAAGCGAATAGTTTTTACTTTATGCCCAACCTTTGCTACCACTATATGCGACTTTTTTGGGTGTCGAGGCGTACGCTTAGGTTTATTATAACCCCTAACGCCTGCTCTTTTTAGTAGACTTTTTCCTCTTTTTCCGTGTGCCATTTCTATATCCTGAAGCGTAGATTGCTCTACCTTGCTTTTCTGCGTCAGCCTTGCTCTTGTAAATCTTTCCAGATTTACCCCACCTATAGCCGCCTTTAACCTTTCTTACGGGCACGTCTTTTTCTCTTTGCAAATGTACTAACATTTGTCGGTTTGCCCGGAGGGTTGCCTGCCGCCCTTTTTCTTCTAATGGCCGACTTCCTCTGAGCGGGGGTTAAACGGGCGGCTTTGGCAGCTGGAAGGCATTTTGGATACTTTTTGCTTCCTGATTTGGTTCTTCCGCATTTTTCAAAGCCGCCACCTTTTTTAGGCCGAGAGATATCTACCCAATCTTCTTTGAACCATTTTGTTAAACCTCCACGAGGCTTTGCCATAGTTATCTCCCTCAGCGCTTATACTTCTTGCCCTTTTTCTTCTTTTTTCTTTTATGAGCTGAATCTTTCATAAGCCTGCCCCCAGGCATAAAGTGATATCCCTTGGGAGCTCTTTTTCCTCGATACGTCTTTCTCATTACTTACCTCCGCGTTGCTTTTTCAGGATTGCTCTCTGTAAAGCGGGTGGAAGTTTTTTCTGCTTAGCGGTTAACCCTTTTCGCTTTTTCTTACCATTTTTCTTAGGCTTCTTTTTGCCCATTGGTTTTTTCTTTCCAGAATGATATGCCATTTTACTATCCCATGCGGTATTTACCGCCCCTGGCTTTGTAAGTTCTTACCAGCCAACCGTTTGCATATGCAGAAGGGTAAACGCGAAATTTACGTTTTGCTTCTGCCTTGACTCTCGCGTAAAGTTTTTTATTTGTGGGTATAGACTTTTTTCTTCTTGAAGATGCTTTCCTTTTACGAACCGCCATATTCTACTCCCCATCTTCAAGAACCGTATCGTCTTCAGCACCATACCAAGTTGCCCGAGTCTCTTCTTTGCCGCCTTTCTCAACAAAGGCTTTTGCATCTTTTTCAGAGTCAAATGTAGCAACAACTTCACCATTGTCCCAAACTCTCCACGTACCTCTTTTTTCATCAATTTCCATAAGTTATTCCTCGCATGTGCAATCGTAGCAAACTTCATTGATGCACTCTTTGCACTCTTTGCCACAATGACAGTCATGGCCGCATTTACCACATTTCTTTTCCATGATACTAATCCCAAAACCTACTATTACTTGGTAGGCGCCTAGGCAAGCAATATGCAGAAATATTGAGCTGCCTGTCTATCTGTCTCCGGTCTTTTGGAGATCGAGATCCATGCTCAATGTAATGAGCAAATTGGTTACAACGATGAATGTTTCTAAAATAAAACTCATCTGGAAGCGGATTACCATCCACAATCACTATGAGAACAAATGCCATTATCATCCTAGAGGATTCGCTAAAGCATCCATTCCTTCCCAAATATCATCAATTTCTTTATTGACTTTATCAATGCGCTTGTCTTGCTCTTGAAGGTATTCGTCAAATCTTTTTACTTCTTCAGTTGCTATTTCAGCTTTCTTTACTGTTGTTTCCATTTCAGTTACAGTTTTCTCTGCTTCAACAACTCTTTCTTTAATTTTAAGTAACTCTCCTTGCTGAGTAATAATCGTAGTTAAATTTGTCTGTAGTGTCGCTAACTTACCTTGGAGCTGACTTATATCATTATCAGTTAGTTCTTGTTTTATTAACTCTATTTCTTCGTGCAACTTTGTAGTGTCAGGAATCTCATATGCTTCTACAGCTTCTAGTCTTGAATAAATAGAGCTTGCTGTCCATATAGCTCCTCCAATACTAGAAACTATACCTAACACTACCGCTATGTATATCCCCTTAAACTTAACTCCACCAATATTAACTTCTGTATCTTCTAGTGACATTACTCTGGACAGTTAGTGTTTTTGAAGAAACACTCATAGCCCAAATAAGTGGGGCCTGTTGTATAAAATAAATCCGATTCTCCATCTGTCAGAATTTGTGCACTTGTTTTAAATAAATCAATAGATAACCCATCGCTTCCATCAAAATAAACCGCACTTCCATTATTAGTAGTTTGCCAACTAATTAATACTCTATTATTAGAAATATCAAAAGTTGCGCTTGCTTCATCTGCAAAACTTGCATTGTTGTTCTCAGCTCCCTGGTCAAAAAATGCAACAGCGTCAGTATTATTTGCAAGTCCTATGTAAGCTGCCGCTTCTTGTGCATATTCTTCTACATCATCTAAAGACTGATTATACTCATCAACAGTTTCTTGTTGTAGTGTTAAAGTCACTTCATTAGCTTCAACAAACTCAGCAACTAATTGATCGTCTTGTATCTCTGCGCTTGCTTGAGCGTCTGCTGACATCTCTGAAACTTCAAGGATGGTTGCGATCTCCGTCGCAGCATCTACAAAGTCTCCAATCGCTAATTCCATCTGATCAAGGGCTGCTTCCCCTTGATCTTGTAAAAACTCTTCGGCTCCATAAAAACTAGAGCCTGCCATTATTGATAGGGCATTGTTATAAGCATTTACCTGTGCTTCTGTAATTTTTCCATTTTCTGCCATGCCTGTAGGAGAAACGTATCCGTTTGATGCATTAACTGCTTGTCCTGCCACAGTTTTTATTGCTAAGTCCATTTGACTTACAATATCCCCGCTAGTGCTGACTAAATCATCTAGCGGATTCGCTTTGACTAGACCGGAAACGCTCAGAAATAGAACGCCCATCATCATCGGTAGTTTGTTCACCTTGACTGTCTCCAAGTCCTAGTATGCTGTTATACCACGACTCCTCCTCTTTATAATTAGGAATATATAAACTGGGATTCTGTTTTAAAGCTAAATAGGCTCTTTTTCCCACTATAAGCTTACCACTTTGTAAAATAGGGCAAGGTGTTCCCGACATAAACATTGCTTTCCAAGTATCGGGGTTTTGGCACATCCTTGCGACTGCGGCAACTTTCATGCCAAGATCACTTAAAACTTTTGCATCCCTTCTTCTATTACATTCCGGGTCTTCCCTATAAGCTCCTCTACTTAATCCTACTACGCTGCTCTGTAGTGCTTGGCTTCCTCCTTGAAGACATGTTTCTGGGCCTGTACTCATATAAGACGGTGCTATTGCTGAGTATGGTGGCATACCGGAACTGCCTGCCCCATTAAATGTTTTTGAATTACTTGTTGTATTATTATTACTATTAACCGTACTGTTTTGATTGTTAGTATTTAAACTGCCGTCCTGATCGCCGCTTTCGGCACTATCTTGTGACGATGTATCTTCGAATCTGTCTTGAGGCACTCCAGGGTAGGGTTCTCTTCCTTCAGGCCAAACAAGCGAAGATGTAAATAATAATGCAAAAAATATTATTATTAGTAAATAGTATCTAAGTAATCTATCTTTCGGCCACATCAGACTACCAATTATTAACTAAGATACCAAGTAAAAACATAATTGTAGTTGCTCCACCCGCCATGATTAAGTTAAACACCCTATCAAGACGTGAATCAATATCATCTAGTTTATTAAAAGTAGTTTTCCATCTTTCAGCACATTCTTTCTCATGGACTAAAAATTGGGTCTTGAGTTCCTGTAATTCATCATCAGACATCTTTCATCAACTTTTCCATGAGCTTTCCATAGTTGCCCTGGCCAAAAGGTACACCTTCATTAATTTGAACGTTAGTCTGACTTTTTATGCTAGATGCTTTTTCTATCTCAGCCTGGGCTTTTATCTCATCCATTCTCATTTTATGAGCCATTTGTAATAAGTCAGCTAAATCTTTATTAGAGTAAACTCCAGTTTCTTGAGCTTCTTCTAGTTTACTTTGAATCATTTCGTCTAATACGCTGGCGATATTATTTTTATTCCTGTAACCCATGTCAAGATATACAGTATCAATATATCTTTTTACCTCTCGCTTATTTAGTATTTCAACCACTGCGTTTTCCCGAACGCCAAGCTGCTCGACAACTCCTTTAATATTGCCGAACTGAAGGTACGAATTCGCTACTTCAAGTCCCTCTGGGGAAATTTTGGTTACTTCTTTAGCCATGTAGAGAATTATATGGCAAAAAGACTCCAAAGTCAAGAATTATTTTTGATATGTGTCATAAAAAAGGCCCCTAAGGGCCTTTAACATGGCTATACTAAACGTTGAAACTTCGTATTTAGATAACTCGGGGGCGGGTAATTATGAATACCAGGAAAAGTCTCTAAGAAATCAATTTGAAATTCTAACTCAAGGCTTCTTCTGAGATTTCTTCGTCTTGGTACTTTTTTATATCTACATCATACCCTTTCTTTTCCCACTCTTCTATGGTTCTGCATTTCTTTTTCAAGCGATAACCAGTAACAGAACTCACTTGTACTTTCGCACAAAATTTATCGTTGCCATTGGCTTTAGCAACATAAGATATGCCTTCCCGCTCAGGATCAGCGAAAGTAGGAACGGCAAAAATGGACAGTAACACAGCGACAAACAGCTTTTTCATGACAGTAACACACCTCCTTTTAGGTACTTTTACCTGAAACCATTATTGATTTCAGAGAAATTATAGCAAAAAATAAGATTTATGTCAAGAACTATTTTTGTATGCACTCAAAAAAGGTTTTTAGTGGGTAAATACTAAAAAATGTTAAGATTATGTTAAGATTTTGTTAAGATTTAGTTAAGAATACGGCACGTTAAAAAAGGGGGCCGAAACCCCCTAAATACTATCGCTGCCGCACACCTCTATAGATACCCTTTTGGGGGCCCTGTAGATTAGGGGTAGAGGTGCCACTGTGTCGTATGCCTCTGTAAACGTAAGAGTTCGCTGGAATTGTATGCTTAGTCTCAACGTTTTCAGATTGCACAACTTTAGAACCACGATAAATCATAGTCATGTTGCTCTCCTTAAAGACTTTTGTTGATTTCCAACGCGTTCCTTCGGGTGAATCCCTACTTCCGTCTTACTAAGGTAAGATGAACGAATAAAACACTAAAAGTAGTGTTTTTCCGATTTACAGATATTATACTAAATATGACATTTAATGTCAAGAAAAATTTTTTATTTGGTTTTTAAAAACTCCAAAAGTCGTACGTGTGGGGGTGCCCCGCGCGGCCGCGATAGTCAAGGTCTATTAACCGCCCCCTATTGATAGAAACAAACGATTGACAAGCGCGGCGCGATGGCCTAAGATATATTTTTATTTGAGGGCTTGCTATGCACTATCTATGGTTAATTTTTTCGGGCGCGCTGGTCGGGTTGGCGATCGTTGGATTCGCTGGCACTGGCTACGTTTTTCTAATGATGCCCGCGTCGAACTGGCTAACGGATTTACTAGGGGGCGCGATGGTTGTTTTGGCGGGCCTGCTCATGGCTCTAACAATTTGTGTTGCGCGCCTCAAATGAGAATCATTCTCATTTGGAAAAAAGCGGAAACTTCCATTATTCCTCCATTATTGGGGCTTGACTTTTCCGCAAAAATCATTACAATGGGTTCTATAAATTCACTACTAACTAGGAGACATTATGTCTAACTACACTGAAAAAATGGTCGCGATCCTCCGCGACTCTCAACCCCTTAACCTTGCTAAGGCTAAGGATCTCGCGGCAGACTTTGGGCTATCCCATCGCTCTGTAATTTCCAAGGCCAAATCTTTGGGCTTGGAATATGTAGCCGCCCCCAAGCGGGTTGCCTCTAAGGCTAACGGCTCGACTAAGGCGGAAACCTTAGCCGCCATTCGCAAGGCGTTAGCCTTACCCGCTCGCGAGGGCGATCTCACCAAAGCCGAACTCGAATCGGTTTTTGAGAGCATCGGCTAATGGTAGCCGTTTGCGCTTGGATTGGGACCGCGCTACTTTGCGCGGCCCCTTTCCTAATCGACTCGACTCTAGGCAAGGGCATGATGATTGTCGGGCTTGCGCTTTTATGCTTGCAAGCTATACAGAAATCGTGCTATAATTTGGTCATCTTAAACATCACGGGAATTTGCGGTTATGTATACTCAATTTATTTTTGATCTCGATGGGACGGTTATTGACTCAACCCATCGCCAAGGCGATACGCTCGATGATTGGCGACGGATGAATACCGTTGGCAATATCGCGCGCGACTCATTGCTTCCGTTAGCTAAGAAAATGCAAGGCGCGATTCGTGACGGTCTCGACGTTTGGGTTTGCACTTCGCGGGTTATGAGCGCGGCAGATTTTGCTTTTCTTCGATTGCATAATTTGCTTCCGATTGGCGGGCCTGTTTTGTCGCGGGCTTCCGATGATGACCGCGATTGTGGCTCACTCAAACTTGCCAAACTGCAAGCGATGGCGGCATCGCGCGGCAGATCATGGGGCTTTTTTGCCGCGACTTCAATCATGTTTGATGATTCGCCCGATGTTCAAACTACCATGAAAAACGCTGGTATTCGCGTCGTCGATCCGGTACAATTTAACGCATACCTTGAAAGGAAAACCGCATAATGACAATCGCCAAAAAAATCATTCTGGTATTAGACACCGAAACCTGCGATCTTAGCGGCTCGGTTTATGATGTCGGCTATACTATCGCGACCAAATCGGGCGCGATTCTTACTCAAAAAAATTGGCTCGTCGAAGAAATCTTTACCGATGCCAAAAAAATGATGGGGGCTTTTTATGCCAAAAAACTTTTTACTCACTACGCTCCGATGCTTCAGCGCGGGGAAATTGCGCTCACCCCTTGGACGGAAATTGCTGAAAATATCCGTTTGGATGTTGCTAATTTTGGCGTCAATGTTTTGGCCGCTTACAACCTTGGCTTTGACCGTCGCGTGATGGCTGGCACAAATAAATTGCTAGGCAATGGCCCGATTTTTTCGGCTCCGGTTGATATGCTCGACATTTGGCAATTCGCTTGTGAAACCAAATTGTCACAGGCGCGATACAAAGAAATCGCCCTCAACCTTGGCTGGATTTCTGGCGCGGGTAATATCAAGACTGGCGCGGAATACGCATACCGATTTTGTTCTGGCGACTTTGGTTTTATCGAAGATCACACCGCGCTATCCGATGCAATTATCGAAACGCAAATTCTGGCGGCTTGCTACGCTTGCAAAAAATCTGTGCCCTATGGTATAATGAACGCACAACCTTGGAGAATCGTAAATGCGAAAAACTAAAATCTGGAAAATTCTTGTCGCGGCTTACATGGTTTATTCTGTCAGCGCGGACGTAATCTTAATCTGCGGTATCGCTTGGCTTATCCTCTCAGGGTAAGCAAAAAGCGTGCCAACACCCGCGATGTTCCACGTGGAACACGCCTCGAAAAAAAGCTGTCAGTCAGGCTTGACAGCAAAATTTTGGCGCGGGCGCGCCAGTAGTAGTGCGACGACGATCGCAAATGGTGTACCATGCGCCATTTTAAGTGCAAAAGCTACGCTTGTCAAGTCTTTTTTACGGGTGTGGGCAAAATTTTTTATAATTGCGTAAGTCTTTGGGCGCCAGTAGTAGTGCGACGATGATGGCCAAAAATCGCCCCGCGCCATTATACGCGCAACGGGTGCGCATGTCAAGTTTTATTTGCACGATTGCGCAAAATAATTTAACCCCGAGCGGGTCTTGCTTGGCCGACGATAATATGCGATAATTGTGGAAGACCCCGGCACGGGGCTGCAAATTTACGATAATTTTGGACGATTGGTGCAAATAATTCTTGACACGAAAACCCCGCGCGCGGCCCCCCGGAATTGCCTTGCGATATTTTATGAGCAATCCGGCAAAAAACATTTGACAGTAGTAGCTTAGGGTTGTATAATATACGCATACTTTAGGAGAATAGATGAATAAATTACAAATCCAGCAAGCTAGGCTAAATAAAATCGTAATGTCGGAAGGCTTTGGGCCTACTGCCGTTGTGTTAGAAGGCCGAGATACTGCGGGTAAATCATCTACTATCCGCGAGCTAACGCACTACTTACCTGTCAGTAAGTTTAGTGTACAGCTATCTGCAAAGCCCAGTAAAGAAACTATGGAAAACTGGCTAAACTTTTGGAAAACCAAAATGCCCTCAGGGCAACAGATGGTATTCTATGACCGATCTTGGTACTCCAGAGCAATGGTTCAGGCTATCAATGGCTGGTGCAGCAATATGCAGTACACAAACTTTATGGCAAATGTCAATGCTTGGGAGAAAGACCAAGCTCCAGTTAGGATGATAAAATTTTGGCTTTCTATCAGTGAAGAAGAGCAAAGTGCCCGAATAAATGAACGGAAGCACTCCCCTCTTAAGTTTTGGAAGCTATCACCTAATGATGAGCGAGCACTCTCTTATTACGATGAGATGACCATTCTCAAAGAAAGAGTATTGACAACCACAAGTGATTGGTATACAATTAACTACAATGATAAACCTCTAGGCAGGCTAAATCTTATAACTAAGTTGTGCGATATACTCGAAAATGACTTGACATAGAATGAGGTTGCATGTATAATGTACTCATGAAATCAAAGAAGCGAGAAAAAATAATCGACGGAGTTATCCACTTGGTGTCTGGCTACTTCAATTTAGACGTAGATGTTGAGATTGAAGTAGGCAAGCTCAAGAAAGAAACATACGCGGAAGTTGGTCAAGAATCTATTGGATTTTATTCGATAGAATTTGATAAAAAGTTCTTGACAAATGCTTCAAAAGACGATATAATATGCGTCACGTCACACGAAATGGTACACATAAAACAGTACGAAATGGATGGGCTTGCGCTCTCAGATGACGGATACTTTTATAAAGGACAGAAGTGGAAAGGCGATTATTGGTTTTCGCCGTGGGAATGTGAAGCTAGAGGCTTTGAACAAGCATTTTTGTATCACTACCTAAATTATGGTAAGAATGTCAAAAAAGCACTTAGACCAAAAGCCAAAAAACTTCTTGACAATTAATACAAAATCAATCATAATAATATCATGAAAATTTGGAACAAACTATTCGGGAGAAAAAATATGGCAGGATCTGATCCTAAAAATTACACTGACGAGATGGTCGCACACATGGAAGAAGTTTATTCTGCGAACCCAACTCGTGCAACAGCAGAAGCATTAGCTGTTGAGTTTGAGAAGCCAGTACGAAGCATTATTGCTAAGCTCTCAAACATGGGCATCTACAAAGCCCAAGCACGCACCACCAAATCTGGTGCTCCAGTAGTTCGCAAAGAAGAGCTTGTAGCTCAAATCCAAGAATCTCTTGGTACACAGCAACTTGCTTCTCTTTCAAAAGCTACCAAAGCTGACTTAAAGACCTTGGCTGTCTTAGTAGCTAACTAATTCGGTGAAGCTAAAGTAGGGTTGAGTGGACGGGGGTTCGATTCCCCCCTCCTCCACCAAAAGTATACTAATATCTAAGGTGAGCTGCATGAAAATGTCGCGTAAAGCCGAAGTTAATGGGCGTTAAGAAAGAAATGTAAGTCCCAGTTAGTATATTTTTGATGGGGGAGCCAGGTTTCGACGAAGGACACGAGGCTAGTGGAGAATCGGTGGGCAACCTACCGTAAATGGAAGAACCTAAATTAAACGCAAACGATGACGTTTATTCTCTAGCTGCATAAGCTGGACGGGGAGAGCTCTTCGCCTTGTTATCCAAAGGAGGAGCACTTAGTAAGCATACTGGGAAGTCAGGGACGCAATACTTTTGGGTCATTCCCAGCTAGATAGTGTGATAAGACAGTAAAGATCACGGTAAAACTGGTGCCTCGCCGTAGCCCAGTATGTTTTCTAAGTACATTTTCTAGGAGTGGTGGAGTGGTTACACAACGGACTGCAACTCCGTGTACGTCGGTTCGATTCCGACCTCCTAGTCCAATTAATGTTTGACAAGAATTACTGAAGCGTATATAATATATACAGTTTCCGAGAGAGGAGGCAGTTAGAAGCCTCCTAAAACAAAGCCCCAAGCTGTGTATGGCTTTCACAGTCCTCTCTCGACCATTTAGGAGAAAAAATTGACAGATTCACAATTTGAACTATTTATGATACATGGCGGTATGATGAGCGAAGGTCTCAAGTCTGAGGAAGCTCTTGCCTTTATCATACGATCAGATTTAGCTACTGCTGCTGACGTTGCTTGGTTGGTCGAGCATCGAGCAAAAAGCGCGGCTGCAGCACACATTGCAAAGGAGAAAGGTTATGGCAGTTAGAAAAAAAGTGAGTGGGTATGAACCCGCTCCACCTAAGAAAAGTTCTTCCAGTGCGAAACCGAGCATGGTTAAGTTTTCAAGTATGAATAAAAATAAGAAGCGTTCATACAAGAAATATCGCGGTCAAGGAAGGTAAAGGTTTAGGGCATTGTTCTAATGGTATGATGCTGGCCTCCAAAGCCATGCGGTCGCGGTTCAAATCCGTGGTGCCCTGCCAACCTCGCAAAAAATAATTCTTGACAGAATGGTTATTTTTTGAGATAATAGTTTTTCGAATTTAAGGAGTAGCCTCGACCATGGGCGAGCTACAGGGTAATTAGTACAACCCCACTGATGCTGGTCAGTGCCTAATGCCAGTCGTTATGCTCCCTGGGCCGAGAGACATCGTTAAAGCATCCGCCCCGTTTGACCTATTCGATAAGAGGTCCGCACATAATTGGTATTTATTCCTATGTTTGTGTGTATTACGCTCTGGTCATACCCCACAAAGCCAGAGTAGGGAAGCGATATGTACTGTCTGTGATTCGCTTGCGAGTGGAGGATGCAGGAGGGACCCCACTCACCTAACCAACAAAGGAGAACAGTAGTTTACACGCCGACAGGCTAACCTAAACAGAAGTTGTGAACCGAACTGGGAAAGCCCTTAGGATGAAAATTCTAGGGGCTTTTTTTATACCATATCAAAAAAATTTCTTGACAATTTTTCTCATGTCTATTATAATAATGGGTACAAGGAGAAATTATATGGGAATAATCTTAGAATTTCCTCACAAGGAACGTCGCAACCAGATTGAAGTGGAAAAAGAAATATACAACCTTGCTGGGCACTTGAAAGACCTTTACGATGCTATAAGAAAGGTTGAGTTAGGACAAGAACAGTTAAAAAAGCAAGCCTGTGATATGGAAGATACTTATCAAACTTTGATACAGTTGTACGGCGAAATAGTTGGGAATGAGAATGTACCTGCAGATATGCTGGAATATGCTATATTTGTTGGCATGACCAGAGACCCAAAAACAGGTAAAATCACAATTACCTTTGAACCCCCACCACCAGACGGAGCAGCATAATGGGAGCACCAAGCTTAGATTTATTGACAGCTTTAGTACTAAAACTAGAGGGTCAAACAGCAGTTCATAAAGCCAATATTCAAATATATTTAGATAATCCTGTAGGAATAGGAGAACATCCTGATATTGTTGCGGCTATTGAGTCAGAAACCGAAAAACTCGCAGCAGCACAAGAAAAGATTGATGTGCTGCAGAAACACTTTATTTTACCAGAATAGGGATGGTTAATGAACTATACAGAAGTACAAACTCAGTACATAATTGACGAATACAGAAACAAACCGAGCAGAATAACAGTAGATAGACTAGCATCTGAATTAAGTAAAACTCCAAAGTCCATAATTGGAAAATTAAGCAGAGAGGGAGTATACAGAAGATCCGTCTATAAAACGAAAACAGGTGAGAGTCCTGTGACTAAAACAGAACTTGTGGAAGAAATCGCGAACAGTCTCGATATTGATGTTGAGGCTTTAGCGGGGTTGGAGAAATCTCCAAAACTAGTACTTAAACAACTTAAAGATGCCCTGGCTTCTTAATCGGGGTCTCTACGGGGTTTAACGTTTTCACAAAGTTTCCTGCCCTAAGAATAATCATGAAAAATTGTGAGAAAGGAATACGGGAAATAAAATAAAAAATCATCGCGAATTGCACAAAATTAAGACGAATTTTTAGTAAGGGTGGGAAGAAAGGAAGGGACCCGTTGGTTAATATTTAATTATTAGGGTCATTTAGAATTGATGTAATTGTTACAATTAAATTAGTTATGATGGGATTTGCTGTTACTCAATATTACTTTCAATAATATTATGGGATACCCATAGAAGCTGGCGCTTCTAGAGTATCGCATAAATATTTCAAACTATTATCGTAACAGTGGTTGGTAAGAAGTAACATATTGATCTCATTAATAATTAATTTTCATATATTGTACCACACTTTTTGGCATAAATCTACAACTTTTTTTGGACATGTGGTCTTTTTAACGCACACAGAAAGTTAGAGATACCGTAAAAAAGTTCAAAATATAACTAGGATAGTAATAAAATGACATGGAACTACCGTATTATTTCAGAGAAAGCTCCTCACGGGGAGTTTTATCAAATCTATGAAGTATACTACGACGAAGGAAAAATCATTGGAATGACAGAAAGCCCCTGCAAGCCATACGGAGATGATGTAGAGGATCTACGCTACAACATGAAACAAATGCTTCAGGCTCTCGACAGACCAATACTACAAATGGACGCACTTGAAAATGCATTTAAGCAAAGAAAATCATTGGAGGTTGCATAATGAAAAATGAAGTACAGAAAGACAAGTTAAAGTTTCAAGAGAAGGCAATCAAGGATCAAGCCAAGAAAATTCAGCAACAACAGAAAGAGATTGGATATTGGATTGAGGAATCTCAAAGAGAAGAATGGATCCGTCAACAAACAGACCCATCTCATAACCAGTGGTAATTATACCAAGTAATTAATTGACCAAGTTCGCTGTGTACTGCTTAGCTGACCTTTTTGATCGTAAACAGTAGTTAAATAGTGAACTTGATTTACTTTATGTGATCCATCCTGTTGAGGCACAACAGTAGTTTTTACATACTTCTGTTGTGTGCTCGTAGGAAGGTATGCAGGTACAGATGCTTCTACTTTCATTATGCTTCCTTTTCTAAATCCCATTTGCAAGCATTCTTTGTTCGGTCTATATTGCTGTGAGCAATTTCTGACTCCCAACGCTTAAACCACTCCTCCTGCCTATCATTACCTTGCTTGAAGGTAGCATAGGTTGCAAATATCATTCCGAGTATTCCAACGTGGCCATAGAGCAAAGGAATAATTCCTTGCCAGCCTGCAATGAAAGCACAAAATGCCATTGACCAGAAGATAGATAGTACAGTCATAGTATACATTTGTATACTCATGTCTCCAATAAAACGGATGGGATTATATTTCAAGTTCATAACTGAATCCCAACCATAATAAAAGTTCATTAATAGTTTTTTCATTCGTAGTTTAACCTCTTCATCTTGTCCAATCTATATTGGATACGGGTTGCTAGAAGATCGGGGTCAATATTATACTCTATTCCAAGAGTATCTAACATAGCATATACATCCCCCATTTCTTCTATTAAGTTGTCGATGTATTTGCTATCATCAGTGCCGTGCCTAAGTATCTTAGAGCAAGCACGAATAAGCTCTCCGCACTCCTCCATAGTTAATATCAGATTGCGTGTCATATTTCTCCTTTATCTTCCTGTTGTAATCCTTCAAGTATTTGATTATCCGTAATATACTCAAGCCAGCTAGTAATTATATACTTATCTTCGTGCGGGGCGGGAAGCCCTCGATGATACCAAGGAGGCTGAGTAGGAATAACAAGTACTCCACCTGCTTTTGGACTAACCATCATTCGAGCAAGACAAATCTCTGTCTCTCCGCCGTCTTTTATGTCATTTAAGTAAATAATTGGTGCTAGTATTCGATCCTTAAAAAAGTAGTGATCGTTCTCAGTATGTATAGCAGGATAGCCCACACTTCCTTTCGGATACTTTTGTATCTGAAAAGACGTAAAGTGTGTTGGACACATGGTCGGATTTGAGGGTAATATAGAATCATTTGGATTATCTTGCTGTATGTTAAATAACATATTCTCATAATAATCCTTACAAACCCTCGAAAGACGTTCACGTAAAGTCTCAACTATCCATTTATGGCACTGCGGATTTATAGCCCAAGTATATCCTGTAGATACTGCTCTTTCACCGGGAGTAGGTAGTAGTTGCAAATCAATACTTTCTTTTGCTTTTTTATTCTCTCCGCTCGAAGTATGCCCAGGAACTGTCCTGCTTATATTCTCTTCAAAGAAGTTAATAATTAATTCACATTCTTCATTGGAAAAGACATTAGCAAACAAACCTACAAACTCTGAGAGTTTAGGTTCTGCGGAATATTTATAGGGTGTAACCTCAGCCCCAGGTAAATTCAATCGCGCCACTCCAAATTATCCATCTGAACTCAATATCAATATTTTTTTGTTCTTTGGATGTCCAGAGGTCAACTGATAAGCTAGGCAGTATATAAACTATACCACCGGCGTCTCCTCTTTTCCAAGTTTGTAAAAATTGTTTGCTAATCTGCATAAAGAATCTCCTTAAGTTCTGGTGGAAAGTAGTGAGGTCCTTTCATTACTTTACCATCCTCTCTGTAAATGGGCTTTCCATCTTCCCCAAGTTTAGACATATTACTTTCATGCACTTCTGAAAAACACTCATCTAAGTCAATACCAAAAGCGTGTCCCGCTCCGTATACAACATATAAAAGATCAGTAAGTGCATCTGCTACTTCAACTATATCATTGTTTTTAACAGCTAGATCAAGTTCTTCTAGCTCTTCTGCAATTAGATCAAGTCGTAAATCTTGAGTATCCCTATCCCGAAGAGTAGGTTCTACATTTACTTCTTGACCAAATGCTTCCATAAAGTCACCCACAAGCTCGAATGGCGTGGCCCTAACGTCTCTTATTCGCATTATTTTGCTTCCTTTGACGGCGTAGCTCTCTTATTCGAGCAGCCTGTTTTGCTTTATTGCGTTTAGTGCTTGGTTTTTCGTAAAACTCTTTTTCCCTTAAAGACACCAAAGACTCCTTTGTTTTTCTTTTTAGTACTCTCAAAGCACTGTTAATGTTATTGTTTCTTACAGCTATTCTCAATCGCAGTACCCATCGTCGTCACCAAAGTAGCCGTAATCTTCATCAGTACCAAACCCAGCAGATGCTAAAGCCTCTGCTTCATCTGATCCATCATTTATCCAGTAACTATCTTCATCGTCAAACAACTCTCCAATCGGCTCGGGGTCATTAAATAAATCTAGTTGTTCTGGATTATTTTGTGTAAAATAAGTGGTCATTTATTCTTACCGTCTCCTTGTATGTCTTTGCCCAAAAAGGCAGATCTATGTAATTTGCATGATACCAAAGTGCCCCTTCAGTAACATCAGGAAGAGAATTAGAGTACACAAACATTGCAACTCTTCTTGCTTCCTCTAAAGCAGCATAGTTTCTAGGTGTGTCAGACTTGCCATCACACCACCAACTAAATTGGCACGTTTTCATATTTTCTTGAAGTACAACTTCGCATACAGTATCCGGAAAACTTTCAGAAAACACCCTGTTCATTGTAACTTGAGCTATTGCTAATTTACCTACCCAGGGTTGGTTTCTCCCTTCAAAGTATATATTTAACGATAAACATTCAAGTGCTTTAGTAGTATCTTCTTGATCTCCCTCTGCAAGGGAAGGTACTAAGGATAGAAATAATCCTATAGCTATCGCTTTGTAAACGCCCATCCGCGATCCCTCAAATACTTAGCTTGCTTTACACAAGCATTGTAGCTTCTATCTGGAAATAATTCTTCTAATTCTTCTTTAGTGCAAAGATGATACCGTTTTGCCAGTAGTTTTCTTTCTTCATGAGACCACGGCTTTTTAACGTATTTTTTCATAGTAAATCTTTCCAGTGATATGTTATTATAGTATAATAAACATAAAATGTCAAGGACTATTTTTACCACTTCCTTTATGCTGTGAAAAAATAACTCTTGACATTTATGATATAATTTAGTACAATATACTCTAATTACGGAAGTTATATTCCAAGCAAAGAGGCAAATGCTATGATAGATCCTGTAGTACTACTAATATTCTTTTTCTGTATGGTTGGTTGTGCATATACCAGCTATAAAGCTGGGCACAGAGAGGGGATTGATCTTGCATTGACTCACTTAGAAGCAGAAGGACTTATTGAATTTGATGACCTTTGGGATGGAGAAGATGATTAAAAAAATTACAGCAAGTCACTTAGGTATAGCAGTAATGCTTACTTATTTTATTTTTGCAATGCAAATGTCGGGATGTGCGTCTTATTCAGGAAGTATACCTGTAATACAAGGAAATACAGACCCGTATTCAAATACTGTTACTTTATGTCAAGGACACAGTCCAAGACATATGGACTGTAGACCGGTATCTAGAGATGCTATGGAAAGGTCTCTTAGAGAGATATTTACACAACCGTATTAGGCTTGGGCGCCTTTAAAAGCCCACATGACATGACAATAGCCCGGCTTCCGAAAGGGGCCACAGAGTGTACCGCAAGGGCACAATAGGAGAAAAATATGAACAATCTAGCAAGATTGAACATGGCAGATTTCCCGAAATTCTTTTTGGGATTTGACCGTTTTGAGAATACTCTTGGCAATCAAATTGACAATGGGTATCCTCGCTATAATATCGTAAAGACTGAGGGAGGTTACAGAGTTGAGTTGGCTGTTCCTGGCTGGAACAAGACCGACATTGAGATAACACTTCTTAAGGATACATTAAAAGTCCGAGGGGTATGTAAGCAAAAAGCGGAAAGCGAAGGTGAGTCATACATCTATAAGGGATTGAGTGGTAAAGAGTTTAGCCGTACTTTTACGGTAGGAACTAATATTCAGCTCAATAAAGCTTACATGAAAAAAGGACTACTTTGTATAGATCTGGATGAAATCATTCCAGAAGAAGATAGGCCTAAGATCATTACGATAGAATAGAGGACCAAAATGGAGCACATGAAGCGTGCTCTACGGAAAGAATCATTCTTATTAGAGTTTGTTGCATGGGAGAGTGTAATATTTGCTCCTCTCATAGTAATAGCAATAATAGGATCTTAGCTAGCTGTAGAGCGGGGGTGGTAAAACACCCCCATTTCTACAAGGAATATCTGAGGAGAATATTTAGTGCATTTAGCAGATAGTAAAACAGTTCAAAATTTAAAAGATGCCTTTGCAGGTGAGTCGCAAGCAAACCGTAGGTATTTATATTTTGCAGCAAAAGCCGATATTGAAGGCGAAAATGATGTAGCTGCAGTATTTCGTTCAACCGCAGAAGGTGAGACAGGCCATGCCCATGGCCATTTAGAGTATCTTGAGTGTGTAGGCGATCCTGCAACGGGGTTGCCAATGGGAGATACTCGTAAAAATTTATTAGCTTCCATTGAAGGTGAAACCCATGAGTATACAGATATGTATCCAGGAATGGCAAAAACCGCTCGGGAAGAAGGATTTGAGGAAATCGCAGATTGGTTTGAGACACTTGCAAAAGCAGAGCGTTCTCATGCTAACAGATTCCAGAAGGCATTTGATGCCTTAAGTTAGGAAAAGTTATGGCACTATCATTTGTTAAAGAGCTAATCGGACCAGTTAGTGGTCTAGTTTCAGAATTTATAGAAGATAAAGATGAAAGAAATAGATTAGCCCATGAAATTGCTACTCTTGCAGAGAAGCAACACCATGCTGAAGTTATGGCCCAGGTGGAAGTAAATAAAACAGAAGCAGCACATAAATCTTTATTTGTTGCAGGATGGAGACCAGCTATTGGCTGGATATGCGGGCTGGGTATGCTCTCTAACTTCATTGTAGTGCCCATGACAAATTTTGGATTGGCTCTTGCGGGGAGCCCTGTAGTAGTACCTTTAATTGAATTAGAAACAATGATGCCAGTACTTCTTGGTATGTTAGGTCTTGGGGGTATGAGGTCTTTTGAGAAAGTTAAAGGAAGAGCCCGAGAAAAGTAATGACACGGAAACAACGGATAGATTTGTGGAGAAAGATATCTAAATGCTTTCACCACCATGAGATGAAAATGATAGAACAGTATAAAAAAGATGAAAGACCAGACTATGAAACTAATTATTATGAGCCTAGTCGACGAAAAGATTATGAACCAGATGCAACAAGTATGGATGATGATCTACCAGAAGCACCCACAGATAGTGCAAAAGCAAAGAGAAACTTTGAATTATAAGGAAACAAAGTATGGATCGGCAAAGAGTATACGAGCAGTTAAAGATTGATGAGGGTGTAAAGTACGAAATTTATAAAGATCATTTAGGATACCCCACGTTTGGAGTTGGACATTTAGTAAAAGGAAGTGATCCTGAGCATATGGACCCTCTAGGAACTCCTATAAGTGAAGAAAGAGTACAGCAGTGTTTTGATGAAGACTTAGATACTGCTGTAAATGAGTGTAAAGTTCTTTATGAAAACTGGGAACACTTCCCTGACGAAGTACAAGAAATTCTAGTAAACATGATGTTTAATATGGGAAGACCCAGACTTACTATGTTCAAAAAAATGAACTCAGCTTTGAATTTAGGAGACTGGAAAGTAGCTGCTGTAGAAGGCAGAGATTCACGATGGTACCATCAAGTAACAAACCGCGCCGAACGGCTTATGGTGAGACTGGAAAATGTCGCATGAGCTGTTTCATGAGATTCTTTTAAGAGAGGTTAGTCGAGATATACTGCATACTAAATTTTTACCTGTCGAAGTATGCGATCTTATTTTACAAGCATGTTTAGAAAAAGATTCTTGGTCAGGAAATAAAAGACAACCCTATTTTACTCAAGATATTCATATAAAAGAAGAATTGCCAGAATGGTACTCCATATTAGAAGTAGGACTTAATACAGCATTACAACAGGCTGCAGAGTGGTGGAATGTTGGGGAAGCAATATCTATTGCTGAAATTTTTGCATTAAAGTATTCCGAGGATACACAACGAGTATTAAAAGTACATCATGATGATAGTTTTATCTCTGGCAGTATAAAGTTAAATTCAAGTTATCACGGTGCGGAGTTATTTTTTCCTCGACAGAATTTTACAAATAAAAATATTCCTGTAGGAGACCTACTTCTCTGGCCCGGACAAATAACTCACGAACACGGAAGTGCCACCCTTTTATCGGGTAAAAAATATTCCGTAACGATCTGGACAAAAAATGAAGCTATGGAAAACTATAGATAAATATTTTTCTACGGAAGAGATTTCGGAAATATTTAACGATAAAAATTTTAAGCCATTCACAACTCAATGGTATTCGATAGGCTCTTTAACGCCTTTTCAAACAAAACTTATTGACGGCGCACAGGAAGCTGTGGCCTCTTCTTTTAAAAATCTTTCAGATGTAATAGGAGTTGAACAGTGGACTCATGATGCATCTATGCATGAGTTACCTGAGTTGCATTTTGATAAAGATGAAAGCTTATATGAAAAAAGTGGGGATCTAAGGTATCCTATACTAAGTATAATACTGTATCTAACAATAGACAGTTTAAAGGGTGCAGATTTATTTATTGTAGGAAAATCAACTCAATATGGTGAAACAACAGTTATTCCAGAGGCTGGAAAAGTGGTGTATATAGCACCAGGAGTTCTTCATGGAGTCTCTCCATATATTAGCGGAAAAAGAATAAGTGTAAATATGAATCTTTGGGACTATGACGTGAGAAGCTCAAAATAACAACTTTTTTACACCATATCTATGAAAATTTCTTGACTTCTAGCTCAATATCTCGTATAATATATGCTCAAATGTACAAAAAGCCAGGAGCAAGTTATGGCAAAATCAAAATACGAGGTATATCCAGTTACTGGCTGTGGCCTTGATGCTGCTTTTTTCAAAGAAAAAGTAGATGTAACAATTAAAAATGTGCCTGAAATGGCAAATAACGAGGAAACTCGTCTGTTCACAGAACAAGCACTACGATATGGAAGCTACTCAGAAATGTCCAGACAGGCCGGAAAACAGGCTAGTAATTCTTTTCCATCAAAAAAGGGAGCAAAATTAGGGCTACCAAAAGGATCAGAAAAGTATGGAAACACTTCACATGGAGTAAGAGAAGTAATTTTAAAACAAGTTTTTAATGTTTCAGAAAAACAATTCAAAGAGGAGTATGCTAGAACTATCTCTGAGTCTATGCCTATTGCACATATAGGCAATGAAAAACCTACAGTAGATCAAGTAACTGAACTAATAAATCAAACACATCAAACCCTTAACCCTGTTGAGCAAATAGCAAAGTGGGCAAAGGATCCTGATTTAAAAGCAGTCATGAGAGCAGCAGTTTCCTACTAATGAATATTTTTATATTGGACGAAGACTTAGACAAATGTGCAGAGTATCATGTAGATAAGCACATCATTAAGATGCCGCTAGAAGCAGCTCAAATGCTTTGCACAAATATGTGGATTGATAAATATTTTGGATATGTACCAGAAAAACTCAGTAAAGAGCAGCTCGCGATATTACGCGAAAAGAAGAAAAATGAACCAAGAGACTTCCCTTACCTTCCAACAATGCATAACCATCCTTGCACTATTTGGGCTCGTACTAGCATGGACAATCATGAGTGGTTACACTGTTATGCAGTGGCACTCAATAGCGAGTACGGATACAGATACGGAAAAAGCCATAAATCAGTGCATGATGTCATACTCAAGCTACCAGACCCAGTATTCATACCAAGACTGGGGCTCACTCCATTTGCTCAAGCTATGCCAGAGGAACTTAAAGGACAAAACGCAATAGAAGCATATAGGAGATTTTATCATAAAGATAAAGCAACTTTTGCTTCTTGGAAGTATAGAAATAAACCAGATTGGTGGAATGAAAATGAAGCCGACTATCAAGAGAGGATAACACGATGAGAGGTATAATAGTTATTGCAGTCATAGTTTGTTTGTTGTCTGCTTGTACTTGTACACTTGGGGTAAACAAGTATCCCCCAAATTATGAAGAAATTTTAAACTATAATGAGAGGCTTGCATAGTGGTAAACGGAATGCAGAGTGTAAAACTAATTAGTTGTTCTAGTAATGATGTATTAAATGATATTGCATACACTGCAAGAGTATCTAATCCCAGTAATCAAAACAATACCAAAACGTCAGAAAAACTAGTACGATATTTAATTAAACATGGTCACTGGTCTCCCTTCGAGATGGTATCCGCAACACTTGAAATTGAAACAACAAGAGATATTGCTAGACAAATAATACGTCATAGGTCTTTTGCATTTCAAGAGTTTAGTCAGAGATATGCAGAAGTTGGAGACCTAGGAGTTCCTACATTCAGGGAGGCGCGGGGTCAAGATCCTAAGAATCGACAAAACTCAATACGGCTAGAATCTGGACCATTACACAATGAATGGTTGACAAAGCAAAGAAATGTATGGGAAGCCGCAAAAACAGCCTATGATTGGGCAATTTCGCAAGGCATTGCCAAAGAGCAAGCACGTGCAGTTTTGCCTGAAGGAATAACACCCTCAAGATTATACATGGCTGGAACAATCAGGAGTTGGATACATTTCGTACAATTACGAAGCGGAAACGGTACTCAACTTGAGCACTCAAGAGTAGCAGTAGAGTGTGCAGAAGTTTTATCCGAAATTTTTCCAATGATAGTAGAATTTGTAGATGGAGCATTTGTACCAGAATGAGTGAAGGCAGAAAATATGACTCTGAAAAACCAAAACTTCATTTATTGCCGCCCAAAGCAGTAATTGAAGTAGGAAAAGTATTAACTTTTGGTGCTGCAAAGTATGATCCCGAAAACTGGAAAAAAGTACCAGATTTACAAAACAGATATACAAGTGCAGCACTTCGACATATATTTGCACACATGGATGGAGAAGAGCTCGATCCAGAAACAAAATTATCGCACTTAGCTCATGCTATGTGCTGTTTATTATTTAAATTGGAGGTTGAATTAGAGGATGGCTCGATTAAAAAAGAAAGACCACGAGAAGTTGACTTCCCAGAATATCCAACACGTAATAGGTTTGCTGAATCCGACTTCTTCGGATCAAAAACCTATAACAAAGAAGGAGGCTTGTTCGATATTAAATATAACTTACAATACGAGCCGCCTGAATACAATTTTGGAGGAATTTCAAACTCGGAAAGCATACACGGAGAAGAGAAAAAATCAAAATAGGGGAAAAAGTGCTACACCAGCAGAAATAAAAGAAGCAGTAGTTGACTACCTATCAGGAGAAAAAGTAAGTAATATTGCTAAAATATTATATAGATCCCCTGCATTTATAAAAAGTATTTTAGATAGAGTCGGCGTTCCTCAAAGACCCTCTTCTTTAGAAGATAGAAAAATGCCTACTTTACTACCAGAAAATTGTATAGCAGAAGAGTTTGAAAAAGGAGAAATAGTTTGGTCTGCTGCGTATCATGCGCCTGCAGAAATATGCAAAGAATACGAAGATAAAAGAAGCATGTATATGGATAGGTACGGTAGTAGATGCTACTCAATTTATGTATATGAAAAATCATCTGAAGATATTTACTACTCAGGTGTTGGCGGTTTTTATGCAGCTTCTTGTGCATATGATTTAGGAAAATTATCTCATATAGAGGATATGGGAATAGATATAAGGAAACAAGTTGCATGAGAATTGAAGAAGATGTTAAACTAGACTTCAAAGACGTTTTATTCAAACCTAAGCGTAGTAAATTAGAAAGTAGAAGAAATGTCGATCTCAGTAGAACTTTTAAATTCTACAATAGCGGAAATGAATGGAGTGGTATCCCGATTATGTCTAGTAATATGGACGGGGTAGGCACATTTAAAATGGCTAAAGTGTTGCAAGAACACAAAATGATTACGGTTGTGCGAAAACACTACACTATTAATGATTGGAAAGAATATAGTCAGGGTGTAAAAATGAAGTATTTAAGTGTTTGCACTGGTACTGGGGTCATATGGGATCCAGATGCACAAGACTATGCTACTATGAAAGCTGTACTTGAAATGTATCCTGATATTAAATTTATTACGGTTGATGTAGCTAATGCATATCATGAAAATTATGCGGAGTTTATTTCAAGAGTAAGAGACGCTTATCCCGATAAAACTATTATTGCAGGAAATGTTATTTCAGCAGAAATGGTAGAAGAACTTATAATGCGCGGTGCAGATATTGTAAAATGCGGTATAGGACCTGGCAGTGTATGTACTACAAGGTTAATGACTGGTGTAGGAGTACCACAATTATCCGGAATAATTGAGTGTGCTGATGCCGCTAATGGCATAGGTGGACACATTATTGCGGATGGAGGATGTGTCTATCCAGGAGATGTAAGTAAAGCTTTTGGAGCTGGAGCACATTTTGTTATGCTTGGAGGAATGTTAGCGGGCCATGCCGAGTCTGAAGGCGAAGTAGTAAATGGCAAAGTAGAGTTTTATGGCATGAGTTCCGATGCAGCAATGTCTAAACATGGGACACGAAAAGATGGGTATAGAGGTGCAGAAGGTAAAGTTGTTTCTATACCCTTTAAAGGTGATGTTCAAGACACATTAACTGAAATTTTAGGAGGTGTAAGATCCACTTGCACCTATATAGGAGCTAAAAGACTTAAAGATATGTCAAAATGCACCACCTTTGTTAGGTGTACTCAGCAAGTAAACCAGGTGTTTACATGAGTCTTCCGAATAAACCTATGCTAGAAGCACTTGAAAGAGGACAAGTGCATATTAAATATAAAAGCCTTTCCTCTGGGCGCGAGATAGAAGATATTTTTACATTGAAAGGAGTAAATATACATCAGAATCCTGAAAATGAAAAGATAGTCTTGCTACATGTGGAGTCAAATACTTATGAAGACATTCAAAAGAATACAATCATTTCTTGGTCAGTTGCTGGGCTACAACATGGAACCTGAGCCTGAGACATTAGAAATGTGGAAACACTTTTGTACAACAAAAGAAAAAATTATGCTTGTTAGTTGCGGAGAAAAGTGTGCTTGGTGTGGGGCTGAAGAAAAGACTGAAAATATATATTTAGGCCTTTTTTACGCATATCCTATACAGAAATATATGAGATGGCCCGAATATATGGAATATCATTACTGGCAAGACAAAAAAAGTTCTTGACATAGATGTTATTTTCAAATATAATAGTTGTATATAAAGTTGAGGAAACCTATGGGAGATCGATTTTATCAGCAGCAGTTGGAGGCCTTGGGCACTTGCCCGGGGTATAAAGGAAACACAAAAAGGAAAAAAAGAATGGCTTGGGATCAAGACAAAAAAGATGCTGTAGTTGCAGCATATGAGGAGCAAAACCCTACTCCCGAAACTTCAATGGAAATCGTCAAAGAAATCGCAGATGACTTTGGTGAATCTCCCAATGGAGTTCGAATGGTGCTCAGTAAAGCCGGAGTATATGTAAAAAAGACACCAGCATCTGGATCTGGTGCTTCTTCTAGCAGTGGTGGTGGAACTAGAGTCAACAAAGCAGCAGCACAAGAAGCTCTTATATCAGCTATTAAAGATGCTGGCGCAGACGTAGATGAAGATGTAATTTCTAAATTGACTGGTAAAGCAGCTCAATACTTCTCTGGAGTAATCATATCTCTTAACAACTAATCTCCTTATTTGTAGTTGTACGGCAAAAGATTTTGCTAACCTACTACAAAAGGAGATGTTGTGAAAAAAGAGGAATTAGCAAAGCTAGTTGATGAGTATGGCGATGCTATTATTACCTACAGAAGTGAAAATTCTAAAAAACTAAAATACAATGTTTGTACTTTAGACTTTTCTACGGAATACATTAAAAAGAAGAAAAATAGGGCAAAAGAGTCTAAAGGGACTCTTTTGCTTTTTTGTTGGGATACAGATTCATACAGACTACTTAAACCAGATAATGTTACCAGCGTGGTTCCGCTATCTTCGATATTAAAAAACGGAGATTAAAATGGAACTACATCAAACTCCTCCTGTGTATGAAAAAATAATACACTACGATGATATCAAAGAAACACAAATAAGACTAACCGTAAGTAGTTTTCGCGGTATAGAATATTTGCATCTAAGAAAATACTATTTGGGCTTTGAAGAAGAGTGGTTACCCTCTGCAGATGGAATAGCTATGGAATTAGACTTTGATAATTCAAGAGAACTATTTTCAGGGTTAGTAGAAATACTTTCTCTTGCTGAGAGTAAGAATGTTCTTGAGGAGCATTTCAAAGATTTTATCGACGAAATCTATAAATAATTCTTGACTTTTATTCCTCTATCCTCTATAATATATGTAAATGAGTGAGGAAACTATGCGTAATTTTTTAGAAAAAGCATCAAAAGCATACTACGAAGGAAAGCCTATTATCTCTGATATAGAGTTTGATATGCTTGCTAAGAAGTATAACTTTGATGATGTTGGCTATCAAGTTACAGATGGTGTCCCTCACCATTTTCGTATGTACTCATTGCAAAAATTTTTCAATATTGCAGAAAGTCCTGTTGTAGATGATAAAGACTACTATATGGTTAGTCCAAAGTTAGACGGGGCTGCAGTATCACTACTGTATGTAAATGGAGAATTGGAACTTGGGTTAACCCGAGGGGATGGGATTGTAGGAAAAGATATAACAGAAAAGATGAGGTGCTTAGTGCCCTCTAAAGTTTATCCAAATTTTGATTCAATTATTCAAATTACAGGAGAAGTAGTTGCTCCTAAATCTATACCTAATGCAAGAAACTATGCGGCAGGTGCTTTAAATCTAAAAGTTATTGAAGACTTCTTAGAAAGAGAAGTTGACTTTATTGCTTATGACCTACAAGGTAATACTTCTACAGTATCAACTTGGTCAGGAGCTATGACTTTTTTAGAGAATGAGGGGTTTAGAACTGTATCTAGTTTGCCTGAGAATCATAATTTTCCTACAGACGGTAAAGTGTATAGAGTTAATTCTTATCAAAGATTTAGCTCAATGGGATACACCTCCCACCATCCCAGAGGGGCATTTGCATTAAAAGAACAACAAAAGGGTGTAGAATCAACTCTAAGAAAAGTTGAGTGGCAAGTTGGTAAATCAGGAGTAGTTAGTCCTGTTGGGATTATTGATCCTATAGAAATAGGAGATGCTACAATTACCCGAGCTACCTTACATAATATTGAGTACATACGCTCTCTAAATTTAGAGATCGGTTGTCGGGTCGAGGTGATTCGTAGTGGAGAAATTATACCTCGAATTTTGCGACGTGTGGATGATTAGGTCCACCATGAAAAAAATAATTCTTGACAAAAATCTCAAAATTTCATATAATATACGTTCAATTTCAAAAGGGGTCTTTTCGTGTTAAAAATTCAAGCACCCACAAACTGTCCTAGTTGTGACTCAGTGCTTGAGTGGTCTAATGATTTGCTGTACTGCAGAAGTACTCTGTGTTCTTCAAAGAACCAGAAAAAAGTAGAGCACTTCGCAAAAACTCTAAAAATTAAAGGGCTTGGCCCATCTAGTATTGAAAAACTAGGTTTAGTAGATATAGACCAAATTTACACACTATCTTTAGAAGATATTGAAGAAGGGCTTTCCTCAAAGAAGTTGGCAGAAAAATTATATGCAGAAATTGAAAACTCAAAATCAGCACCTCTGGATGTAGTGTTACCGGCTTTCAGTATTCCCTTGATAGGCAAGACAGCTACTCAGAAACTTTCTCTTGTATGCCGAAGTATAGTAGAAATTAATGGAGAAGTTTGTAAGCAAGCAGGTCTTGGCCCGAAAGCTACTGAAAGCCTTTTAACTTGGATTCAGAAAGATTTTTTATGCTGGTATGACGGCTATTTACCGTTCGATTACAAATTTATTCGTAAATTGGAAATACCAACCATAAAAGCCAAGGTATGTATTAGTGGCAAATTAAATAGTTTTAAGACTAAAGCAGAAGCCACCAAAGCCTTAGAAGCTGCAGGATACGAAGTTAAGAGTTCACTTACTAAAGATGTAAGCATACTCATAAATGAAAGCGGTATAGAATCTGCTAAAACAAAACAAGCCAGAGAATCTGGTAAAACAATCATTAATAATATAATGGACATTTTGGAGAACATAAATGGCATTACCTAAGTGGACGGAAGAGCGCACTGAAGAGTTGACAAACTTTGTCGGTGACGAATCTCCTATTTCTCAAGCTACTGTTGCAGAAGCCGCAGACCAGCTTGAAACATCGACCCGATCAGTTTCTAGTAAACTGCGTAAAATGGGTTTTGAAGTAGAGCTTGCTTCAGCAGCCTCTACTCGTACTTTTAGCGAAGATCAAGAAGCTACTCTTGCAACTTTTGTTCAAGATAACAGCGGTGAGTATACTTATGCTCAAATTGCTGAAAACTTCGAAGGCGGAGCTTTTTCCGCTAAATCAATCCAAGGAAAGATTCTTTCTATGGAATTGACGGATCACGTTAAACCAGCTCCTAAAGTAGAAACTGTACGCACTTACTCTCCTGAGGAAGAAGCTACATTTGTCGAAATGGTAAATGACGGTGCCTACGTAGAAGCTATTGCCGATGCGCTTGACAGAAGCGTAAACTCTGTTCGAGGAAAAGCTCTTAGCTTGCTTCGATCAGGTGAAATTGACGCTATTCCTCGTCAAGAGCATACCAAGGGTGGCGCAAAGGAAGATCCTTTGTCAGACCTTGGCGATATTTCAGAAATGACTGTAGAAGCCATTGCTGAAGCTATCGGTAAAACTGCTCGCGGTGTAAAAACTATGCTAACGCGTAGGGGTCTTGTAGCAGCTGACTATGATGGTGCTGCAAAGGCCGCAAAAGCCGCCCAGTAACACATATATTTTATTATGAATAGTGCCATTCTTGCCAGGGGTGGCACCTTCAATACGGGGAGAAGAGTTGAATATTGCGAGTGCATTACTCAAGCAAGTGCTTGTGCTTCAGGATTTTGAAACCTGGACTTGTGTTCGTAAAGACTATTTACCAAATGAGTACCATAGTTTATTCAGTGCCATAGATAAACACTGTGACACTTTTCATGCTCTTCCCACGTTTGAAGATTTAAAATTTGAGATACGAGACCCAGCAACTTCAGAAAAGCTTTTTGCTATTCAAAGTGTTGAGGTTGAAGCCGATGCTTTCATGTTGCTTCAGTATCTTAAAAATGAGTATGCCCAAAAAGAGATTCTCAACTCTCTTGAGGACTATATTGATAACTCTGTAGCTTTTGAAGATGCAGAAGAATCAGTAACTCATCTTCATCAGATAGTTCTGGATGTTGAGAAAAAAGTTGATCTCGAACTGCCGCAGGAAAGTATGCAGCGAATCAATTTATTTGAATCTGATGAAGAACTTGGCAATTACCTCTCATTGGGGTTAAATACTGCGTATGACCATGAAATACAATTTTCACCCAAAGACCTTGTTCTTATAGGGGGTCGTCGCGGGGCAGGTAAATCTATGACCTGTGCAAATATAGCCCACAATGTATTTGAAAGTGGTAGATCGGCTATGTATTTTACTATTGAAATGGATAGTCGGTCTATTCTTCAACGACTCTGTTCGATTGCCACCGGTATACCCCACGCTAGACTAAGAACTAAAAATCTTAGTGTAACTGAGTGGGAGCTTATTGCTGGATGGTGGGCTAACCGCTTCAAGGAAGGACAGACTAAATTACAAGAATACAAAGACCATAGGAACTTTGAAACCTTTCATCATACTTTAACAACTTCTTGTGAGCTTCTCCCGTCTCAACAAGTAGATGTAATTTATGATCCTGCTTTAACTCTGGCAAAAATTAAAGCAGAAATGGATAAGAAAGTAAAAGCACTTAATGTTGGAGTTGTTCTGGTTGATTATATTAACCAAGTAAAGAAGTCTGTAATTCCTACTCGGGCTGGTCAATACGATTGGACAGAGCAAATTGAGGTAAGTAAAGCCCTCAAATCTATGGCACAAGAGTACAACTGTACTGTTGTTTCGCCATATCAAACCGACGCTAGCGGTGAAGCGCGTTTTGCCAAAGGTATACTTGATGCGGCTGATGCTGCATATGCTCTTGAAACTTATGAACAAGAGGATGCTTGTATTACTTTTAACTGTGTAAAAATGCGTAACGCCGCTCAGCGTTCCTTTACGAGTACTATGAACTGGGAAAGCCAAAAGATTGGTCCAGAAAGTACTATGAACCCGGCAGAAAGAGCACAAAATAGCCAAAAAACTGGAGAGGATATAGATGATATCTAAAAAATCGCTTGGTATACCCTTATTGCTCTCAAGCTGCTCTAGTTATAATCCTTATATAGAGTATGAGCATATTAGTTCCATTCCTAATGGTACACCCTTTAATAATAGGCAAGAAGATCAAGTTGATCAAGTTTATGTTGGAGTACAACTAAAAGAAGAGAGATGTTATCTTGATTTGGCAGTAGGCTCCAACCTAAGCAGTTCAGATATAGCTGGTAGAAATCCCTTCGGAAGAACCCGAGCGGGATGCTTTTTATTTAAGGATAAGTAAAATATTTCTTGACATTCTTGTTGGTTTCCAGTATAATAGTATATCAAACTAAATGGGAAACCAACAATGATTGTGAAAGGAAGTATGAACTACACCACCTCCGGCAGAAGAAAGAAAAAGTTTAAGTCTTCAAGAAAGAAGCCGCCACCCTTTATTCCTTTAAAGCGTGAGCGTGCTGATTTTAGACCTGCTTGGTGGCAAGAAAAGTTAACTAAGCAAGCATCTGCCCCATTTAAGCCTTATGTGCCTAGGCCAGCAGAAGATACTTCTTATCGGCAAGAAGTTAGTAAGAAATATACAATAAGTATTCCATATAATAAAGGAGCATATCAAGTTGTTCCAAGTGATGAAGTGGGGAATATTGGTCGATGAGTTCTCAAAGACGCAGGATGCAAAAACAAAGACAAGTACAGTATTATCACGCCCGAAGGAGGGTACAGTTTAGAAATGACAGTAGAGGAGTTATTGAAACAGAAGGGGATACAATTCCTTCCGAAGGGGAAGGACTTTGTAGTCAAGTGTCTAAATCCAGATCACGAGGACAACAACCCCAGTATGAGAATCGACCAAATTGATGGTCGATTTAACTGCTTTGCGTGTGAGTTTAAGGGAAATCTTTTTTCTTTTTTCGGTGAAACAGTCTCTGGTCTTCAGCTAAAAAGAGATATTCTTAGGAAGAAAATACAAGAAAAAAGAGCAGAAAATGTAGGTTTACCTTTTCCTGCAGGCTATACTCCTTATATAGGAAACTGGCGAGGCATAGCCCCAAAAACATATAAAAAGTTTGAAGCATTTGAGCATGTAGGAAAAGATTTTGTTAGTAGAATAAATTTTCCTATTCGAGATATATCAGGAAAGATAGTAGCTTTTCAAGGCAGACACACCTCTCAGGGAGTTCCAAAATATAAATTTAGTCCTCCAGGAGTGAAGCTACCTATTTTTCCACAAGTAACTCCTAGAAACGGAGAGGTAATACTTGTTGAAGGTATTTATGATGTAATTAACTTACATGATAAAGGTCTTACAAATACAGTATGTTGCTTTGGAACAAGTAACATAAATGAAGATAAACTGTCAATGCTAAAAATGAGCGGGGCAGTAAAAATAGCAATATTTTTTGATGGAGATGAGCCAGGGCAAAAAGCTGCATCAAATATAAAAGTAATGTGCGAGAAAGTTGGTCTCTTTGCCAGAAATATTCATTTAAATGACTTAGATCCTGGTGCACTTACTGAATCTCAAGTAAAAAAGTTGGAGAATAAATTATATGCCTAAAGTTGCATTAGTAGAAACTAAACCAAGCCGCACAAACTTTTCTCGGGAGTTTGATGGGGCTTTTGAGTTTGATCAGTATCAATTATGTTCTGATCCTACACTCAAGAAAGTATTAAAACGAGATTGTGATATTTCAATAGATACTAATGAGTATGACTGGGTTGTGCTTGTTGGTAGTGATGCTTTAAAATATTTTACAAAAATAAATTCAGTTACAGAATACTCAGGTAAAAAAGTAGAAGGAAAGTTTTTACCTGTGATTAATCCATCTATGCTTGCTTTTAAACCAGAAGCGCGTAAGACATGGGAAGATTCTAAGAAAAATATTGTTGCTTATATCAATGGTGAAATAGAAGATATAGTTATTGATGATAATATTGCAAGAGGTATACAAGATACCGCAGAAGCTAAAGCATGGATACTTAATGCTTTGGCCCATGAAGGCGAATATATTGCACTAGACTCAGAAACAACAGGACTATACCCTCGCAACGGACATATGATTGGTATTTCAATGTCCTATAACGGTCAGCACGGGGTTTACATAGATACAGAGTGTTTTGATGATGAGATAGAATCTCTTCTAAGAAAGCTATTTTTACAGAAAAAAGTAATCTTTCATAATGCAAAGTTTGACATAGCTTTTTTCCAGTATCACTTTGGCTTTGAGTTTCCTGACTTTGAAGATACTATGTTGCTCCATTACCTCATAGACGAGAATCCCGGAGGGCATGGTCTTAAACAGTTATCTATCAAGTTTACGCCCTATGGTGATTATGAAAAGCCTATGTATGATTGGATAGATCAATACAAAAGAGCAAATGGATATAATCAAGAAAGTTTTCAGTGGGACATGATTCCTTTTGATGTTATGAAAACATATGCAGCCATGGATGCTGTATGTACTTTTCTTCTTTATGAAAAATTTGTAAAAATTAAACAAAACCACAAACTTAAGTGGGTATACGATCATATTTTAATACCTGGATGCAGATTTTTGATCTCTGCACAGGATAATGGAGTGCCCTTTGATAGAAAAAGGCTTCTTGTGTCTCAGGGATTAATGCAAGATGATATTGATGATGCTGTAAACTCTTTGTATACATATGAATCTGTAAAAAAGTTTGAAAAGTATCAAGAAAAAGATTTCAACCCAAATAGTACAGTTCAACTCAGATCATTACTATTTGATTTTATAGGCATGAAGCCTACAGGAAAAAAGACAGGTACTGGAGCACACTCTACAGATGCTGAAGTACTGCAACAACTCGGTGAGAAACATGAAGTTCCTAAGCATATTCTGGAAATACGTCAGAAAAGTAAAATCAAGAATACTTACCTCGATAAAATTATACCTCAGCTTGATCGTGATAGCAGGTTACGAACTAATTTTAATTTACACGGGACTACTAGTGGTCGCCTTAGCAGTTCTGGCAAGCTAAATATGCAACAGCTACCTCGTGATAATCCGATTGTAAAAGGATGTATCAAGGCAGCACCAGGACATAAAATTGTTGCAATGGACTTAACTACAGCAGAAGTATATGTTGCTGCAAAGTTAGCACAGGATGAAGCACTTATGGATGTATTCCGCAGCGGCGGTAACTTTCATAGTACGATTGCTAAAACCGTTTTTCGCTTACCATGCGAAGTAGAAGAAGTTGCTGAGCTATACGGTACTCAAAGACAAGCGGCAAAAGCTGTTACTTTTGGTATTATGTATGGTGCTGGGCCTTCAAAGATTAGTCAACAAGTCACAAAAGATTCGGGGAAAAATTTTAGTGTATCAGAAGCTAAAGAAGTTATTGACGATTATTTTGGATCTTTCCACAAACTTAAAGCGTGGATTGAACGAAATCAAGAATTTATTCAACAAAATGGGTTTGTATATTCGTTTTTTGGTAGAAAACGACGACTTCCCAATGTCGCCTCTGAAGATGCTGGTATTCGCAGCCATACTATTCGTTCTGGTCTTAATTTTTTGGTACAATCTACTGCTTCGGACATTAATCTCTTAGGCGCAATAGATATGCACAATCATGTACAGTCTCATAACATGAAAGCAAGAATTTTTGCCTTAGTGCATGACTCAATTCTTGCAGAAGTTCCAGACGAAGAAGTAGAGGAGTATAGTAACCAACTACAAAAGTATATTCAATTAGATAGGGGAGTATCTATCCCCGGAGCCCCCGTAGGTTGTGACTTTGAAATAGGAGAAGATTACTCGATGGGGAAGTTTGAGAAAAAATATGGCGTACTCTGATAAAGTAATAGATCATTATGAAAACCCCAGAAATGTGGGTAAAATGGATCCAAAAGATCCAAATGTTGGTACAGGCATGGTTGGAGCCCCTGCCTGTGGCGATGTTATGAAGTTACAAATAGAAGTGGTAGACGACATAATAAAAGATGCAAAGTTTAAAACATACGGCTGTGGAAGTGCAATAGCCTCTTCATCTCTTCTTACTGAGTGGGTAAAGGGAAAATCTTTGAATGAAGCCCATGAAATAAAAAATGTAGAAATAGCAGAAGAGCTGGCCCTTCCTCCTGTTAAGATTCATTGTAGCGTGCTTGCAGAGGATGCAATTAAAGCTGCAATAAGTGATTATAAGGGAAAAAATGTTGAATATAACTGCGAGTGCCAAGAAGTATCTTAAATCAAAATGCATCGAAAACAATAAAAAGTATGTACTCTTAGACCTTAAGCCGAGTGGCTGTGCAGGTTTTGAGTACGCTTGGGGCTACTGTAATTCGCCTTCTGTGCAATATGATAGAGTAATAGATGATCTAATAGTAGTTAGTTACGAAGCTCAACGCGCAGTCTTGGGAAGCACAGTAGACTATACTGAAGAACTAATAGGTTCTTCTCTAACAGTAACGAATCCTAACGTACAGGATGCGTGCGGATGTGGAGTTAGCTTCACTCTCTAATACCAAGGAGTAAAAGGTGATAGAAAAATTTTTAGAAGAACACCCATTAGTGTCCTTTACAATTATGCCGTGTGCAATAATTGCAGTGGCAGGAGTTTTTATGGGGATAACTATATCGATAATTCAAACAGCGTTCTAGTGATAACTTTCAGAACTATTAATAGGATTACATTTCCTGTGTATATCTTAGGCTCTTCAAACTGGGAAGAGCAAGATGGCCTGCTTTTTGTAGAAAATAGAGTAGTAGATGATAAAAATATGCCAGGGAAAAGTTTAGGAATCAGGAGACTTCAAACCCCTTTCAGAGACTTATATCCGTTAAAGTCTTCAATAGAAAATCTTTTAGGAATCATAAAACAAACACAAACATCTTTTATTGATAGCGACGGGACTCCGTTTATATATGAAAAAACAGAGTCTTCTTCGCTACGTTACTATAAAATAAGAAAAATAGAAAGAAAAGATACGGCGTCTGTTTTATGGCTAAAAGATATAAATTTTCCTTTCAAGATACCCAGACCTCCTTCAGAGGAACTTACTTGGACAGGAGTTTTACACAAAAATAATATCCCTTGGATGATATATGAGTACTCCGAGCATAAAAAATCGGATACTAGAAGAAAAGTTTAATATGGCAAAATCTAAACAAAAAACTTTGGCTGCAGCAAGCCTTAGTCTACAAGAAATAGAACCCCTAACACAAAATCAACTAAAAGCATTTGACAGTGAAAAACACCTAGTTCTGCACGGTGTAGCGGGTACAGGAAAAACTTTTATATCTTGCTACCTTGCATTTGATGATATGATAAAAAATTTATATGAAAAATTTATTGTATTAAGAAGTGCAGTTCCTACTAGAGATATTGGTTTTTTGCCAGGAACAGAAAAAGAAAAAACAGCAATCTATGAAGAGCCTTACAAAGACATATGTGTAGAGTTATTTCAAAGAGGAGATGCCTATGAAATTTTAAAAACTAAAAATTTAGTTAGTTTCATGACAACTTCTTTTATACGAGGAATAACTCTAAAAAATTCAGTGATTTTAGTAGATGAGTGTCAAAATATGAGTTTTCATGAATTAGACTCCATAATTACACGCGTAGGAGAAAACTCAAGAATTATTTTTTGTGGAGATTTTAGACAATCAGACTTAGCAAAAAATGGATTACAGGACTTTTTTCGAATATTAAAAGCAATGGGACAATTCGATCTTATAGATTTCGAAGTAAAAGACATTGTTCGTAGTGGGTTCGTAAAAGATTATATAACAGCCAAATTGGATTTAGGTTTGTGAATAAAGCATTAATAAGTAATAGAATATATTTAAATGTAACACAAGAGTATAAAGACTTCTTAAACAAAGAATTAACTTATACAATACCTAGCTACAATCCAAAAGATCCGCCTCTTGTTATAAAAAACATGAAGCGAATAAAAACAAATCTAGTTAGTATTCCTGTGGGAAGAATGGACTTAATCCCAGAAGATTACGAAATAGTAGATAAGCGTGTGCTCTCGGAAGTTGATTTTCCAGAATTTAAGTTTGATTTACGAGAGAGTCAAAAAGAAGTCTATGACTTAATAGAAGATAATTCTATAATAAACGCATGGGTAAGCTGGGGCAAAACTTTTACAGGTCTTGCAATAGCTGGTAAACTAAAACAAAAGACACTTATAATTGTCCATACTGTCCCTCTGAGAAATCAGTGGGCAAAAGAAGTGGAGAAAGTTTATGGATTTAAGCCAAGTATTATTGGAAGTGGTAGCTTCGATAGTTCTGGTCCTGTGGTTATTGGCAACACTCAAACTTTGTACCGTAATATTGAGAGCATATCTAAAATATTTGGCACAGTTATCTTGGATGAAATGCATCATGTTTCGTCTCCGACGTTTTCTAAACTAATAGATACAAACTATGCAAGATATAAGATAGGACTATCAGGAACTATAGAAAGAAAAGACGGTAAACATGTGGTGTTTAGAGATTACTTTGGTAGTAAAGTCTACAAACCACCAAAAGAAAACTTTATGACCCCCTCCATACATATTTTGTCTTCGGAAGTTAGATTTATAGATTCACGTATGCCTTGGGCAAATAGGGTTACTGCTCTAACGAATGTTGAAGAGTATAGACATACTGTAGCTATGGCGGCTGCCGCGTATGCCACAAGAGGCCATAAAGTTTTAGTAGTAAGTGACAGAGTACATTTCTTGAAAGCATGCGCCGAACTGGTCGGAGATAGAGCAATATGTATTACGGGTGAGGTACCACATGAGGAAAGAGAAGAGTATATGTCTAAAATTAAAGATAATAAGAAAGATATACTTTTTGGTACTCAAGCAATTTTTTCAGAGGGTATCTCTTTAAATAATTTAAGCTGTCTAATTCTAGGAACACCAATAAATAACGAACCCCTATTAACACAGTTAATAGGAAGAGTTGTAAGAAAACATGAAAATAAATTAGATCCCGTAATAATAGACATTCATCTAAAAGGAAATACTGCCAAAAAGCAAGCATCACTTAGAATGGGTCATTACATGAAAGAGGGATATGCAATTAAGCAGTTATAAAAAAATAGTTCTTGACAAAAATCTTAAATTTTGAGATAATATATGTTCTTATTTGACTGGACGAAAATTTATATTGCATCACAAGGTAATGCTAGGGAAATATATCGTATATTTAAAATGCTTGTTGAAAAACAAGTACCTGTAAACCGAAAAGATCCAATTTATAAATATTCGCAGAAAAACTTTACCGGGGACAGTTTCATGCTGCACCCTGAAGTTCTTCTACACCATTCTTATAAGTACAAATTTATCGAAATAGCACAGTATATTGCCTTATGTTCTTACAGAGCCACAGGTGATTATCTAGCAACTCAAGAGGTTCGCTTGGATAGTATACTCGTGCCGGCAATAATAATACAAGTAATTCAAAATAACAGGCTACTCTACATATCAGAAGATGATGGATATCTTCATTTTATGTACGAAGAAGTCAATTTAAAGGAGATACATTAATGGCAATTCAATTTAATCAGCACAAAGGTGCAGCACAAAAATCAAGTATTACTTCTTTTCAGTATACTGATGGAGACAACAAGTTTCGTTTAGTTGGTGATATTCTTGCTCGATATGTTTATTGGGTAAAGGGAGAAAATGATAAGAATATTCCTTTGGAGTGTCTGTCTTTTGACCGCAACCATGAGACATTTAATAACAAAGAAAAAGATTGGGTACGTGAGTATTATCCTGATCTAAAGTGTGGCTGGAGCTATGCAACTCAATGCATTGATAGTGGTCAAGTTAAAGTTGTGAATCTCAAGAAGAAATTGTGGGAGCAAATCATAACTGCAGCAGAAGACTTGGGCGATCCAACAAATACCGAAACAGGCTGGGATATTCAGTTTAAAAGAGTAAAAACTGGGCCTCTACCTTACAATGTAGAGTATCAGCTGCAAGCACTAAAGTGCAAGCCTCGTGCTCTTGGAGAAGATGAGCTAGCATTAATTGCTGATCTTAAATCTATGGACGAAGTTATGCCTCGCCCAACTCCAGATGCTCAAAAAGAGCTGCTGGATCGAATCCGCACAAATGGCGGAGAAGAGATTGATGAAAGCATTGAAGAAGAGTTCAAGATTGCATGATTTTATTTACAGCAGATTGGCACATTAAACTGGGACAAAAGAATGTCCCAGTAGAATGGGCAATAAAAAGATACAACGAATTTTTCGATCAGCTACACAAACAAGCTGCCACTTGTGATATGCATATCATAGGTGGCGACGTGTTTGATCGTATTCCCTCTATGGAAGAGTTGGCGTTATATTTTTCTTTTATTAGAAACGTAAAAAAACCAACGCTTATATTTGACGGAAATCACGAAGCTACTCGTAAAAATAGAACTTTTTTCTCTCAACTAAAGCAACCTACAAGAGATATTAACCCCCTTGTGAATGTGGTTGATATCTCTTATGTTGATGAAGATTTAGGATTTAGTGTCTTGCCATATGCTGAGTTACATAAAAAAGATAGTATTGAACATTTTAATAGTAATAAACCTTTATTTACTCATGTAAGAGGAGAAATTCCTCCTCATGTTAAGCCAGAAATAAATTTGGATAGATTTAATGATTTTCCGGTTGTATTTGCGGGTGATCTACATGCACACAGCAATACACAAAGAAATATTGTCTATCCAGGAAGTCCTATGACAACATCTTTTCATAGAAAAGAAGTTGAAACAGGATACTTATTGATTAATGAAAAAGATTGGAGTTGGGATTGGTGGCCTTTTACATTGCCGCAGCTAATTAGAAAAACGGTTAATGATCCAAAAGACATGATACCAACTACCTATCATCATACAATCTATGAAATTGAAGGGGACATACAAGAACTAGCTGCTGTTGAAAACTCAGACCTACTTGATAAAAAAGTAGTGAAAAGAAATACAGAGACATCTCTTGTTATAGATAAGGATATGAGTCTCGAAGAGGAGTTAGTAGAGTATTTAAAGTATATTTTAGAAATTCCAGAACAACAAGTAACTAATATTATAGGAACGTATAATGATTACGCTCAAACAGCTCAAATGGAGTAACTGTTTTAGTTACGGTGGGGACAACGAACTATTTTTAGATGAAAATACTGTAACTCAAATTATAGGAACTAATGGTATGGGCAAATCGTCCATACCATTAATTATTGAAGAAGTTTTATATAATAAAAACTCAAAAGGAATAAAAAAAGCAGATATTCCTAATCGCTATATAAACGATGGATATAGCATATTTTTATCGTTTGAAAAAGATAATAATGAGTACAGTATTTCAGTTAATAGAAAAAGTAGTATAAAGGTAGTGCTTACAAAAAATGGTGAAGATATATCTAGCCATACTGCCACAAATACATATAAAAGTATACAAGAAATAGTTGGGATAGATTTCAAAACATTTTCTCAATTAGTATACCAAAATACAAATGCTAGTTTGCAGTTTTTAACTGCAACTGATACAAATAGAAAAAAGTTTTTAATTGATTTATTACACTTAGATGAGTACGTTCAGCTTTTTGAAATATTTAAAGAAGCATCAAAAGAGTCTTCGGGTAAGATAATAGCAATAGCATCAGAAATTTCTACTATTGAAAAATGGTTGGATTCCAACAATCTTGAGGGTGCAGAACTACTACAACTATTAAATTTTGAAATTGATACGGAAGATGATGAGAAACAATTCCGTTCTCTTTCAGTAGAACTTGAAAATATTTCCGAAAAAAATAAAAAAATTGTAAGAAATAATCACTATAAAGAAATGCTAAGTAAGATAAATCTTGACGAAGTTAATAAGATTGAAGTCAGTGAGAAAGAATCTTATGATGAACAACAAAGAGAAGTAGGACAGCTTGATGCTGCTATGAAAGCATCAAAAAGAATGTTAGAAAAACTAGAAAAACTTGGAGATGTTTGTCCTACTTGTGAACAGGAAGTTGACCCGGAGTTTAAAAACAATCTTATCAGCGAAGAAGTAGCACTATTAGCTTCAATGGATATAAGAAAAAGAACTAATGAAAAAGTTATTAGTAGAATTAAAAGTAATAATGATTTGTTCGATAAGAAACAAAAAACTCAAAAAGAGTGGGAAGAGCTATTTCGAAATATAGATAGGTCTTTACCCGCAGAAGTTATAAATAAAGAGGAGCTTCAAAATAAAGTAGATAGTGTTTCTAAAAAGCTAACAGCGGCAAAAGAAAAACTAGCTGATATAGCTCGTAAAAATGAAGAAATAACAAGAAATAATACTCGTATTGAAATAATACAAGCTCAAACAGATGGATTTATAAAAAAGTTAGAGGCGGCAAAAGAGATACTAAGTCAACAAAAAACTTTAGACTCAAATCTTGAGATTCTAAAGAAAGCCTTTAGCACAAACGGTCTTTTAGCCTATAAAATTGAAAATTTAGTGAAAGAGCTTGAAGAACTAACGAATACTTATTTAGCAGAGCTATCAGATGGGCGTTTTACGCTTGAGTTTGTTGTCTCTAATGATAAACTTAACGTACAAATTACCGACAATGAAAACATTGTAGATATACTTGCTTTATCCTCGGGAGAGCTTGCAAGAGTAAATACAGCAACGTTGATAGCTATTCGTAAGCTAATGAGCAGTATATCAAAATCAAGAATAAATATACTTTTCTTAGATGAAGTAATAAATGTACTTGATGATAGTGGCAGAGAAAAAATGGTAGAGGTACTACTGGAGGAAGACTTAAATACTTATGTAGTATCTCATGGCTGGACACACCCTTTATTAGAGAAGATAGAGGTTGTAAAGAAAGGAAATGTAAGTAAACTAGAATGGTAGACGAAAAATTACAACTAATTCTTTTTAATGAAGAAGCTAGACAAAGCACCCAAATAGAGCTTATAGCAAGTGAAAACTTTGCTAGTGAGGCTGTACGGGAGCTTTGTGGCAGTGTATTTACTAATAAGTATGCTGAAGGTTATCCTGGTGCTCGTTACTATAATGGCTGTCATTACATGGATGCTATGGAATGGTACGCACAAGAGTTAGTTCAAGGTCTATATGGATGTTCTTACTCAAATGTTCAGCCACATAGTGGTGTAAATGCAAATACCGCTGTGTATCAAGCCTTTTTAAAGCCGGGGGATAAAATACTGGGTATGGATCTTGCTAGCGGAGGACACCTTAGTCATGGAGCAAAACCAACTTTAAGTGGAAAGGTTTATAAAGCATATTCTTATGGTGTTAAAGACGATGGCTGGTTAGACTATGATGAAGTAGAAAAACTTGCCATCGAGCACGATGTGGATATGATTGTAGCAGGTGCTAGCGCATACTCTAGACGTATAGATTGGTCAAGATTTAGAGAAATTGCAAAAAAAGCAAACGCTTATTTACTTTGCGATATGGCTCACTATAGCGGCTTAGTTGCCGCCAAACGATACCCTAGCCCTATACCTTTTGCGGATGTAGTAACAAGTACTACACATAAAACTCTGCGCGGACCTAGAGGCGGAATGATTTTATGGAGTAATCCAGACTATACAAAAAGAATAAATAGTGCTATTTTTCCTGGTACACAAGGCGGGCCTTTAATGAATATGATAGCTGCAAAAGCTCAATGCTTTTCAGAAGCACTAAAACCTTCTTTTGGCTGGTATATAGATAATGTAATAAAAAATGCTAGAATAATGTCAGATGTATTTATGAAGGCAGGGTATAATGTAATTACGGGAGGAACAGATTCTCATATGTTTCTTGTTGATTTAAGTGATAAATCTATAAGTGGAAGAGAAGCTGCTGATAGGCTGGAAGCAAATGGCATAACAGTTAATAAAAATGGAGTTCCTAATGACCCACGTAACTTTATAGAAACAAGTGGTATCCGCATAGGCACGGCCGCAGAAACTACAAAGTTAAGGCCAGAATTTTGGTTTAAAGATTTAGCCAGTACAATGGTTAAAATATTGGAGAAATAGTGGTAGATTCAAGAGCAAAAGGAGCTAGAGGAGAGTATCTTGTAAGAGATATGCTAAGAAATGCTACGGGTTTTCAATTTGAAAGAGTACCTAGCTCTGGAGCACTTGAGTATTTAAAAGGAGACTTATATGTTCCTCATGCAAAGAACCTCTTCTGTATAGAAGTAAAGAACTATGAGAACTCTCCTCTATCAGATAAAATTTTTACAGCACCGAAAACAAACAATCTAATAAAGTGGTGGACAAAACTAGAAAAACAAGCAAAGCAAGGAAAACAAAAGCCTTTATTATTTTTTAAATACAATAGATCACCCGTATTTGTTTGTGCTGGTAAAAAACCAGAGTGGGCAGAGTTTATGTATATTTCTAAGTTAGTTTGTTGGGTAATGTTGGCAGAAGAGTGGTTAAATAAAGAAAAAGTGGAGTTTTTGGATGGCATTTAATTTTACAGATAAGCTAGTAAATGATGGGAACTGCACTTTAGTAGTTGATGCATTAAATTTAGCTTTTAGGTGGAAACACCAAGGAAGAACTGATTTTAGATATGAGTATGAAAGAACTATTGAATCTTTGGCAAAATCATATGACTGCAGTAATATTATAATTACAGCAGATTGGGGATCATCAGAGTATAGAAAGTTAATTAGTCCCGACTATAAACAGAATAGAAAAGAAAAATTTGCAAATCAATCAGAAGAAGAAAAAATAGCTTTTGAAGAATTTTTTGAGGAATATGAAGCAAGCCTTGATATTCTAAAAGAAAAACATAAATTACTTAGATTTAAGGGAGTGGAGGCAGATGATATTGCCGCACACTTAGTAAAAAATAAGGAAACTTATGGCCTTGAATACATATGGCTAATCTCTAGTGATAGAGATTGGGATTTGTTAATTCAAGAAAATGTGGGGAGATTCTCTTATGTAACTAGAAAAGAGGTTACACTTGAGAGTTGGTCTGAGCACTATGAAGTATGTCCAAGTCAGTACATATCTCTTAAATGCCTAACTGGCGATAAAGGAGATAATGTTCCAGGAATTCCTGGTATAGGGCCCAAAAGAGCACTAGGATTGATACAAGAGTATGGATCAGCTTTAGACATATACGATGCTTGCCCTATAAGTAGTAAATACAAGTATATTCAAACATTGAATGAAAATGCAGACCAACTTCTTGTAAACTACGAACTAATGGATTTAATGACATATTGCGACGACGCTATAGGATCTGATAATATATCAGAAATAAGGGGTATTTTGAATGGAAGTTAACTATAATCGCGATAAATACTTATCAGAATTTAGTATTAAAACTTTAGAGGATCGATACTTAGTAAACGGAGAAAAATCTCCTCAAGAGGCTTTTGCAAGAGCAGCAAAAGCATTCTCTGATGATAATGAACATGCTCAAAGACTATATGATTATGCTAGTAAACTTTGGTTTATGTTTTCTACTCCTGTGCTTTCTAATGGTGGAACAACTCGTGGCTTGCCTATTAGTTGCTTTCTTAATTATGTTGAGGACAGCAGAGAGGGGATCACATCGCACTACACAGAAAACGCCTTTCTTTCTTCTGTTGGTGGCGGGGTTGGTGGCTGTTGGAGCGGGGTTCGGAGTGTAGGCTCGAAAACGAGCAATGGCTCCGAAAGTACAGGTGTAATTCCTTTTATGAAAGTTGTGGATGCAGAAATGCTTGCATTCTCACAAGGAGTAACACGTCGTGGAAGCTATGCATCTTATTTGGACATATCTCACCCAGAAATAGAAGAATTTTTAGATGTTCGTAAGCCTACAGGAGGAGATGTAAATAGAAAATCTGTTAATCTTCATCATGGTGTTGTAATTACAGATAATTTTATGCAACTTATTGAAAATGCTACAAGAACAGCAGGTTTCGATGATAGTTGGCCTCTGATTGATCCGCATACAGGAGAAACAAAAAAAGTAGTATCAGCAAAAGCACTTTGGGTAAAACTTATACAAAATCGTGTCGAAACTGGTGAACCATATATAATGTTTAAGGATACGGTTGATGAAGCTATGCCTGAGTTCCAAAGAGACCTCGGCTTAGAGATACATCAATCAAATTTATGTTCCGAAATTACGCTGCCTACAGATAAAGACCGCACAGCGGTATGTTGTCTATCAAGCGTAAATTTGGAAGAATATGATGAATGGAAGGATAATGATCAGTTTATACCTGATCTTATTCGTATGCTTGATAATGTTTTGGAGTACTTTATACAAAAAGCTCCAGATCAACTTGAGAGAGCAAAGTACAGTGCCATGCAGGAAAGAAGTATCGGATTGGGTGCAATGGGATTTCATGCTTATTTGCAACGACATAACATTCCTTTTGAAAGTGCTATGGCGAAGGGAAGAAACTTACAAATGTTTCGAAGAATAAAGGAGGAAGCCTCACGTGCCACAAAACTACTTGCAGAAGAACGAGGACAGTGTCCAGACTCAGAGTGGTATAATGGGGGTGTTAGAAATGCGCATCTTTTGGCTATTGCTCCTAACGCTAGCAGCTCCATTATTTGTGGCAATACTTCTCCTAGCATTGAGCCTTATCGTGCTAATGCTTTTACTCAAAAAACTAAAAGTGGTAGTAGCTTACTTAAAAATGAATATCTTGAGAATATTTTACAAGACTTGGGACAAGATACAGAAGAAGTTTGGAAAAGCGTAATTACTAATAACGGATCAATTCAACATTTAGATTTCTTAGATGATTGGACAAAAGATGTATTTAAGACGGCAGTAGAGATTGATCAAAGATGGGTAATTGAAATGGCGGCAGATAGACAAGAATACATATGTCAAAGTCAGTCACTAAACGTATTTTTTCCTGCAAACGTGTCAAAACAAGAACTCCACGCTACTCATATGATGGCCTGGAAAAGGGGTGTAAAAACTCTGTACTATTTACGTAGCGAAGCGTATAAAAGAGCAGAAACTGTTTCAGATGAAGCTCTTAGACAAAGAATATTTGAAAGTATAGACGATGATGGATGCCTGGCCTGTGAGGGATAGGATCTGGACAATCTGGAAATACACAATCGGAAGTTTCAGCGATGAAAAAACAGCAGAGTATGATAATATAGTAGCAATACTAAGAACATTAATTGTATTTGTCAACTTTATAACCTGTTTTTTCATCATGGCGAACGTAGTTCATAATTGGTGAAAAGAATGAATTTATTGCAGGAAAGAGAATTTTATAAGCCTTTTAATTATCCTTGGGCTTTTGAACACTATAAGACTCAGCAACACATGCATTGGCTTCCAGATGAAGTTAATCTTGCTGACGATCTAAAGGATTATCGGGAGAAAATGAGTGACAGCAATCGAAAACTTATTTCAAGTATATTTCGATTCTTTACTCAAGCAGATGTAGATGTATGTTGTGGATATGCCAAACACTACCTGCCTACATTTAAGCAGCCAGAAGTAAGAATGATGCTTTCTGCCTTTGCAGCGATGGAAGCTGTACATCAAGAAGCATATTCTTTGCTTTTGGAAACTCTTGGGTTTGGAGATGATGAATATCAAAAATTCTTCGAGCACAAAGCTATGCTTGATAAGCATGAGCACTTAGGTAATTTTGGAATGGGAACTCCTATGGATATTGCTAAAACAATGGCAATCTATTCTGGATTTACTGAGGGAGTTCAACTATTTAGTAGTTTTGCTATTTTATTGAACTTCCCACGACATAATTTAATGAAAGGTATGGGACAAATTGTTACATGGTCTATTCGCGATGAGACTCTCCATGTTGAGGGGATGTCACAGTTGTTTCGTACATACATTAAAGAAAACCCAGAGCTATGGAACGATGAACTGAAGTATGAAATTTATTGTGCGGCAGAAAGAACCGTAGAGCTGGAAGATGCTTTTATTGATTTGTGTTTTGAGGGAGCAGAAGTTCCTGATCTAACACCAGAACAAGTAAAAGCATATATTCGATATATTGCAGATAGAAGACTTCTTGGTTTAGGTATGAAGAAGATTTTTTCTAGCGATAATAACCCTCTACCCTGGCTTGACTATATGTTGAACGGAGTAGAGCATACTAATTTTTTCGAGAATCGAGCCACTGAGTACGCACGTGCAAGTACTACAGGTAACTGGCAAGATATTTTTAAATAGGATCTTATTATGACCGAAGAAGCGAAGAGTGAGCCAACGCTCAACTTTAATGCAAAACACTATAGGATTGATGAGCTATCAGATAATCAAAAATATTTGATTGCACAAATTCAAGACTTAGAAACCCAAATCAAGCAAATAGAAGCAAGACTCCATCAAGGACAGATGGCAAAAAAGGGCTTTACAGATGCTCTTGAAGTAACTTTAGAAGGAATGGAGCAAGTGCCTCCTCCGGCTGAAGAAACATCAAATCTATATGATGGCACCCTTGCTGAAGATATGGTAACGGGTAAATAGAAAAGGGGCTTTGGCCCCTTTTTTTATAAGTCATTTATGTAAAGAATAGTTCCATCTTCTTGAACTTCTGTTTGTGTTTTTAAAAAAGTGGTATCTGTAGTATTTCTATTATCAAAATACTTTTTTGCTGCTGTATTATTATTTAACAGCATATAATTTACTCTAGTTATAGAATTTTCTTTATGAAAAGAATTTCTATAAGTGTTCCAGTCTGGATCATATGTCCATGCTTTACTATTATTAGAGTCTGGTCCTATTACCATTATACTATGAGTTAATACTCCGCTTTTAATAGTTCCTCCAAAATAACATACAATTTTTGAATCTTTTTCTATTCTACCTACAACTCTATCTGGTTCAGATGCATATAGTTTGAATAAAGACCGCAAAGCTTCCTTTTTTTCTTCTTCTGTTGTGGCTTGGTAGCTACTCCACGGAAAAGCATCCTCTGATAAAATATCTGCTTTACAGTTTTCCCATAGAACATTGAAATCATCGTTGTGAATATGAGAAACAAAAGACATATTATAATTACTCATTAAAATCTACCGTCGCTGTACTTCCATTGCTAACTTCCCAGGCTGCTAGTGCAGTATTATAACTAGCAGAAGGCCCCCACTGCCAAGTTGTTACTCCTCCACTTTGTGAATGAGTCGCAGTAGCGCTAGTAAAAGTTAAAGTACCCACATCTACTGATGTAAAAAATCCTTGTGCTCGTGATCCATCTAGCTTAACTCTAAAACCCCTTTGATCTGGGCTGCCTTTTACGCCAGGACTGTAAGTGCTAGATAATTCTTCTATATCAACAGAGTCATATTGTGTAGGAGAGATACTACCATAACTACTGCCATAACCTCTAGTTAGACCTGAGTTACCAAAAGTAATAGTAATAGTTACATCAGCAGAAGAAGAGCCCGCAGTGCCTGCAGCCGTTGAGTAAAAATTAGAAATTTTTATAGTACCACTTGCAGGAATATTGGTAATAACTCTACCAGTATTTCCTGAAGTTGCCGCTACAAGCGTGCCTCCAGTATAATACTCAGAGAGTCCAATCGGATTACTACCTCCCCACTCTGTTTGTATTTCACTAAGTTTTAGCTGACCAGAAGATGTTAAAGCCATTATCTATCCCCTTTTAGTTCCTCTATTTCTTGTTTAAGTTCTTTTACTGCTTCTATTAGCACAGCAACAAGTTTTTCATATCTTACTGCTTTCATACCATCTTTGCGCTCTGCAACTACTTCTGGCAGTACTTTTTCAACTTCTTGTGCAATCACACCACTATCATGTTTTCTATGAAAATAATCATCTTCGCCGCCTTGAGACTCTAAGTATTCGTCTTTCCAATCGAAAGTTACGCCTCGAATCTGCTGTACTTTACTAACAGCATCCGGAATTATTTGCACATTTTCTTTTAGTCTTTCATCTGAAGAATAGTAAGCTACTACATCTCCGTCTGCTCTAATTTCTGCCCCATAGTGTAAAGCAGTAGTATTCATAGTAAAATCCACTCCAGGGATTCTTACATTATTTATTAACCCATCCCCAGACGCGGTACCTATTGTCATTTCATTATTAGTAGAGTTACTTGTAGCTTCAGCATTGTAACCTATTAAAATATTATGACTGCCGTTTGAACTAGTAGCATTATATGCTTGTCCTCCAATTACAATGTTCTTAGAGCCAGTAGTTATTGCATTGCCTGCGTTATAACCTAGCAGAACATTATAGTTAGCAGAGGTAATACTGTCCCCGGCATTTACTCCAACAGCTACATTTGCACTTGCACTATTTGTAACAGCAGCTCCTGCACCCGACCCTAAAAATAGACTAAGAGCACTAGAGTTATAAACTGCATCTGATAAATCATTAATAGAGACAGAACTTAAATATCCAGCGCTAGCGTGGTTACCCCAACCGTAGGCTGTGTCATAGTTAGATTTATTAGTGGTAGTTAACGTGCCTTCATGCCATACCTTATTTTGAGCAGACGATCCTATATACAAGTCTCCGCCTCCTCTCAGGTCTAATTTTTTAGTCCAACTTGATCCGCTATCTGCAGTTATAGAAACCCCAAACAATCCTTCCTGGCTGTTACTAGCATCTACATCGCCAAGAACCAACGCTTGATTTGTGCTTCCCTGTTCATTAACCACCACGCTTGCTTTATTGTACTGAAAGTTAAAACCATACCCATCTGCTGTGGCGTGTTTAATTCTAGTCCAGTTATCTCCAGATACGTCACCAATATGCAATTCATTGCTACCTCCAATAACTAGGTTTCCTGTCAACGTACCACCAGACAAGTTCAACTTAGAGTTAGTATCAGTTAGGCTGAACGTAGTGCCACTGAGAGTTATGCCAGTGCCCGCCGAGTATGTGGTTCCACCACCACCGCTGGATTGATCAACCCAACTTAGTGTTCCGCTGCCGTCTGTTTTTAGTACCTGATTTGCATCTCCATCATTATTTGGCAGTGTTAGGGTATAAGAAGCTGCTGCGCTATGTGGAGGCCCTTTAATCGTTATTCCATGAGAATTATTCTCACAGTTTAACTTAAATTGACCGGCACCTTTGGTTGCATTTCCTTTAAATATAACAACACCAGAGCCATTTGGATCTAACTCAATATCTCCATTACTTACGCTAGTAATATCTTGACCATTAACATCTAATGCTCCTCCTAGTTGTGGAGTTGTATCTGCAACTACAGAAGCTATTCCTCCTCCAGTAGTAGAATATCCATAACTTAGAATTTTGTCCTCAATAGCGGCTGATGTCATTAATGATGTATCATCGTTACTAAATGATTCACTGCTTGTTTGTAGTGATCCTGATGCAAGCTCTGATACTGTCAGTCCACTAACATTAAGTGTAACTGTTCCAGATGTGCCGCCTCCAGAAAGTCCTGTTCCTGCTGTTACTCCTTCTATATCTCCGGAGCCTCCAGAAGAGCTACTAGAAGTAGTATGCTCCATTAATACTTCTGTTGCTGATATAGCAACACCTAGTTTTTTATTAGGACTTGTAGAAGATGTGCTTAAATCTCCATTCGAGGCCACATAATAGGTTGTTCCAGTGGTAAGACTAGATTGATTATTATCTATTCCTCCTATAAGATTCACAGGACCTGAAGCACCATTAGAAATAGCTTCATCAGCTATCCCAACAATATCATTAACAAGTAAATTTGATTGAGTTATTTCATTTTGTATAGTCCATACTTTAGATCCGATACTATTTTCACTTCCATTAGTATTAGTGTGATACCTATAATATGAAAAACCTTTTCCAGCAGTATCACTAAAAATAACTCCTCCAGGATTTTGTGTTGGCCCACCACTAAAGCTAGAAAGCTGAGTGGTGGATTGACTAGCAATTGAACCATTAGCAGCTATTTGTACTTGTTTAATATCATGACGATGTAGAGTATTATAGAATGTTCTATCCTGTATTAACACAGTATTACTAGAATCATCAACAACCATTGTTTGAGGTGAACCGCTTATTGCATTAGAAGAAGTAATAACTGCTTTATTTGCTATTGTTACGGTTCCATTTGCTTCTATAACTGCACTATTAATACCTATTGGCCAAGTTCGATTACCAAACCCATAATCAAAAGTATAGGAGTATACCATGATAAACAAACTTCGAGTAGGAAGAAATACTACATTAGCGTCTGCTCCATTTGCATTCTTAGTATAACTACCATAGGTTGTATTTGTTATTTCTGTTTCAGAACCTAGAGTTAGAGTTCCGCTTGAAGAAGTCCATTTTTTGAAGTATACTTTTGAGCTTGTTCCACTTCCAGTGCCATATATAGCTAACCCCGCATTTCTATTAGTATCGTAAGCAATAGAAGAGCCTACTAAGCCGCCGGATTTAAGAGTAACTGAAGAACTTGCAGAAAAACTATCATTAGAACTATCATAAGTAAGAGTTCTCATGACTCCGTTTGTACCATCTTCGTAGACTACTACCCATTTTTCATCATTTGTATCATAAACAATATTATTATTGTTATTAAAAATAGTCGTGCCTGTCCATATTTGAGTATTACTTGCTTGCCAACTTACAGCACCAGTAGATGTATTTATAGTGCCCACATTATAGCTAGTATTGCTGCCAACAGTTCCTAATAATACTAATTTATTAGAGGCAGCTAAAAACATTTCTCCAACAGGAAAGGTACTTGGCATCGTTCCTCCGTAAACAATGGTAGAAGTATTATCAGATTCTAAAGTAACCCACCTGTAGTAATATGTACCTGATTCAAGCGTTTTTATAAAAATTCTACCACCATAAGCGGGAACTGCTATCATTTCTCCGTAATACCTATTATTCGCTGTTCCTAGACGAGAAATAGCACCGCCACTGTGTGCGGTAGCAGAGTTTTCACCAGTAATCGAAGCACTTGTAGTTGTAATTGCCACTGGTTTATATGCTGAGGAGGCTGCTTCATAAACAATTACATCGCCAGCACTCGCAGCAGCACCCATAGTAAGATTTGTTTGAACTGTTTTTACTTGATCTACAAAAGATAAATTACCACTACCATCACTCTGTAGTACTTGGTCTGCATTGCCATCGTTAATTGGAAAAGTAAGAGTATAAGAAGCCGCAGCACTATGAGGGGGTCCCTGTAATTTAATTCCATGAGAGTTTTGCTCACAATTAAGAGTTATAGAACCAGAACCTGCTGTAGAATTACCGCGTACTTTAAATAGTCCAGAGCCATTTGGATCTATTTCTACGTGGCCATTACTTACTGATGTTATGAGTTGCCCGTTTACATCAAGTCCTCCACCAAGCTGGGGAGTTGTATCAGTAACTATATTTGGAATAATATTTGCACTACCATCAAAGGATACTCCACCAATAGTTCGCGCAGTTGTAAGAGTTGCGGCAGAGCCAGTAGTATCTTGATTGCCTGTTGTATTAACACCAGGTAAGTCTATATTTGCAGATCCATCAAAGGATACTCCTCCTATAGTTCTAGAAGTGCCTAAAGTAGCAGCAGATCCACTAGTATTTTGATTTCCAGTAGTATTTACTCCTGGTAAGTCTATATTTGCGGAACCATTAAAGGAGACTCCACCAATAGTTCTAGCTATAGCAAGTGTTGTAGCAGTAGCAGCATTTCCGGTAGTATCTTGGTTTCCTGATGCATTTACTCCAGGTAGGTTTATATTTGCGGACCCATCAAAAGCTACCCCACCAATAGTTTTAGAGGCAGCCAGCTTTGTAGCAGTAGCAGCATTTCCAGTAGTATCTTGATTTCCTGCAAAGTTAACCCCCGGTAGGTTTATATTTGCAGAACCATTAAAAGAGACTCCACCAATAGTTCGGGCACTTGTTAAAGTAGCTGCTGAGGTAGCTGTAGTAGCTGTAGCAGCATTACCTGACGTATCTTGATTTCCTGCAGAGTTAAC